>SMTZ1_10001340_pt1 | contig 30684 bp, 23 predicted proteins | sample DeeMarSWOR136_30_FD_25667 | JGI IMG/M metagenome (IMG submission 25667) | reverse complement strand
GTTTCTTGTATATCCGTAACATCCCAGATGGTCAGCTCTAAGTGTATCCAGCGAAATGAGTATTACATTTATTTTATCTTGTTTCTTGCTGTCTTTTTTCTGGAAAAGCAGGGGATTGTACCAAAAAGATAGACCTTTCTGCCCTGTATCGGGATTTTGCGCTTGGGTAAGAAAGGATATTTTAACCTTTTTTCCTCCAAGTGGAGACAAATCAAGTTCTTGGGATATTACCTCTCTATCCTTAACACGGAGGAAAGGATCTAAAATCCGGGAGTATAGCTCATGTTGATTACCGTCCTCCTCAAGAAGGATTTGAAACTTTACGCTGCGGTTAGGCATATCCCAGGTTTTTTCCAAGATTCCGCAGCCGAACTCAAGAATAGGATCAGGAGGGAGATCCAGATTGAAAATAAAGGAGCTTTCTGGAGGGGCGAGAAGAGAATTTAAAGCATAGTCTTTAAAGATCAGTTTTTTCTTAACGGAATGAGGATTTTTTGTTATTCCCAGATCATGAATATGTTCCTGTGAAACAATCCGGTACAAAGAAAGCAGAAAGTCTAAAGTGAAGCTCTTGTTTCGGTCCTTTTGGAGCTGCTGAGAAAGGTAGCTCAACTGGTAAGAGCTTTTTTGGGCTGAAGATATCTCTTTCGAAGGAATGCTCATGAGTATAATGTCATGCGGAGCTGATATTCTGATGTTTTTTATGTGTATGTCGATATTATTTGGATTTTGTCCTGGATTTTTTTGTCTTAAGTATCTGAGTTCGATCTTATATAGTTTTTGTTTCGCTTGGGTACGGAAATGCAACGCCGTGAATTCACTCGATTGAACGGGATGCGATAGCATGAATTGGCCATTCAAATAAAGTGCTACTTCCGGATTATCTGGGAGGTTAGCTCCCTTCTTAGCTAAAATCCTTACTTTAATCTCACTGGGGGGGAGAATTTGATAAAACGATATGGTTTTTTTAGGTTTGAGAATCGAACATTTCAATTTTCTGTTATAGCTGGGGAGCATTTGTGATGGTCTGGTTTTGTTTACCTTTACCCATTTCCAGGTCAGGCTCTCCTTATCCCCTCTTTCGGAAAATGCTATTTCTCTCTGGTCTTTAAGAAGATTCACTCCTTCTGGTTGTATTGTCTCATTGAAGGACAGGACTGGATGTTTTGTGGGAGCAGCCCAGACCTCCAGTTCCTCATTCGACAATTCAGGAACCGGTACCCATTTCCCTGATAGATCTTCTTGGATCGAGACAAAATTATCTTTCAGATTTTCCAAAGGGGACACAACAATTTGAGTCTCTTCGAGATGATCAATGAAGCGGAATAAGGCTGGAAACTGCGTTTGTGACCGGCGACAGGAAACCAGGAGGACTGTCAAGACAACAATGATGAGAATCAGGGACAAGGTAATTATTTTTTGATGTTCATTTTTCATTTTTAATAACCTTGAATTATTCATACATGTAATGGAAATTAAGGGATATGTTATCGATTTCAGAAAATCGGTTCATAATCACGCATCTTCATGTCCTGTCTCAGAATGCCCATCTTTGTGAATAATTCAGGTAAATTAAAGGGCACATTATATTATCAAAAATGTATTTATGCAAAGCAGAAAGCAAACTCAAGTTAGCCGCACATATACTCCCAGATATGGCTGAGGTTTTTATCAAAAAGTCATGATTTGTTTGACTTAAATGCAGGGCTTGTTTCCTCATTTCCATATCCTGATTATATCATATCGAACGAGTACCAAGGAGCCGTTTCCATCCCCAGACTTATGTCCAAAGAATATAAAAGGCAGCATTAAAAGGTTATGCATCTAAACTTGGCAGATAATAATCCCATCCTGTGGCTTCTTTATAATTTTTGAGTCACCTGTTTTTCAAGCTGCGGAGTAATTTCAAGTAAATACTTATGTCGATAGAGATCAAGAAGATTCTGAAATAGTGATGGATAAGGGAGGACATTATTTAAGATATCCAAGGGCTCTAAGTTTTTCTTTCATATTTTCGTCATGTTTGAGATTCTCGATATTCCTTCTTGTTTTCAGTCTTATTTTGTAGTATTTGTCAAGGGATATTCTGACTTCCTCTCCAATCTTTTCGAGCCTTGGATAAAGATTTTTTTTCTCATGCTCGTCTCTATCGAGATCATAAATCTCGATATCTTTTATCCCTGTTTTAGATTTTTCAAAAATGAATTTTAGATTTTCTCTGTTTGAAGCCATGAGAGTAGGACATGGGTCTGTGATGTTTTTGAAGGCGACATCGCTGATATATATTCTGTCTTTAGATTCCTTTCCCAGAACAAGGTTCATCAAGCTTTTTCCATCGAGTGATTTTTTAGCATATTTTACAGAGGCGATGTCTAGAATCGTTGGCATGATGTCGATCGAGCGGCATCTCGTTTTGATCTGTGTTCCTTTAAATTCAGAGCCTGGAAATTTTATGAGTAGAGGAACGTGCAATAATTCCTCATAAAGAGTGCTCGAATGGAGCCATCCATTATGTTCATAAAATTCTTCGCCATGGTCGGAAGTGATAACGATCAGAGTATTATCATAAATCCCGAGTTCTTTAAGCTGGGAAATAAGCGGTTTTATCAGCATTTCATCGGTATACAGAATATCTCCATCATATAGCGCAATAATATTGTCCTTTTCCTCTGGTGTGAATTTGTAATCCTCGCCATGAGTTTCAAGAAAATTGCGCAAGCCGATTCTTCTCCACTTTGCTGAGTCATCAAGAAAAGCTTGATTCCAAGGCGGGGGGGGTTGATAAGGACCATGTATCTGGAAGGTATGAAGGAATAGGAAAAACTGTTTATCTTTATTTTCAGTGAGCCAGTTTGAGGCGTAATCGTATAATCTTTTGGCCTCATCAGGAACTGGCCCACCGACTGGATTTTCGTACCAGTCAAATCCTTTCGAGAATCCGAAGATGCTGCTTACAAATCCTCCTCCTGTTAACGCATAGGTGATGTATCCATATTTTTTTAAAAAATACGCTAATGACGGAAGTGTCACATCAATTTTTTGCGTACTGTAATAGACTTGGTGATTTGCGGAATTGAGCGAATAGAGCATGGATACATGAGAAGGTAATGTCCACGGACTGTGAACATATGTATTTTGAAAGAGAACACTATCTTTGGCGAATTCATCCAAGTTTGGACTTGTGATTCGATTGTACCCATAACAACTGAGATGATCTGCTCTCAGTGTATCCAAAGATATGAGAATGATATTGGGCCTCTTTAAAACTTGGCGATAGATTATGGGATTCAACCAAAAGGGAAAAATGTGGTTTGAAGATAATGATTTGGGCAATTCCGTGATGAAACTGAGCTTTATCCTTTTTCTTGCAAAAGGAGTCAGGTTGATTTTCTCTATGATTATCTGGTCTCTTAAGCTTCTTTCTGTGACAGTGAGTTCTTTTTCGAAAATGAGTTTTGATGTTCCTTCTGTCTCAGCAAGAATTTTGAACGCTACAGATTTTTGGTCCGTGTATCCCGTTTCATTGTATATTCCTATGCCAAATTCTAGGAAAAATTCTGCAGGCAGGTTCAATGTGAAGTTGAATCGGCTTGTTGGGGGGGCCATCAAAACGTTTATGGACAAGTCTTCATGGTCAATGATTTTCTTAATATTTTGAGGATTTTCTTTTTGATCAGACGGATCTGCGGTGAATCTGTATTTCATTCTGTAAAGATCCAAGTAGTCGTTATCGTCTCCCGACAAGTATTGTTCTGATAAATATTTCACTTTGATGCCACTTTTTAGAAATTCATTTTGAATTGCAGAGGGAATGAAAAAAAGAACAACGTCATTACGAGTCTTAATTCTGACGCTATAGATAAGAAGCCTTGGGGGTGTGGGGCGACTCTTTTTTTTTATTATTTGTGAATGACTGGGCTTAATTGTGATTTTATACAATCCAAAATTGTTATTATTTTTTTGGATTTTATAGGTTCTGGCATTGTTGCTTATAGCCTTTTTGCCAAAAAACGTATCGTTAATGTAAATATCTAAGTCGACAGGATGCCAGTTTCTTCGGGCAAAAATTTCGAATTCGACAGGAGCGGCAGGGAGTATGGTTTCAAACGAAAAAGATGAATCTATATCCATAATTAGACATTTCCATTGTTTACTGTAATATTTTTCGTTACTTAAATCGATATCTCGATCTGTTTTTATCCATTTCCAGCCCTGGAAATCATCTTCAGCTTCTTCAAAGAAGTTCATGAGATTATCGTTTTTCCACACATTCATTTCTTTAGGTTTTTTTGTTTCATCGTAGCCAAGGATTGAGTGTTTAGTCGTGGTCGCAAATACTTTCTGTTTGCTCGTCGAGAGTTCTGGAAAAAGCTCCAATTTTCCAGTCAGGTCCTCTTCTATAACCTCGAACTTCTTGAGGAGTCCGGCAAAAGGAGTCGCCTCCACATGGTCTCTTTTCATGTGATCAATCAACCTAAGTAATCCATCCGTTCGAAGATCAGATGAAATTTTAGTAGAGCGTCCACATCGGGAGAAGAAAAAGATGGTCATCAGAAGTACAGCAAAAACAGAGATTGTGAGTGCTCTTTTTATCATGGTTAACCATTATTGACCAATTTATTTTTGTTGTCAACCGAGCAAAGGATTGATGTTAAAAGTGTGATAAATAAGGAAGTAACTTATTCTACCTATTGTAGACATGAGGAGTGAATGATTTAATAAACTAGCCTAATGGAAAAGAGGTTAGATTATAAGATTGGAGTTGTGAATGAAAAGATGAGAATTATTTGTCTTACTTAAGTATGATCCGGGCGTCGACAACGGTACATCCTTTTCCTTTTTCATAGACAATTAAAGGATTGATATCGAGCTCTTTGATATCCTCGAAATCGGTGACGAATTGAGAGAGTCTCTTGAGGCACTCTGCGACGGCAGCGGTGTCATAGACAGGTCCTCCCCTGAAGCCATCGAGTATTTTATGGGTTTTTGTCTTTTTGATCATCATTTCTGCTGTGAGTTCTCGGATGGGAGCCAATCGAAAAATCACATCTTCCAAGGCTTCCACATAGATGCCGCCCATCCCGAACATGAGAATTGGACCAAACTGCGGATCAGAGTTCATCCCAAGAATAACTTCCTTCCCAGAAGCGGCCATTTTTTCAACCATCATCCCTGTGATTTTGGCCTTAGGCACCTTCGCCCCAATGTTGCGGAGAATGGTGTTGTAAGCTTTCCGCACTTCGGTCGCATTTTTTACATCCAGGATGACGCCGCCGACGTCGAATTTGTGCAAAATATCGGGTGAGGCGATTTTCATCACGACAGGATATCCAATTTTTTGAGCGGCTGCAGCGGCTTCGGCCTCGCTGATCGCCAACGCAGATTTTATCACCGGAAATCCATAAGCTTTCAATATGTCATACGCTTCCTGTTCGAGAAGAAAGGAGCGGTCTTCTTTTTTTACTTTTTCTATAATTTTTCTGGCCTTTGAGGTATCAACCTTGAATTTTTTCACTCTCGTCTTGGGGCGCCTGAGCCACCAGGTGAATTTTGTCATTTCTGCCAGGACTCTCGCAGCAGACTCTGGAAACCTGTAATCCGGGAGATTGTTTTCCTCCAGCAATTCGATTCCTTTGGAGACATCGTAAACCCCGAGATAGCAACAGACGATAGGCTTTTCGAATCTTTTGGATATTTTAATGATGGTTTTGGTGATTTTCTCCACATCGGTAAAGGCCGTAGGTGTCAGGATTATGATGGCCGAATGGATATTCTTCTGTTTCAACATGGCATCCAAGGTGATCTCATACTGCTTGTATTGGGCTTCGGCAATTAAATCCACTGGATTGTTCAGACTCGCTGTAGGAGGAAGAACTGATTTTAAAACTTTTTTTGTGCTCTTGTTGAGGAAAGCGATGTTCAGTCCGTGTCGGATGCAGGAATCCGTAGCGAGTATCCCGGGTCCCCCAGAATTGGTAATGATAGCCACGTTTTTTCCTCTTGGTAAGGGTTGGCTGGAGAAAGCCTTAACGTAATCGAAAATCTCCTCCAGGGTTTCTCCTCTGATGACTCCACATTGATCGAAGATTGCGTCATAGACCTTGTCCGATCCTGCAAGGGAGCCGGTGTGAGAGGATGCGGCTTTTGCTCCGAATACTGTTCGTCCCGCCTTAAGGGCAATGATTGGCTTGGGATTTTTGGGGTGACTGGTAATTTTTCTGGCAATTGACATGAATTCTCTACCGTTGACAAGGTCCTCCAGGTACATCAGGATCACGTCTGTTTGGGGATCCTCATTGAAATATGTCAGAAGATCGTTCTCAGTCAGGCCGGCCTTATTGCCCATGCTGATGAATTTGGAGAATCCGATATTGGCTTCTTTGGCATAATCGAGCACAGCTACGCACAGAGCACCACTTTGGGACATGAACGCGATGTTCCCTCTCTTGGGCATCAGGGTGCCGAAAGTCGCATTCATGCTGGATTCGGATGCCGTATTTATCACTCCCAGACAATTCGGCCCCACTAAAGCGATCTCGTATTTGTTGACAATATCCTTGAGCCTCCTTTCAAGTTCTATCCCTTTTCCACCTATCTCTTTGAAGCCGGCCGAGATAGTGACAGCCCCACGTATACCCTTTATACCGCACTCCTCTAGAACCTGCAGCACTAGAGGTGCGGGGACAATCACAACCGCGAGATCGACTTCATCCTGAATATCTAAAACCCGTGGATAGCATTTAATACCCAAAATGGCCTCAGCATGGGGATTCACAGGATAGGCAACTCCTTGGAACCGGCTATCGATAATATTGGCAAGAAGGGAATGACCTACGCTTCCCGGATGTCTTGAAGCCCCAATGATAGCGATGGACCTTGGATAGAAAATCGATTCAAGCTTATTCATGGACTTCCTTTAAAAAAAAATTTTTTATTGAAAATATCCCCTATCGTTTGCGTGACGATGGTGCCTCTTCTTCAGGATGGCCTAGTTTTAGAATGTGGTCTAAGAAGGTTTCCTCCGGAACAGCGCCTTCTATGGCAACAGTTTCATTTATAACAGTCCTTGGAACGCCTGCGACATTATATTTATGAGCGAGATGAGGAAATTCTGTCGCTTCGATCATATCTGCGGTGATCCTTGGGGATTCAAGGGCCATTTGGTGACCGATTCGTACGGACATGGTGCAGTAGGGACAGGTGGGAGTGACAAAAGTCTGGATATGTATGTCTGTGGTCAAGTTTTTTAGAGCTTCTTTTGTGTCGGGTTTAAGGCTTGTTGAGCCCTTCGAAACATCGACGATGGCTTCGATGAGACTCATGTATTCATATCCAGATGGAATCCCAAAGAATCTCAGGTTTTTTGTCTTCTCATTGGTGATAAGAGTGGCCGGAATTTTTGTGATGTTGAACTCTTCGGCCCTGTTGGCATCTGCTGAAAAGTCATAAAGCAGGAGTTCGAGCTTTCCAGAAAGAGAACAGACTTCTTTCAGCAATGCCTTTGTCTCTTTGCAGAACATGCATTCCTGGCCCTTGAGGTGGTCGGGAAGGACCAAGCGGCTGAGCTCTTGAGTGAAATGGATAAGAGTGACCTTATCGACCAATTCTTCATTGAATTTTTTTTGGGTTGCTTCGCTGACTTCCTTTGAGAGTAATTCCATCTGTGTTCTCCTGTGATATTTGGTTTTATTTTAGTGTTCTAGGGGCGAAAAAGCAACTTGTGCTTGTTTCCAGTTGTATCGTATGCTATATTTTTTTGTTCATTTTTTTTCAAATAATTCAGGTTATATAAAGGAGGACTAATGAGAATGAAGGTATGGTTAGGCATATTTTCTCTTCTTCTGTTAACATCCGGAATTTCCTTTGCTCCTGAAGAAGCTCGCGTGCTCCGATTTCCTGCTATCTTCGGTAATCAGGTCGTTTTTTCCTATGCAGGGGACCTTTACACAGTGTCTTCAGAAGGTGGAGTTGCACGAAAATTAACAACCCATGAAGGCTATGAAGCATTTGCACGTTTTTCTCCTGACGGGGAATATATTGCCTTTACTGGAGAGTATGATGGGAATCGTGAAGTCTTTTTGGTCCCCAGTCAAGGGGGAGTTCCCGAAAGATTGACTTATACTCCTACCCTTGGACGTGACGACATTTCGGATAGGATGGGACCCAACAACCTTGTCATGGGATGGAAACACGGTAACAGGCGCATTGTTTTCCGTTCCCGAATGCGTGAGTGGAATGATTTTAACGGTCAGTTGTATCTGGCATCATTGGATGGGGGGATTCCAGAACAGGTTCCTCTTCCTAGAGGTGGATTTTGTTCTTTTTCCCCAGATGACAAAAAGTTGGCCTATAACCGCATCTTCCGCGAATTTCGCACGTGGAAGCGCTATAGAGGAGGGATGGCAGACGAAATCTGGGTTTACGATTTTGAGACTAAAAAAATAGAGAATATAACCAACAATCCCGCTCAGGATATAATCCCCATGTGGAGCGGTAACCGTATTTATTTTCTCTCAGACCGAGACGAAAATAAAAGGATGAATCTTTACGTGTACAATCTTGAATCCAGGGAAATCCGCAGGCTGACTGATTATTCCGAGTTTGACATCAAATTTCCTTCAATCGGCCCTGAAGCCATCGTGTTTGAATATGGAGGACATATCTACAGGTTTGATCTGGATACAGAAGAGGTGACAAGAATCCCGGTGGTCATTGCCGATGATCTCAACAGCGGTCGGAGCAAGCTTGTCAAGGTCGACAAAAGCATAACGAATTATGAGATATCCCCCGACGGAAAGAGGGCACTTTTTGGCGCCAGAGGTGAGGTATTCACGGTGCCGGCAAAGTATGGAAATACCCGTAATTTGACAAATACCTCCGGAGTCCATGAGAGAAATTCCAAATGGTCTCCTGATGGAAAATGGATCGCTTATATCTCTGATGCCACAGGAGAAGATGAGATCTATATCATGCCCCAGGATGGCAAGGGCAAGCCTCAGCAGATTACCACCGATGCAGACACATACAAATATCAGATTCTCTGGTCTCCGGATTCAAAAAAAATCATGTGGAGCGATAAACTGCTCCGTTTGAATTACGTGGATATCGAGAAGAAGAAAAGTGTAATGGTTGCTCAAGCCAAGGCATGGGAGATTAGAGAGTATGCTTGGTCCCCGGACAGTAGATGGATTGCCTACTCAAAGCCAGAGACTGAAACCATGACAAAAGTCTATCTGTATGACTCATCCACCCAAGAAACGCATGAAGTCACAGATGGCTGGTACTCATCTTATTCTCCCTGTTTTCATGCGGATGGCAAGTATCTCTTTTTTGTGTCGGATAGGGATTTCAATCCGATCTACAGCCGAACGGAGTGGAATCATGCCTATATGTTCATGTCTCGCATCTACCTTGTGACATTGAATAAAGAAGTGACATCTCCGTTCGAGCCCAAAAGTGACGAAGTGGCTGTGGAAAAAGGGGATGAGAAAAAAGAAACAAACGCAGAAACAAAAAAAGAGGAGGATAAAAAAGAAGAAGTCCAGAAAAAAGAAATAACAGTTAAAGTCGATCCAGAGGAACTCAAGGATCGGATAATCAGCTTGCCTATAGAGGTGGCCAGTTATAGACAAATGACCTCTGTGGGGAATACGCTCTATTACATGAAGCGTGGCCTCAGAGACCAGGGATCTTCTTTGAAGATGTATGATTTAGAAAAACAGAAGGAGACGGATTTGGGGAGCATCAACGGGTATGAGATTTCCAGTGACCGGAAAAAAATGCTCGTCTCACGGGGACGGCCAGAGTCATCTTATGCGATCATCGATCTTCCCAAGGCTCCTATCAAGGTCGAGGAAAAACTGAACCTGTCGCAACTGGAGGTCCAGGTCAATCTCAGAGAAGAATGGAACCAGATTTTTGAGGAATGCTGGCGGCAGATGAAATATTTCTTTTATGATCCACAGATGCATGGCGTGGAATGGGAAGCCATCAAAAACCAGTATAGGCCTCTGGCTGAAGCTGTTAATCACCGTGCTGACTTGACTTATGTTCTGGGAGAGATGATAGGAGAATTGAATGCCGGCCATACCTATGTAGGAGGAGGATCTTTTCCTCAGCCGGAGCGGATAGATGTGGGGCTGCTTGGAGCACAGTTCGAGCGGGATCCAGAATCCGGCACCTACAAAATCATAAAGATTCTCGAAGGACAGAATTGGGATAGATCGGTGCGATCACCGCTCACCGAAGTGGGAGTGGATGTAAATGAGGGCGATTTTCTTATTGCCATCAACGGGATGGCCACCAATAAGATGAAGGACATGTATGAAGCCCTGCTGAATACTGTCGGGAAGCAAGTCACCCTAAAAGTGAATTCAGAACCCGAGGATAAGGGAAGTCGTGAAGAAGTGGTGGTCCCTATAAAGGATGAGCTGTCCCTCTATTACTACAATTGGGTCCAGGACAATATCGATAAGGTGGACAAAGCAACGGGGGGAAAGGTGGGTTACATCCATATTCCTAACATGGGGCCGGAAGGTTTGAACGAATTCGTCAAACACTTCTATCCTCAACTCCGCAAAAAGGCTTTGATCATTGATGTCCGTGGAAATGGGGGAGGGAGTGTTTCCCCGATGATTATCGAACGCTTGAGACGTGAAGCTGCGATGATGGGGGTGGCCAGAAACGCACTCCCTACTCCTGACCCTGATGCGGTCCTGGTGGGGCCCTTACTCTGCTTGATGGATGAATTTTCAGCTTCTGATGGCGATATCTTTCCTTATCGGTTCAAGAAGCACAATCTTGGAAAATTGATTGGCAAACGCACCTGGGGAGGAGTCATAGGGATTCGAGGCTCTTTGCCTCTTCTGGATGGAGGATATCTGTTCAAACCTGAGTTTGCCACCTATGGTTTGGAGGAGAAGGATTGGATCATCGAGGGCATAGGGGTGGAGCCTGATATCTATGTGGATAACGATCCGGCTAGAGAGTATGCCGGAATTGATGAACAATTGAATAAGGCTATCGAAGTTATTCTTGATGAGTTGAAGACCAAGGAGAAGGAACTTCCCAAGGTGCCTCCATACCCAAAAAAGAAAAAATAGCCAAAATCAAGGCATGTTCACTCATCATGTTGGTTTTGATAAAGCTGGGAGGTGAAGAACCGTGACTGAAAAGGTTAAGGTGAGCTGTCTCAATTGCGGGACAACGAACAACTACCCTATGGATGCTTCAGGAAAAAGTGTGCGCTGCGGCCGGTGTAAAAATCCTCTTCCTCAACCTGGAGCAGTTATCGAGCCTCAATCCAATCAGATCCGCTCTTTTATACAAAGAGCCTACCTTCCGATCCTCATCGATTTTTTCTCACCCACCTGTGCCCCCTGTCACATGATGCATCACATTGTGGATGGGCTAGCCAGGAGAAGAGCGGGCGAGCTCATGGTCCTTCGAGTTGATGTGGGCGTAGACGCAGAATTAAGCACTGCTTTCGGTGTGCACGCTGTCCCGACGTTTGTCATACTCCACAAGGGCTATGAAAGAGGCAGAACATCTGGAGCTATGTCTGAGACCGATTTTTCTCTCTGGGTCGCCAGCAAAATTTAAATTCGGAGACTAAGAATGAAAAAAAATGAAAGTCAGAGCCTGAACAGACGGGAATTTTTAAAAGGGGCTGTTACAGGTTTGGCCTGCCTGCCTCATCTGCGCTTCTCGTCATTATTGGAAAAAGAAAGGGGAAAGATGGCAAAAGTCGCGCTCATAAAAACTTCAGAAAGAGACATAGGTGTCCGCGAAGCCATGAATCTCTTGGATTATCCAGAAATGAAAGGAAAAAAAGTTTTCCTCAAGCCCAATTTCAATACATCTGATCCCTGTCCAGGATCCACACACAATGACACGTTGAGTCAACTGGTTAGGGAGATCCATGAAAGAGGAGCCAGGGAGGTGGTTTTAGGGGAGAGGAGCGGCCCTCCGGATACCGAAAAAGTGATGGAAGAGATGGGTATCTTTCAGCTGGCTCAAGAGCTGGATTTCGAGGTCATTAATTTCGAGAAGATCGAAGATAAGGATTGGGTTCATTTTGATCCCGAGGGAAACCATTGGGAAAATGGTTTCTCGATCGCCCGTCCCGCCGCAGAGGCTGAGTACTTTGTCTCCACCTGCTGTCTAAAGACCCATCAGTACGGCGGGATTTTTACCCTGTCCTTGAAGCTGGCGGTAGGCTTGACACCGAAAAATCTGATGAGGGAGCTTCACGGCAAAAGGACCACGGATATGAGAAAAATGATTGCAGAGATCAATCAGGCATATAAGACCGATCTTATCATCCTGGATGGGATTGATGCCTTCGTAGACGGCGGTCCGATGAGCGGACCTAGAAAGAGAGCCGATCTGTTCCTTGCGAGTTCGGATCGGATAGCCCTCGATGCTGCGGGACTGGCTGTTTTAAAAGAGCTGGGCTCGAATGAGGCGATTATGGGGACAAGGATTTTTGAGCAGGAGCAGATCAAACGAGCAGTCGAATTGAATTTGGGTGTAGCATCTCCTCAACAGATTGAGTTTGTTACCTCTGATAGACCCAGTCAACAATATGCAGATAGGTTGAAATCCATCTTAGATCTCGGTTAGGCTTTTCTGATCGATCCAGCAATGAAAAGGGAGGATTAAAGATGAGCCTTTATGACCTCATTATTTCCAGAAGATCAATACGCCAATTCAAACCAGCCCCGATTTCCAGGAATGTTCTCATGAGGATCGTCAATGCTGGAAGGCTGGCTCCTTCGGCAGCCAATCTCCAGCCTTTGGAGTTTATCGTCGTGGATGAGGAAGAGCTCAAACCCAAGGTGTTTCCCTGTTTGAAATGGGCCGGATATATCGCTCCAAAAGGGGATCCCGAACCCGGTCAGGAGCCTCAAGCCTATGTCGTAATCCTGGTGAACACTGAAGTGCGAGAAAAGGGATTCGAATGGGATGTGGGAGCGGCAATAGAGAACATGATTCTGGCGGCATGGGAGGAGGGCATCGGGACCTGTTGGCTCCATTCTGTGGATAGGGAGAGTTTGGGAAGCCTGCTCAGGATTCCTGAACACTTCCGGATTGATTCTGTTTTAGCTCTGGGATATCCGGCCGAATCACCTGTGATTGAGGACATGAAGGATTCTGTCGAGTACTGGAAAGACCAAAAGGGATGTCTGCATGTCCCTAAGCGGAGGCTCGAGGACGTAATCCATTACAACACATTTTGATGTTCGATCCTTCGGAGAAACCTTTCTAGGGAAATCCCCTTCCATACCCGTCCACAAGCTGCAGGCCGCTAAGTATGACTTTTGCTGACCATCAAGGTGTCTGGGAGTCTCCCCCCTTAAGCTCCTCTGCCTTGACACGAAATTTATAAGATATTATGTTTAGAGAACCCCATGTTGAAAAATGCACACCCGTGAAAATTAAAAAGCTCTCTCTCACCCATTACATTTTTATAGGCTTTTTCTTGGGGATCTGTGCCGGATGGATTGTGGGTGAAGGGATTATACATGTTGCAGATCCTCTGGCGGAGATTTTTCTACGCCTCCTGCGCATGGCCATCATGCCCCTTATCATCACCTCGATTATATCAGGTGTTGTGAGTGTCGGAAGCGCTGCAGGACTGGGCCGCTTGGGCATCAAAACCTTTGCTTATTATATCCTGAGCAGTTTGATGGCCATACTTACTGGTTTGGTCTTGGTGAATATTTTCAAGCCAGGAGTTGGCGCTGAGATTGGCCTTGAATTGAGTCCGGAGAAAATCACAGCAACAGAGCAAGGACTCGGAGAACTACTCATAAATCTCATTCCTGAGAATCCCTTTGCGGCAATGGCCAGGGGAGATGTTCTTCCCATCATCTTTTTTTCCATTCTTTTCGGCTTTTTTGTCACCAGGCTCTCAGAAAGACCAAGAGCGCAGCTTTCAGATTTTTTCCATGCGGCCTTCGAGGCTATGATGAAATTGACTCTGTTCGTAGTTTGGAGTGCGCCTTTGGGCGTTTTTGGAATCATATCACGAATCGTTGCCCAAACAGGATTTGATGCCTTCAAGTCGCTTGGATTTTATTTCATCGTTGTTCTTTTTGGTTTGGCGATTCATGCCTCTGTAAATTTGCCCTTGTTGTTATCTTTAGTAGCTAGAGTAAATCCTATTAAACACTACAAAGGAATGCCCTCTGCTCTTGTCATGGCGTTCTCTACCTGCTCGACGATCGTGACGCTTCCTCTCACCATGAAAGCTGTCACAGGAAACTCCAAGGTATCTGAAAAGGTCTCAAATTTTGTTTTGCCTATCGGGGCAACAGTCAACATGGACGGAACAGCCCTCTACGAGTGTGTCGCCACCATATTTATCGCCCAGGTTTATGGTTTTAATCTATCCTTCGGTGCTCAGGTCATGGTCGTGATCACAGCGCTCCTTGCTTCCATCGGGGCTGCAAGTGTACCCATGAGCGGAATGGTCATGATGTCGATCATCTTAAAAGCCGTGGGCCTTCCTCTCGAGGGAGTCGCTGTCATTCTGGCTGTGGACCGTATCCTGGATATGTTCCGGACCACGATCAATGTTCTAAGTGATAGCTGTGGTGCGGTTATCGTTGCACGTCTGGAAGGGGAAAAGTTGGAGGGAATAGGAGAAAGTTTTTAATAGTAATACCAAATGCTTTTGTAATCCGATATATTTTCACCGATACTTCTAAGCCTCTGCAGATAGGAATGAATGGACACGTCTTTGTAGACATAAGTATCAACGAGAGCTAGCTTCTTTTCCCATGGATGGAACTCATAAACCCGGCAGCCATCGGGAAAAATGGACACCACGTCATGGTGTTGGACAGCCCGCAGGTAATTTTTTCCCAACCGTGGAACATTGAACACGATCTCGTCTGTTCTGACTGTGCCCGGCATAAGCCTGGCCTCTTCTTTCTGCTCTTGAAGAAGTCTGGGAATGGGAACACGATAATCGTCCGTCTCTTCTTTGCCCTTGGTGTTGAAAGTGTAATAAGGTGTCACTCCGATCAGGCGCAATTGATGCCGCAGTACGGCCGCTTCGAATTTTCGTGAATTGAAGAATGTATACACTAACTGATTGTAAACCTCCATTCCGAAGCGCCTGAACTTTTGAACAGCCTCCATGGATTGGTGTGTTATTTCGTATGGATGTTCGTAATGGGTGACAATCAACACCTCTCTCTTTCCAGGAATGTGGAAATGGTTGAGGTCTTTGACAAGTTTGTCAGTAATCCTTTGTGGCAGGGTCACTGGTGTTCGTGTGCCGATTCTGATCCTTTTGATGTGGTCCATCCGGGAAAGCTTAAAAAGAAGATTCTCTATTCTTTCATCAGAAAGAATAAGGGGATCTCCTCCTGTAATCAGAACCTCATTGATTTCGGGGGTATTGGCTATCCAATCGAGGGCTTTTTCCAGTTTGGCTTTGGGCAGGATAGCTGAAAATGAATAGACATCTTCAATTTCCCAGTTGCGTTGGCAATACACACAAAACTGGGGACAAGTCAAGACAGGCTTGAGTATGACGATCTGAGGGTAACGCCGGGTGATCCCGTCTATAGGAGATGTGTCTCTCTCCAGCATGAAGTCCATTGAACTCTCGTCTTTTGCTTTGAGTTCCCTCAATTTGTTGATGTAGTGCATAGATGGGATCACCTGGGCACGGATGGCGTCGTCTCTCCCCTTTCCCGGCTCATAGTCCATCAAGGACAGATAGTATGGAGTTATGCCGAACGGGATTTTGAACTTCTGGGCATACTCGACTGCTTCGTGCTCTTCATCGGTCAGTTTTATTAATTTTCTCAGGGTTTCTGCATCCCTGATGACGTGCCGAATCTGCCACTTCCAATCGCTCCATTCAAAATCCGTGGCATTGAAGTGTCTGAGTATTCTCAGCTTGTTGTCATACCGCTGCCTTTTGGCATCGTCGTCCAGACCGGAGGGATAATGCTGGGTGAATTTCGCCATCTCCTTTGCCATTCGAGAGAGATCGGCCGAACGCAGTCTTGCAGCTCTGGTTCCCCTATACTTGCTGAATGTGGGTGCGGTCTCAGGATACACATCGGCTTGGCCAGAAATGCCACGAATAAGATGGTCTAGCTCTGCAAAAAACCCAGGGCTCGGCTGAGGAATTGGATTTTTTTTGCTGCCGTGAATCAAATCGTTCATATAGCCGAGGAAACTGAATCGAGCAAGCTTTTCACTGCGCTTTGAAATGATGTTGCGGAATACAAGGATAGCATCTCGAGTCAGCACCCATTTGAGAGATGGGAGAGTAGGATTGTCATCAAAAGTTTTTATCAGAAGAGAATTCAATAGTGCTCTGACTTTGGCTCTTTTTTTCTCAAGAGGCTCCCTGGAAGCCATGATTGTTTTTAACTCCGGGATAGGTCGTAAAGCTTTCAAAACCCTGTTTTTGATTCGTTCTTCCATGAATCTAAATGGCAGAATTCGATGAAAATTTATTATTTTCACCTGTCCCCAATCGGAACAAGCTCTTGCCTTTGGAAATATTATAGCATTAATTCACATCAAAAATACAGGGCAGATTCCAAAGAAACTCCGAAGGCGTAATTCTTAAGAGAAAATGGAGATTTTTGGCTTTCAATCAAAAAAAATGATGTCCGCTTCTGCAATACGGAGCAGGAATGAGGTAAGAAGGGCTGTGCGCTCCTTGAGACTCGAGATCAGAATGCGCTCTTCAGAAGTATGGTCTCGCAAACCGATGGGACCAAAACCGTCGAGAGTAGGGACTCCCACGGCACCGAAGAAATTTCCATCGGATGTTCCATATCGGTGCTCCGTTAAAACCTCCTGTCCCAATTCCTTTGCAACTCGCTGTAGAAGGTAAAGTAACTTTTTGGACTTTTTACTATAAGGCATGACCGGACGGTAATTGAGGAGAGTCATACAGGAGGAAGTCTGCGGAAGTTCGCACTGTGATACAATTCCCTGGATCCGGTCAAAAAGCGGTCTGTAGTCCTCTTCTTGTTGCCAGCGCAGATCAAACAGGAAGGATGCATGGGAAGGGACTGTGCCAGGACCCAATCCGCCCTCGATCTGTCCCACATTGATACGAACGCCAGGAAAAATTGAATTCAGGGATTCGAAAGCAACCACTTTTCGAGCTAGCTCCAGGATGGCACTGGCCTTTTCCTCGGTTGGAGATCCTACATGACGGTCGTGACCGATGCATTCCACTCGACCTCCGGTCTTGCCGTTACGGGAGATGGCGATTTCACCGTTCTCTCCAGCGCATTCTGCCACCAAACAGATCCGAGCGTTTTCTCGTTCTTTTTCATAAATATCACGTGAGGTGAGTGATCCGTTTTCCTCGTCTCCACCAAGAATCATTGCCACATTCAAGTTCTCAAGGCCACCCAATAAATGGAGAGCCTTGAGCGCGTACACCATGACAGCTAATCCACCTTTCATATCCGCAGTCCCAGGTCCGCTCAGCCATTCCCCATTCTTTTTACAATTTTGGAAGGGATGATCTGGAGGAAAAACGGTGTCCATATGGCCAAGAAGGTATACAGATTTGCCTGTCTTTTTTGTCTTCAGGATGTGGTGGTCTCCCACATCTTGCTGCTCGACGACATTGTGGACAGGCAACACCCCCCCCAGATTTTCCAGGATCATTGCAGCAACATAATCGGTTCCTTGTTTATGGAAGGTGTATGAATTCTGTTCACAGAGGGTGACCAGGAAGTCAAACTGCTCTTTTTCCCACCTTTTGATCAGTTCGAGAACCTTCTTATGGATACTGGTTGTCATCACTCGATTTTCTTATATATGACTACAAGCCCTCATCCTCATATTCACATACCTGTCCGGCCCAGGTCCGGAACAGGATTTTGCCGTTTCGATTATGGTTGAGGAGGTAAGTGGGGGCCATAGGAGTCTTGCCCTTTCCCTCTGGTGCAGTGATGATGAAGGTCGGAACACCCAAACCAGAGGTATAGCCTCGGAGATTCTCCATGATGTTTAAACCTTCCCCTACTGATGCACGGAAGTGTTGAATTCCCTCCAGCTTCTTGCAGTTGAAGATGTAATAGGGTCGCACTCGGATCCGCAATAATTCATGAACCAACTTTTTCATGACATTTTTATCATTATTGATCCCTTTAAGAAGCACAGATTGGTTCCCCACCAGAATCCCTGCTTCAATCAATCTGTCAACTACTTTTTCTGAGTCTGGATTCACTTCCAGAGGGTGGTTGAACTGAGTATTGAGATAAAGAGGCTTGTGCCGCTTGAAGATTTGGCACAGTTCTGGGGTTACCCTTTGCGGCAGAGTGGCCAGCATACGGGATCCAATCCGTTTGATCTCCACATGAGGGATATTCTCCAATTCTGTCAGGATCCAATCGATGGTATCATCCGACAGAATAAGGGCGTCGCCTCCTGTGATGAGCACATCCCTGATCTCAGGACAGTCAGAAACGTACTTTAGGGCAGACTCTATATCTTCGCGAGGATAGATCATATCTTTAAAGGAGATATCTTTCTTTCTTAGACAATGCCGGCAGAACATTGCGCACATATTGGTGACATTGATGATCAGACGGTCAGGGTAGAGACGTGTGATGAGTGGGGCCGGGGAATTATACACAAGTGCATAAGGATCCTTCATCTCTTCTTTATCCAGGTATTCCGTAACCGTCGGAACCGCTTGCTTGAAGATGGGGCAATCTCTATCCTCGGGGTCAATCAAACTCGCATAATAGGGTGAGATCTGCCATCGGTACTGGGTGGCGGTTTTTTGGATATCACGAATTTCCTGATCAGAAAGGCGGATGATACGGCTGAGAATGTCTGTATCTCGGATGGCATTTTGATAATGCCACCGGTAATTTTCCCAATCCTTTTCCGTGCCTCCTAAGATTTTCAGGATGTGTTTTTTTTGCCTTTGTATCCGGTCCCATTGGTTAGTTCCAGAGGGAATTTTATCCCGCACCTGTAAATAGTCGGATATCATCTCTGTGTGCTGACGTGCACGCTCTCGGGCGATTTCCCGATTCTCCTCTGGAACGTACATAGGAGAGCTTGCGTCTTTAACAACAGACATAGTTGCCTCCCTGAAAGTGCTCCGATCTGATGGAGCTATTTTTTGTTTGTATTGTTCGTTGGGCCAAAAAAATCAGGTGCTTCTTTGGCATAACGATCGACGGCTACTTCGATGATACGATTGATGAGCTGATCGTAGGAAAATCCCATTTTCATGGCGGCCCTGACAAAAGAAGAGCTCGGATTGATGCTGGCCATGGAATTCATCTCCAGGATATAAGGCTGATTGTATTCATCCAGGCGAAAATCGACTCTCCCGGAGTCATAAATATTCAGCACTTCAAAAACCCGAACCGCAAGTTTCTGTAGATAAGCGGCTGTCTCCCGAGGTAAATCAGCCGGACAGACCATTTTCGCTTTTTTCTTAGGTGTCCTTTTGAATTTGACATCGTGGCTGTAAATGCCTTGGCACTCTTCACTCAGGACAAGCTCTAAGACCGGGAGAGCCTGAGGGGGATAGTTGCCCAAAACAGAGACATTGACCTCTCGTCCGTCGATGAATTCTTCTGCGAGGGCCGGCTGTTTGTATTCATCCAAAAGCTCTGATATAGACTCTTTGAGCGACCTGTCATCATGCACAGTCTTCAGACCAAAACTTGCGGCTTCTCCACGGGGCTTCACGATAACAGGATATTTCAAATAAGGAGCATCCAGTTCCGGCTCCATATAAACACGATAATTTGGAGTAGGCAGGTTCGAAGCCATAAGGATCTGTTTGGTAATGACCTTATCCTGTGCAAGTGAATGTCCCATTGGATTGGAGCCTGTGTAAGGAATACCTGCTAACTCAAGTATAGATGGAACATGGGTATAGCGACATTTTCCCTGAACACCCAAGGCCAAATTCAAGACAATACCATTAGGGCGACGTTTGGAAAGCTTGGGGAGGAATTTGTTCAGCTTGGTCAGCAGAAAACGATCTGCCTGAATGAGTTCAACAGTGTGACCCCCCGTCTCTAAGGCCTGGACGACTTTCTGAATCGTCTCCTCAGGATACCATTCCTTATTCTGCATGCCGAAAACATTAATAGTCCCTTTTCGATCTTTATTGTAAACCACCGCTACATGCATAGGTATTTTTTCTCCTTAAACTGGATTCAAAACCCTTCGGTCAAGATCGTTATTTCACAGGAGAATCTTTAAGGTTTCTCCCTCTTTTTGTCCTTTCTCTGTAAGGCTTCTTTTTTTCCAGAGTAGGTAGTACATCCTCTCCAGGCTTAATTCCGAAGGTTTTTTATATACCTTATGTATGATAAATGTCAAGAAAGGGGATGGGAAGTCTGGAAAGAGGTTCCGATGATGTTTGATCAGATTTTACTCTCCGGCTATGGTGAGCTCCTGGATTCTGAGGGTAGGTCCGGATATGGATCCTCTGAATTCGAGATCATTTCCGACCATGTCTATCTGTTTGAGTATCGTTCCCAGGTTGCCGGCAATCGTGATTTCTGAAACAGGATAAGCGATTTCTCCGTTTTCAACCCATAATCCATATGCTCCTCTGCTGATTTCTCCGGTCAGTGGATTGAGACCATGACCTATGGTTCGGATGAGAATGAGTCCTCTATCTGTTGATTTGATAATCGCCTCGGGTGTCATTTCTCCCGCTTTGAGGTAAAAATTGTTCGGACCGACTCCTGCACCGTCTGCATTTCCGGTCGAGCGATGTTTGAGCTTCCTTGCTGAATAAATGTTGCAGAGAAAGTTTTTCAGCATCCCCTTATCGATAACCGTAGTCTGACCTGTCGGAATACCTTCAGAATCGAAAGGACGTGTTCCGAGTTTTCCCCGCATCCGTCCATCGTCAAAGACCGTGATTTTCTCATTCCCTACTTTCTTGCCCAGTTTATCCGCAAGAAAGGAAAGCCTTTGGTAAACAGCCATCCCGGACACACAGCTGAAGAGAAATCCCAACAGCCACGCAGTCATCGGAGGCTCAAAAATGACCGGGACATTTTGTGTTCGAACTTTTCGAGGATGAATTTGGCGCACCGTCCTCTCTACAGCTTTTTTGGCTACACGCTCAGGAGTTTCGAGATTCCTGAAACGCCTGTGCGAGGAAGACCAGAAATCTTCGACTTTTTTGTCGGTCTCCCCCGCCTGAACACCCACGCCTAAGCTAAATATGGTCTCCTCGTAGGCGCCTTTAAAGCCCAAAGAATTCGCCAGATATATTTTTATTTCTTTGGTCTCGAAACTAGCTCCATGGGAGTTAGTGATCCTTCTGTCAGAAAGGGCGATCTTCTCTGTTTTCATAGCCAGGGCTATCTTTTCCTGAGCATCCAAATCTGATATTTCAGGATCGTAAATATCTAGAACCTCCTGATCGAAGGTGTCTTCCTTCAGAGGCGGTAATCCAGCATATTCATCGCAATTGGCAAATTCCGCACGGTGAATGGCGTTTCTCATCAGCCGTTGAAGAGAATTTTTAGATAAATCTGAGGAAGTGGCAAATGCAGTCTTTTTTTCTTTGATGACTTTTATCCCCAGATACCTGGAACCAGCCTCCACCAGGTTTTCTATTTTCCCATGACGAACATCCACATTGAATTCTGTTCCTTCAACGGCGGAAACCTCAATCTCATCAGCTCCTTGACTCCTCCCGAAGCTGACCAAGCTTTCGGCTAAATCCATCAGGTCTGATGGATGTTTCTGTTTTTTCACTTCAGTCCTCCGACGGTCATACTGGAGATCTTAAGAGTAGGACATCCATCTGTTACGGGCGCTGCCTGCCCCTCTTTCCCGCATGTTCCTGTCTGCAGCCCAAATGTTAAATCTGATCCAATTCTTTCGATTTTTTGAAGGATATCGATGTTGGTTCCGATAAGTGTTGCCTGTTTGACCGGAGCCGTAAGTTTTCCGCCCTCTATCAGAAATCCCGAGCTTACTGAAAAGGTGAATTTTCCAGAATCTTCAACTTGGCCGCCCTGGAATTTGTGTGCATAAAATCCCCGATCCACTGACTTCAAGATATCTTCCGGATCGTATTCTCCATTTTCTATATAGGTGTTGCTCATCCTCGGAATGGGAATGCAGGTGTAATCCTGTCTGCGGCCATGACCGGTCAGAGGGTTGCCCATCAATTTTGATGAGAGCCTATCCTGAAGAAATCCAACAAGTCTTCCCTGTTCGATCAAGGGTGTCTTTTCGGGAACGGTCCCCTCATCATCGATGTTGTATGAACCACGAAAGAAAGGGATGGTTGGATCGTCATAAATGAATATCTGTTCATCACCTACTTTTTTGCTCAATTTATCCCAGAAAACAGAGGTTTTTTTTCGATTGAAATCCGCTTCGAGAAGATGACCCACGGCTTCGTGGATCACGACTCCACTGTGACCTGGCGCCAAAACAACGGGCATTTCGCCAGCTGGAGGAACAACAGCTTCTAAAAGATTCAGAGCCTCTTGGGCTGCTTCATTTGCTATCTGAGATGGCGAGAGGTTTTTTTTGAAATAGTCCATTCCAACCCTACCTCCTCCACCTGAGAAGCCAGCTTCTCTTTTGCCTGATTTTTCTGCAACGCACAGGCAGGTCAGCTTGAGGAGAGGCTGTGTGTCAGAGATGAACAGTCCCTCAGAATTCACGATTGTAGTGTGTCTTGTTTGGTCGGTGAACATGATTTTTGCTTCTTTTATTCTTTTATCGAAATGTGATGCAAACTCGTGTGTCTCCTTGACCAGGGAGATCTTTTTGTCCAGAGACTCTTCATGGGCTGAGCTGGACACAGGATATAAATCGTGTGGAGAGTGTGAAGATTGCAACCTCGCAGCTATTCGAGGAAGATCTTCTTCTGCGATCGAGGCCGCGGTTAGAGCTGCCCCTTTGATTTTTGCGGGTGAAAAGTCATTCGTGTAGGCGTATCCTGTGCGGTCTCCGCTGATGACTCTTATGCCCAGCCCGAGTACGATGTTTTCAGATGTTTCCTTGATGATCTCTTCTTCCATCCGGATGGCATTAATTATTTTGTATTCGAGAAAGATTTCTGAGAAATCGCCCCCCCGAGAAAGGGCCAAATTCAATGCTTTTTCGAGGTCAGCAAGACCAATATTGAAATGAGTTTCAAAGGGGAAAGAGTTCTGTGGGGGGGAGATTCTTTTCAACCTTAGATCACCGTGGCGACAGCTTGTATATAAAGACGTTTCATCTTATCGAATCTCTTTGAGAAACACAAGCAGAATTCCGATTGGCTATTTCTTTCCTTTTGTATGGACAATGGAGAGAATCAGGATGCTGGCGATGCCAAGAACGTATTCAAAAATGTTTGTAATAAGATGGACGCTGCTGGAGAGGATGGCAATACGCTTTTCAAAGCCCAGCAGCATAAGCGTCAAGGCCCATGCGGATTCCCAGGTGCCGAAACCTCCGATTCCTTTAATCGGCAGGGCGGAGCTCATCTCCGCACCTGTTATGCCCAATATTGTCTTAAAAAAACTAAGGTTCTCCAGAAAAAATCCGTGACTGCGAAGCAGGGAAAAAAGAAGGAAGTAAAGGGAGAGGTATTTGGCCAGGCGTATTCCCAGAGAGAGGATAAAAAGAGGCCCGTCGATTTTTCTTCTTCTTATCCTTGTGAGTTCGTCAATGGTGAGACGTATTTTTTTCACACTCGTTTCTGCCCATTTCTGGCTTTCCTGCTTACAGACCTTCAATATCCATTGATAGAAATTGAGAAAGATGCAGGCTATCTGGATCATTCTCCAAAAAACAAGGAAAAGAATGATGAAAAAGAAAAGGGAAAACACTAAAAGAGTCATATTGGAGAGAGAGGTCGCCCCCACTCCCACAGCCAGGATGGATAGGACCAAAAAAGGACTCAGGGTAAGAAAATCCAGGACAAAAGCCACAACAAAACTGGAAGCAGCTGTCTCGAAGGAATATTTCAAAGTTTTATTGAGGACATAGACATAAGAAAGGGATCCTATGCGGGCAGGGAAGAGATCGACAAAAAGGTTGCGAATGAAGGTTACAAGAAAAATATTGCCCCAGCCTATACGTTGAGGTTGAAGTAACAATTTATAACGCCATGCTCGTAGAGTCACTCCCAGAAGGGCAATGGAAAAAAAGGCGAAGAGCCCTGGCAGGTAGATCTGGGTGAATGTTTGGACAAAGTCTTCGAATTTGATCTGAGAAAGGAGTATCCAGATGAGGACAATAGACAGAATGAAAGAGAGCACCGTGGAAAGAATTTTTTTTCTCTGCATTCTTTTTGTATATTTAAAGCAGAATCCCCTCAAAGTCAAACCGACGCAATTCCAAATCCGCTCCAGTCAGATTTTTCACGCCATTCCCTCACCAAACTTCTCGGCGCTGCGGAACTCCGCATGATTATCTTTTCTTACACATCGGTTGTCCTCTGCCATCCTCAGGCCCCTCCAGTTGATCATACCGTGCTCAAACAGTCCTCAGGTCCAACTTTGCCGGATTCCCTCCAAGTTTGGCTCGAGAAGGCTGGGTTAGGTTGGGTCGGGGTCTTCCGATGTCGCTCAATCCATCCCTAATTTTTGGACTGTTAAATTGAAATAATGAATCACCATGGCCTGGGTTTCCTGGATTCTTTTTCTTCTTCTGTTCAAAGATGCCTAATCCAAAAAGGTCGCTAAACTCCTCATTCCACACAATTTGCAAATCTTTCCACTCGTAATCCTTGCCGTCTATCGTACGTTTGTCCCAGAACGTGGAAATTTTAACAGTCATCAGCCTGAGCATCTCATTTTTCTTATCGTCACTGGCGGCTTCCCATTTCTCTTTCCAGCCCTTCAAATTATCAATGATCTGGATTGATCGGCCTATTTTTTGATCATACAATTGACGCTCCTCTTCCAGCTCATTCAACCGTTTCCTGATCTCCTGTTGCCGGGCCTCGATTTTATCCATTTGCTTCTTTACAAAGTCTCCCGAAATAACTCCCTTGTCATAATCGGCATACAGCTTTTCCATCTTGTTCTCGTTCTTCGCCCTTTCTGATCTGAGCGACTGGATTTCATAATTAAGGAATTCTTTTGTTTCGTCCTTGAAGAGCCTGGATTTCATCTCAATCCAATTCTTCCGGTTGAACTTGATCAGGTCGATATTATCAAGCAGGATACGCTCAATCTCGGTCTCCATGAAATACGGCATCCCACATTTCAGCTTCTCAACCTTGGTGCCCTTCTTCAACCATGTTTCCTTTTTGATCTTCCAACTGTCTGCCTTCTCGTCAAAATAATAATCCCCGTCATATGTGATGTCTTTCTTCACCACCATGGTGTCTTCATCAATGTATTCCTTTGGAACAGCCGTCGTTCCATCAGCCGTGTACCATTCGCCCTGTGTGCATATGTATCTGGCAGGATATTTATAATGTTTCTTTGTGATTGAACCATCCTTCTTTTTCCACTGCATGCGATGGGTAGGCTGGATGCCGAAAACCAATCTGCCACACCGACCACAGCGTATAAGCTGATTGAAACAAAATTTCAATTTGCCTTCTTCTGGCTTGCGATACTTTTTCCTCTGCTTCAAAATTTCTTGATTCTCCTCCCACATCTGTTTCGTTATGAGAGGCTCATAACCGTGTGCTTTGATCTCATATATCTTGCCTTTGCACACAAACTCACCATAATAAAAACGTTCCTTAACGATCCTTGCTATATCCTCCCTGAGTACCAATTTGTTTCCTTTGGAGCTTCGGATACCTATGTCGTTTGCGACTCTCAGGGCTTGACTGAGGGTCAGACGCTTGGCATTGAATATCTCAAGTAACTGTTTCACCTTATCAGCTTCCTTCGTCTTTATGATCATCCTAGGACGGCCCTTCTCCGTATCTTTTGGGATGCTTTTGTAACCGAGAGGCGGTGTGTAGGGTGGCTCTCCTCTTTTTAGCTGCTGTTCCACTGCATACTTGACCCGCTTAGATATTTTCTTTCTTTCATGACGGCTAAAAACGAACTTCATCTCATCCAACGTTTCATCCTCAATATCTGTATCCTTATCACGAACGACCCTTTCTCCGACTCTATGAACGACTCCACCTGCTTCGATAAATTTGTCTATCTTGACCTCGTCTGGTTTGTTACGTGTGAGACGATCATAATTCTCAACCAAAATTTGCATGATTGAATTTTCATAGCAGTAATTAAGCATTTCATTGAAGACCTTTCTTCCTTCGTCTTTGGCCGACTCAGAACAACGAAACATCTTCACTATTGTAAGATCCTCCTCTGTGGCATAATTTCTCAGCAAATCCTCCTGAGCATCCAAGGACAGACCGTTCTCCTCCTGATCCTTTGTGCTGACACGACAATAACCCACACAATATACGGGCTTCATTTCTGCCTCCTCTCCAATTCCAAACCTTTCTTTAAATAATGATTGACCAACCATCCAAAAGTACGATCTTCTTTTGCTCCAATTTCGTCCAACTGATCTTTTAATTTTCGCTCGATGTAGAGTGAGGTCATGATTTTTTCAGCTTTCTTCGGCATCTTGACCTCCCATGTTATCCATCAGGTCTTCAAGCTCGCTAATCGTATCATCAAAATTTATCATACTGCCACGCGAAAGCCATTCATGCCCAGTAATAAGATTTGTGATTGTATTTGGTATCCAGTATGAATTGGCCCGCTCAAAAATCATTCTGGTGCTGTCAATGCTCCTGATGAGTTCCCTCATCTGATACAAACGGTCAACGACCTCGTCCCTTAATTGTACTAATTCCCTGATAGAATCCACAATGTCTTCTCTTGAAAAATTCATTTTTCCTCCTTTACTAAATCGTCCGGGGATACGGCGTAGTGAAACTCATTCCCAAAATTATCCCTGCGCCAGATAAGAAGCATTTCGTTTAGCGCTTCTCCCATTTCTTCTGGCCACATTTTCCGGACTGCATCTCCGAAACCCAGAACCACACCGGTAAGAATAATTTCGCTTCCTGTGAGTTCGCTGATATGGCGGAATTGCACTGTTTGGTTTTTTCTTACCCTGCTCATTTTGCCTCCTTTGTTCACCATTTTGTTCACCATATTAATAATATTTAATGTCTTTCATTACCCAGGTCAAGGGGTGTAACGAAAATAATTCAAAAATAACTTCTCCGCATACGGGTATTTTCTCGTTAGAGTGGCAGGGACCTTGCTAAGCAGAATTTAGGTCGTTTTGAATACATTTGCCTTCTTAACAGTCTGAACGACGGGTTCACGCCTCAGTGAGAGCAAAAAAATCTATCAGTGACTCTTTATTGAGACGCTTTATTGTGGATGGGGATTATTTTGAGGTTTTGCGTTTTTTAAACTCCTGTATCTTTTCCGACAGCTTATCAATGGAGGATTCCAAGTCATAAACTTTAAACAATGTTCCCAATTCATCACTGCCGATGGCTTCCTCATACATACCGAGCTTCGTAATAAAAGTTACGACCACTTTCGTTGCCTCTGCTGTTTGTTTCACGAGGTCCTTTATAATGGTCCGATCTTTTTCGAATTCTTTTTTTTGAGCTTGGATTTCTGCATTTTCCCGTTCCCAATTCAAGTCTATGTCGCTACCCTCAGCTTTAGCCATTTTTCTTTGTGTCTGGATTGCCTCGATGATCATCATATGCATCCTAAAACGGTGCTTCGTCTCTTCAAAGGCACTTCGGAGGCTTGTATCGGGGCGACGTTTTCTAAGGCCTTCCTGTGTCCAAGGTTTCCCATGTTTCATGATAAACCGAGTCATTCGGATGGCTTCCGATGACCAGCCAGCCAGCTTGGCCAACTCTTCATCTACATGAAAAGGTTTACCATCCTGTTGGGAAACCTTTTTCTGACCACGGCCATGCACCTTTCCTGCCTCCCGTTTCCTCTCCTTCGCTATCCTTTTGAAATGTTCCTCAAACTCAATGATGACTTTTTCGCAGTCGTAAAAAGGAGAGTCGCTGTGTCCACGACGACCTTTGTTGTTGTCCATGACCATGATCAACGCTTCGGCTCTGCTGGGGTAGGATTCAAGCACATGATTGAACGGTTTGTTGTGCTTTTGACACAGAGCCAAGCGGTGGTATCCGTCTAAAAGAATGTTCTCCTCTTTCCACACAACGAGAGCGTCTCGACATCCCACCTTCTTTATGCTCTCCTCTAGACGGCCGAGTTCGTCAGGTGTGAGTGCGGTGAGGAAGTCTGCAATTCCTTGATCCAATTTGAACGGCAGACCTGTCTCTAAGATTTTCAGAGTGGAACTTTTTAGTAACATTTTTTGCCTCCTATCGAATTTTTTTTCGCTGGTCGAGCATGTCGCGTAAGCTCCATGTTCTAAACAGGAGGCAAAAGTCACCGTATAGTAGGGGATTAGACGTTAAAAGTCAACACATTTTTTACAGGAATTATGTGGGATGACCTACCCGGCTCTATAACGAGAAGTGGGGTATAAGAGATGCGGCGGGTCTTTAAGTTTGTTCTGTGAAGAAAAGTGTTGACATTTTCGTTTTGAACGTGGTAGTTTTAATATGTCAGTAGAAAAAAATGTGGATGGGTATCAACAAGCCCAAAAAATAAATCTTCATTTATGGAGGGGCATCATGTTTCAGAAAAACTTTTGTCTCATCCTTTTGTTGGTTGTCTTCCTGGCTTCCCCGTTGACTGAACCAGTTCTTGCTGATCAAGGCTTTGTTCGTGGAAAATGTCTTACAAGCCGAATCGACTATTGGCTCTACACAGGGCCGCCGATATTTGATGACGAGGGAAGAAAACTCGTTTGGGAAGGCACCATCAGTGGAGAGATCACGGGAACCATGAAATGGTGGTTCGTTCGTCCAGCGCCTGCCAAATGTCCCCCATACGTAGGGGGAAGAGTAAGCTACTACGCGGCCAGATGGGAAATTTGGAATGATACAGGTACAGTATTGCTCCTGGCTGGAGAGAGCGCAGGGAAAACGGTATTCCCTACAGAAGAAGACGGTATGTGGGACGGCCACGGTGTTGTCACGGAAGCGCATGGATGGTATAACCCATTGAAGGGATGTCACATTTACGAGACTGGCCCTGTTATCGCCGATCCGCCACCGCTTTATGGCACGGGGATCTTTGTGATCTATTGAAGTGTATTTACAGAATAAGGAGCACTTCTTGAGTCGGGCTAATCTGTTGCCCAAGTAAACCATCTTTGTCGGTTAAGAGAATCGAACGACCCTTAAAAGTGTAATTGTTCGATCGTCAGAGAAGAGAACTGCAAGAAGGGATATAGTTTTTCCCAATTTCCACCCACTGACATCCTGAGATAGGATTATTACATCCAAAAAGGCAAGGTCAACGACTCAAGAAACCTGCCACATCTCTTATACCCCACTTTTCGTCATAGAGCCGACCTACCCTTGACACACATTGCTAATTCATATCTAATTTATTTATCATATTCTGAGGAGGTAAGGGATGAGAAAACTACTTTTGATTTTGCCTTTGGTCTTTCTGCTTTGTTTTACTTTTGGCTGCCAGGACAAGGAAGCGATGGCAGAGCTTGAAGAGTTCAAAGCCCAGGCAGCACTTGAGGAGCAGAATAAGGAGATTGTAAAGCGTGAGATGGAATTGTTTGGCAAAGGAGACTTTGAGGCTTTGAAGGAGTTGTTTGCTCCTGAGTATGTTTCCTACTCGCCATCTGGTGCACCTAAACCTGAGTCCCTAGAAGAAGTAATAGAATTTGGAAAGATGATTTTTAAAGGATTTCCCGATAGCAGTTGGACAATTGAAGAATTATTTGCTGCAGGGGATACAGTGATAGCCAGGTGGACCTATAGGGGGACTCATGAAGGAGAATTTATGGGGATCCCACCTACAGGGAATAAGGTTGAATTTGGCGGAATTATGATAACCCGCATTGAAAACGGAAAAGTCGTAGAAGAAAGGGAAGATTATGATATGCTTGGAGCGATGCAGCAACTCGGCATGGAGCTAAAGCCGAAGGAGGGGGAGAAGTAGATTCTTACCATTCAATCCTTGGATCTACCCAAACAGCCCAATCCTGATTGGATGTTCTTAGTGCCTTGACTTCTAAGACAATCTCGACATTCTGACCTGCATATCTATCCAGATCGAAAATAAGATCATCTAGACATCCATCATAATAGCACTGCCTTGCAGAATAAAAAAATGGTTCGCTTTTCACAAAGACTCTAAACTCTACACCATCCGATTGGACAGCTTCCTCTAAAAAGCCTACCTTTGCTTTAAATACTGCATTGTCAGCGAGATTTTCGATCTTAAATATTCCTACAATCGATCCATACTCATTTCGCCACTCAGGATATGTTAACAAGACTTTTGGATAGACCCTGCCATCCTCTAAATATGAATTATGCCGATAGCTAGCGAATCCGCTGTAATCACCCTCTTCCCCCGGGAAGGGAAGGGCAACCGCTCTATTTAGCCATTGAGTATTTTCGCTTTCTGCGAGTGGAATTAAATCAACCATTATTCGACATGATCCTACTTCTTTCTTATGTATAGATTCCGATTTTTTTACTTCGACCTTTCGCTGGCAAGTCCAAACTCCATCGAGGGTGTAGGGACCCACTCCTTTATCATAAACCGTTACTTCATAACTCAGAAGTCCTTCACGATAAGGCCCTCCTCTATAAACACAAGGAGACAT
>SMTZ1_10000785_pt1 | contig 30688 bp, 28 predicted proteins | sample DeeMarSWOR136_30_FD_25667 | JGI IMG/M metagenome (IMG submission 25667) | reverse complement strand
CTGAAGGCGATCGGCGAGATCGGCAAACAGACCGCCATCCGCGACCGGAAAAAACGTCGCACCGCCGACATCCTGAAGACCAGGATCGAGAAGCTGGAATTGTCGACCGAAGTGCTGGTCGGTGAGGAGGACAGGCTGTACGGCTCGATCACCAGTCAGGACATTGTTAATATGCTCAAAGAGCACGGCGTCACGGTGGAAAAGCGGACCGTGCGTCTGGAAGAACCGATCAAGGCTCTCGGAGTGTACACCGTTCCGATCAGGATCGACAAAGAAGTCACGGCCAACTGCAAAGTGTGGGTCGTCAAGAAAACGTGATGCCATGGAAATGGTGCGGGTAAAGCTCGAAGGCCTGGCGCTGGACATGACCACCAACACCCCGGTCGTGATCCTGTCGCCGGAAGAAGACGACAAGGTGCTGCCGATCTGGATCGGACACGCCGAGGCCTGGGCGATCGCCATGGAGCTGTCGGGGATGACGTCCAAGCGGCCCCTGACGCACGACCTGATGAAGCAGGCGATCGAGGTGCTGGAGGCCAAAATCACCCGCGTAGAAATCACCGAACTCAAAGACCAGACTTTCTATGCGGTGGTGCATCTGACGCGTAACGGTGATTTCCGGCGGCTGGATGCCCGTCCGTCGGACTCGATCGCTCTGGCGCTGAAGACCGGCTGTCCGATCTTCGTCAACGCCCAGCTTTTCGAGCCTCGCCCCAGGGGTGAGCAGGATCAGGAAATGCCTCCCATGCCGACCGACCGCGAGTCGCTGCGCGAGAGGCTTAAGAAAATCAATCCCGAGGATTTTGGGAAATACAGTCTGTAGATGCGGTCCGGACCGTTGCTGACGCTGCTGGCGGTGCTGCTCTGGTGGACCGCCGTGACCCCTTCGGTCGCCGAGTCACTGGACGACCAGCCGGAGGTAGTCTCTGAGTACGCTCGGGCCAAGCGGCTGATGCGTGAGGGCGACTACCTCGAAGCATCGCGGCTGTTCATGCAGCTGGCCGGGCGGTTCCCCCATTCCAGGAACATCGATCTCTTTCTCTTCAACCGGGCCAAGGCGGATCTCTATTTCGGCAACCATGACGAAGCGCTGGCCGGGTTCGCCAATTACATTCGACGGTTTCCCAATTCGCCGTTTGCCGCCCACGCCTACTTCTTCCAGGGGAATATCTACTATCTGAAAGGGCAGTTGAGTCGGGCGGTCGCCGGCTATATCGACAGCTACCGGCGATCTGAAGATCGACGGCTGGACGACCTGCTGGTGAGTTCGCTTGTTGAGGCGGTGGCCGGGGCGCGCTCCGTTTCGCTCAGCGAGGCCGATTTCGCGGGGCTCGACCAGGCGCGCCGGTGCCGGCTGATTGAGCCGGTCGCCGAAGCACTGGTGGCCCGAAAGGACCTGACCGCAGCCTACAATCTCATGTCGATGTGTGGGCAGGACTTGCAGTTGCCGGACAGCCTTGCGGCCGGAACGCTCGGGGCTGATCTGGAGTTGGCCTTGCTGCTGCCCCTTTCCGGTGAACTTCAGCCGTTCGGCGAAGAGATCTACCACGGCGCGGTCATCGCTTCCGAGCAGTATCGTCGCGAGACGGGCAAGCGACTGACCCTCGTGCCGTACGACACGAAAGGTTATCCCATCGACGCCGCCCGCGTCGTCAAGGAACTGGTCCACACTAACACCGACGCCGTGATCGGACCCCTGACCAGCAAAGAAGCCGCGGTGGCCTCGGCGATTCTCAGCTGCGAGCCGCTCCCGATGATCACCCCGGCCGCCACCCAGGCCGGGCTGACGCTGCTCTCCGAGAGCATCTTTCAATTGTCGCCTAATATCGAACTGCAGGGCGTGCAGGCTGCCGAATACGCCGTCGCCAGTCGTGGCGCCGATTCCGCCGCCATCATCACACCAACCACGGCCGATCAGATGCGCATGGCGCGCGCTTTCGCCGATCGCTTCGAGGCGCTCGGTGGCAAGGTGGTGGCGATCGAGTATTATCGTCCGAGGGACCGGGATTTCGGTCCCTGTGTGCGCGATGTCAAGGCTGGCCTGCTCGGATTGCAGCCGGACTCCGCATTCTTTGTGAATGCTGATGGTGACACCCTCGATGTCGAGGCGATCCCGGTCAGTATCGACTGTCTCTACCTGCCCGGATCGGCCGATCAGCTGCGTCTTCTACTGCCGCAAATCAGGTACTACGCTATCGACGCCTTCTACCTGGGCTCGGACGGCTGGGGCGACGACGCGGTCTTTCGCTTAGGGGATGACATCACGCGGCGCGCGGTCTTCCCGTCGCCGTTTCTCGAACGGGAGCAAAGCCAGGAATATGTCCGGTTCGCCACCGAGTACGATGCCCGTTATGGTGAGCAACCTCGCCGACTGGCCAGTCTCGGCTTCGACGCCGTCAGACTGATTACGTCGGCGGTTCTGGCCGGTGCGACTACCCGCCAGGAACTGGTGACGCGACTCAGCCGGGTGAAAGACTACCGGGGTGCGGCGGCGCCGGTGACGTTCGGCGAATATCACGAGAACGTCGAACTGCCCATGTATCAGTTGGTTGACGGCGTGCCGGTCCTACTGGGGAAGGCCGCTTCCGACGAGACTCAGGGCGGCGAGTAAACCGCCCGAGCCTGGCCCAGCGCGTTGGTACTTTCCACTCGATTGCTTATATTGAACTTAACCGATCTGAACCTTGATCGGCCCAAACGGGAGTAGCTAATGGCTGAAAAGAACATTGCCCTGAAAATGGTCGCGAACGGCAAAGAGATCGACGTGACCTTCGAGGAACTGGCTCTGTCCAACAACCTGGCGCAGGAAGCGCTGGTTCGAGTGCTGATCCAGAAGAAACTGTTGGAGCCCAGGGAGCTTCTGGACATGATGGAAACGGTCAAGAAAGAGCGCTACCGCACGCCCGAATCCAAGTGATGCGAACATGAGCGAACTCGAGAAAAGCCCCGCCGCGGCGGAACCGCAGAAGGACCGGCCGCCGGACGACAGCCAGGGCCCGGTGCTGGCCTGGACGGTTCATCCGGTGAAGCGAAGACCGCTCGTGTCGGTGGCGGTCACGGCCTTCGTGATCTTCATCGCAATCATGGTCTACACCTGGATGGAATCGCACTGGTTCACCGGACTGGCGCTGTTGATCATGCTCATGTCGCTCGCCAAGTTCTATTTTCCCACCTATTACAGGCTCACCGACAAGGGGGTGACGGTCAAGTCGACCAGCCAGACGCTGGTCAAGGAGTGGAAGCTCTACCGGAGTTGCTACCCCGACAAGAAGGGCGTGCTCCTTTCGCCGTTCGTGCAGCCGACCCGGCTGGAGAATTTTCGCGGGCTGTACGTCATGTTCGAGGGCAACGGCGACGCGGTCACCGCGTTCGTGCGCGAACGGATCGCCCGCGCCCAACAAAAGAGCGCGCCGGCCGGGGACACCAAAGCCGCCGAAGGGGAGAAAACCTGATGGGTTTCTTCCGCAGCGATCCCAGCCTCGACGATCCGTCGTTCGAACCGCTGCCCGAAGAGGAGATGGCGGTCCTGGAGAAGGCGGCCAAGTGGTTCGTCAAGTGGGGTGCGGCCGGGACGGTGGCCGGAATCATGATCGGCGAGTCGGTCAAGCCGGCCAATTTCATCATCTCGCAGGCGATGGTCTTTTTCGAGCCGATCGCCCAGGTCATTTTCAGCCCCAAGGAATACGCCACGTTCTACAAGGCGCTCGAAAAGCGCCAGAGCGTGGAGATATTTCTACAGAAGATCGAGGCTTACGACGCGGTCGCCAAACAGCGGGAGAGAGCGTTCCGGAAGTGGTACAAGCTGGAGAAGAGAAACTGGAAATGGTACCAGCGCTGGCTCGGTCTGTTTCCGCCCAGGGCCGACGCGCCCGACTGGGTCAAGAATCCTCCCGAAGATCCCGACGAGCTCGACAAGCTGATCGAGCAGTACAAGAACGATCCCAAGAACTTCCTGCCGGGGAAGTAATTTCTGTCATTCCCCGGTTCAACCGGGGAATCCACGGGTCATAAAACGGGTCCGCCTCGACCCCGCCGCATTTTCTGTCATTCCACGGTTCAACCGGGGAATCCAAGGGTCATACGGCGGGTCCGCCATTATAAACGGTGCCCACCCCGCCCCGCGACACTAAAACAAGTAGCACACGTCTATCAACAGTTCCGCCACTAGTATTGTCAACGGTGCGATCTTAAGCACGCGGGTGTGTTTTCGCAGGTAGTCACCGTAGGTATATCTGCCCTCCACAGAGAATGCGGGTCTCTCGGCAGGTGCTGTATCATACGCGATCCACGACACGACAAATGAAGCAATCGCTCCTCCTTTTAGAAGTAGTACGTCCACAAGCTGGCTTGCGAAGAACGGTTGCAGAATTCTCGGGCCGTCAACTGCTGTTCGGATCAATAGATATACGCTGACCATCAAGTACACGTGGCAAATCTGAGCGATACGCGCCCGCCGATCCAGATCTCTGTGTATCTTAGAGGATTCGCCCTCTATCATCGCCCGTGACTGCTTCATGTTCTCGGCGATCGCACTGAACGTATCAGTCGGTCCGACATCAACGCAGCGGCTGTCCGGCACTTTGTTTTCGGCGCCACACTCCCGGCACTTGAATATGTCCCCCGGGCGAAGGAATTTCACCTTGGCGGCGTGGCCGCAACCGGTGCATTCAATAATGAGGGGCTCGCGATTCGTCATGGCTGTCCGGTTCCTGTACCTTCGCTGCCCCATCCGCTCGCGGCGGGGTTGGATTCAGACCTCCGCTCTTGCATAGAATGACAGGTCCAATATAAAACCACACGCTCGGCCTGTCACGCGGAATCTCGCGGTAGGCGGAGGAGCTACGACCCTTGGATTCCCCGGTCGAGCCGGGGAATGACATAAGAGAGCCGGGGAATGACAGAAGAGGGCCGGGGAATGACAGAAGAGGGCCGGGGAGTGGTAGGGTTTCCGGAAGGCTCGTGCCACCCGATGTCAGGAGCGGAAGGGTCACACCTCACGAGAGTGGCGGGATCGAGGCGATCCTGCCCTACTATACTGACCGCTGGCAAAGGGCCCGACAGGGCGACGACAAACTAGAAATGCACGGCGAAACCCAGGTTGACCCAGGGAGATTCGACCACCACGTCATCGCCGAAAACGTCGGTGTCGGACCAGTTGCCGCCGTGGTCATTGTAATACTCGATCCGGAACACGTACCACCGCTTTTCCACGTTGATTCCCAGCTCGCCCAGAAGGCTCACGTGCCTGCCCATAAACCACTCCAGTCCCAGAGCTCCCTGCAGGCCCAAACCCATTCTGGTGACCTGGTCGCACTTGACATAGTCGGCTCCCCCCAACGCCGGATCGTCATAGAACGTCAGGAAGACATCGTTGTCGGCGTCCAGAGCTGCAAACCGAGGCCCGATCGCCCAGTAGAAATCTACTCCGTCGCGGTCGGCGGACGGGAAGACCATCTGCTGAAACGATATCTCGCCGCCGTCCAGGCCAATGTCGTGATTGGGGACGAATCCCCAGGTGTATTGTGAGCCGTGGAACACCCGGTTCTGGCCGGACTCGAGGGTACGTTGCACGCCGGTAAGGTTGAGCCGCCAGGCGTGGTGACGAGAGTACTGTCTCCTCAGCGACAGCGTGGTAGCATCGTACTGCCCGTCATCGGGGTGTGAGTCAAACAGCAGCCCCAGCGACCATTGGTTTGTGCGGTAGTCTCGCCTGTACTTGTGCCGCTTGATCGCCTGAACAGAAGGTGCGGCCAGTATCGCGCTGAGCACCACCGCCAGGACGATAGACAGCCCCTTGTTTCCGAATCTCTCCATTTTCTCATACCTCGCTTCCAGTTGTTAGTGCTGTTCAGTGCCTGCGCAAAACGCATGCCGATCGAACTAACGCACTGTCATGCTGCGCGTTACGCTGGAACACCAGCTCTGCCGGTGCACAGAATATGTGCGATGCCGTGTATCCCCGCACAGAATATGTTGATCGGGTGGCCCACCTTTTAGGGCCTGTTGAAAAACCCGGCCAAATCTGTTGCGGCGGGTTCTTGCCACGCGGCGGCTGGGTTCGGGGCCATCCCGCCCTACGGGAGCGGCGGGTTCGAAGCGGACCCGCCCTACGGGAGCGGCGGGTTCGAAGCGGACCCGCCCTACAAGAGAGGCCACCCAAGGGCGAAGCACCCGGAACCGGGCTGTGGGGCCCGGTGTTAAAGAGGAAAGAAATACTTGCCCTGACGGGCCATGTATCGTATTGTACTATGTTGAGTTAGCAAGAACTGTTCATTTTTTGAACTGGTTGCCGATAAGTAAAAGTAACAGGAGTAGTTTTGAGCTACAATTGGATGATTTTGATGGCCGGGCCCGGCGGAGGCGAAGGCTCCGGAATGGCCATGCTGGTCTGGCTCGGTCTCATTTTCGTGATGATGTGGTTCCTCTTGATCCGCCCGCAGCGGAAAAAACAGAAGGAACATCAGAAGCTCCTCGGCGAGCTGAAAAAAGGTGATAGGGTTGTAACGACCGGCGGTATGTTCGGAACGATTTTCGCCATTGACGACGAGGCGGGACGGATCGTCCTGCGCATCAATGAGCAGACCAAACTGGAGTTCCTGAAAACATCGATTGCCGGCAAGGTAGAGAAGTAGTTGACGCAACTGTAGGGAGTTACCGTGGCTGAGCGACCGATCGTCATATACGGCGACCCGGTATTGCGGGAAGTAACCCAGCCGGTCGAAGAGATCGACCGGGAAGTAAAAGATTTGGTGTCCGGTATGACGGACACCTTGCAGAAGGCCAGAGGACTCGGCCTGGCGGCCAGCCAGGTCGGAGTGCCCCGGCGGCTGTTTATTGTCGACCTCTCAGCGGTCGATATCAATGAATCCCTGAGGGTGTTTATAAACCCGGAAATTATCGAGACTGAAGGCGAAATCGAAATGGAAGAAGGCTGCCTCTCGTTTCCGGAGTTGTATCTCAAGATTACCCGCCCGGAGCGGGTCAAAGTTCGCGCGACCGACCTGGAGGGAAACAGGTTTGAGCTGTCCGCCGACGGAGTGACGGCTCGCGCCATACTTCATGAATACGACCACACCCTGGGTAAGCTGTTTATCGACCACCTGACGCCGCTATCCCGAACGATGATAAAGGGCCGGCTCAGGAAATTAGCCGCCGCTTCTTAGGCACACTTCCGCCCCTGAGATCGCCGGACGACCGGTGATCGGTCCAGGCCACCACAGCTCCGCGTTATCAGGCGACCGGGTCTGTTCGATCCGGCGCCGGTGAGTTGTGTGGCATTCCACGGTCAAGCTGCGATGAAGATTGTTTTCATGGGGACGCCGGAATTCGCACGGGCGATTCTGAGCGGCCTGATCGACAGCAGACATGACATTCTGGCGGTGGTCACCGGTCAGGACAAGCCGGTCGGACGCAAGCGGGTGTTGACCCCGACCGTGGTCCGACGGCTGGCCGAGGAATATGACCTGCCGGTTTTGACCCCGCGGTCGTTCAAGGACGACGGCTTTTATGAATCGCTGGCCGGATACAAGACTGACCTGTTTGTCGTGGCGGCGTTCCGGATTCTCCCGCCCCGGATTTTTGAGCTGCCGCGATTCGGGTCCATCAATATCCACGCCTCGCTGCTGCCGAGGTATCGCGGCGCGGCCCCGATCAACTGGGCCATCATCAACGGCGAGACCGAAACCGGTCTGACCGGCTTTTTCCTGAAAAAACAAGTAGATACCGGCGATATGATCCTTCAGACGAAGGTTCCTATCTCCTCAACAGATACATACGATTCACTTCATGACCGCCTGGCTCAACTGGCCGGGCCGTTCACGCTCGAAACCCTGGACCTGATCGAAAAGGGCGAGTCGCGCCCGATCCCGCAGGACCACACCGATGCCACCCCGGCGCCGAAGATTCGGCCGGCGGATGCTCAGGTCAATTTCGATCAGCGGTCGGAGCGGGTGGCCGATTTCATCCGGGGGATGGCCACCCGACCGGGCGCGTTCACGTTTTTCCGGGGACAGAAGCTGAAAGCGCACTTCGCGCGGCGCGCCGATTACGGCTCCAGCCAGAGCGCCGCCCCGGGCACGATCCTGCCGGAGAAGAAAGCGCTGCTGGTGCAATGCCGCGAGAGCGTGGTTGAGCTGACCCGAGTGGTACCGGCCGGGCGTAAGGAGATGGACGGGGTCTCGTTTATCAACGGCTTTCGACCGCAGGCGGGTGAATCGTTCAGCAGAGAAGGAATCACGGAGTAATTGTGAGAAAAGAAATTGTTATCAACACTACCGAGTACGAAACCCGCGTGGCTATTCTGGAAGACGGACACCTGGTGGAGTTGCAGACCGAGCGGGCCGGTTCCGACCGCATGGTGGGGGACATTTACAAGGGCAAGATCAACTCGGTGCTGCCCGGCATGCAGGCGGCGTTTGTCGAAATCGGCCTGGAGCGGGCCGCCTACCTGCATTCGTCCGATATCGGCAAGGTCTACCGCAACGGATACGAGTCGGACGAGTACGAAGAAGAAGAAGCTCCGGCTGAGATCATCCGCAAGACCCGTCGGGCCGGAATCGAGACCGTCCTGAAAAAGGGCCAGGAGATTCTGGTCCAGGTGATCAAGGAGCCGATCTCGACCAAAGGCCCGCGGATCGCGTCGGAGATCTCACTGGCCGGGCGTTACCTGGTCATGGTGCCCGACGATGACCATGTCCGCGTCTCCAAGCGGATCACCAACTGGGGGGAGAAGCGACGCCTCAAGAAGGTCGTCACGCCGCTCCGTCCCGAGGGTTTCGGTCTGATTGCCCGGACCGAGGCCGAGGGACGCCAGGAAAACGACTTCCGCGCCGATATCAAGCGGCTGCTCCGCCTGTGGCGCAAGCTCAAGGCCAAGGCCGACCGCCTGCCCGCCCCGGCGCTGGTGCACAAGGAAGCCGACATGATCGTGGCGATGATCCGCGACGTGTTCACCGACGAAGTCGACAAAGTGCTCTGCGACAACCGCGAAGACTACAAGATGATTATCAGCTACGCCCGCCAGGTGGTGCCGCACCTGAAGAAACGGGTTCAGCTGTACAAGGGCAGCAAGCCGCTGTTCGACCTGTACGAGCTTGAGCCGGAACTGGATAAGATGCTCAACCGCAAGGTCTGGATCAAGAAAGGAGCCTACCTGGTGATCGACCAGACCGAGGCGATGGTGACGATCGACGTCAACACCGGCCGGTTTGTCGGGCGACGCGACCAGGAAAGGACGATCTTCGAGACCAATGTCGTGGCGGCCCGGGAGATCGCGCGTCAGATCCGCCTTCGCGACATGGGCGGGCTGATCGTCTGCGATTTCATCGACATGTACAACCGTGAGAACCGCCGCCGCCTGCACGAAGAATTCGAGGCGGCCTTCAAGAGCGACCGCGCCAAGCGCGGCATCAACCCGGTGACCGAGTTCGGTTTGATCGAGATGACCCGCGAGCGGGTGCGGCCATCGCACATGCAGACCCTTTCGGAGCCGTGCCCGCACTGTGACGGAATCGGACGGATCATGTCCAAGGAGAATATCGCCACCAAGATCGAGCGCTGGTTTCATCGCGCTAAAGCGGCCGGCAAGTTCCACGACTACCATCTGGCGGTCAGCCCGGAGATGGCGGACGTGCTGCTCAACGGCAACGGCACCAGCCGGCTCAAGCGGATCATGAAGGGCTACAAATTCCGGGTGAACCTGATCCGCGACACGACCCTGAACCAGGCGGACTTCAGCGTCTACAACGCCCGGGACAACAGCGAAATCACCGAGCTGTACCAGGTGTAGACTTGCCGCAGGGCAATACTTTTGTAGTCCTGCCGATGGCAGCCGGACCACAAACGTGCCCGGCAGATGCCCACATCTGCCGGGTTCATTCTCGGTTGTGTCGGTGTCTGGAGCGCGCGGCGCTATGCCCGGCGTTCACCAAATGCAGACCACCACGGACATGGTATACCAGATCACGGTTCTAATTTGTTTAGCCTCTCCAGGACCGGTCTGCCTGCCTCGCCGAGGTTCTGCAGTAGATCGCGCACCCCTAATTCGTGCTGCGTCGGCCAATGCTGATCGACCGATTCGCTAATCATCCCGGCAATCGCGGTGTCGCTCCAAGGAGCACACCTGTACCACGAGACGACTAGAGGAGCACTAGCAGCTTTTCCACGGAGAACGGAACCCCGCGCATTTCGCAGAAACTCATCGCACTCACCCCATGCGTCCTTAGGAATGGAGGCGCGAGGGAGAAGCGGTTGCGAAGCGAGTGCCCAGCTACTAAAATACGACACGGATTCGCTGTCTGCGGCTCGCCACACTTTCCAGATCGAAAGGACAAGGCTGGGCGAAGGCGGCACAGTGGAGATACGCTTCTCACCAAACCAAGCGAGAGCCCAGCATGCTGCCAGCGCCTCTGGCCTATTATCACTTCTAAGCATAGCACCGAGCGCATCGCGCAACGGGGGATAGTATTTGTTGAGTGAGGGATTATCCCATTGCGGCTTACTGCCTATCGTATCAAAAGCTAGACTCATACAGGCTAGAGCAGCGTAGACCCTCTCTTTTCGATCTCCACGCTGTAGTGACTTGAGAAGCATTGATAACAGCTCGGCAGGCGCCCGTTTGGGATCTTCGGTCCCGTAAGTAATCCAAGCAAGTCCTGCCATCGCGCCAGCGAAGTTGGTCCAATGCTCGCCACATTCGAGATATGACTGCTCGACTAGTTCCACAAAGAGTTGCCCGTACTTACTGCGCATGATAGTGCCTATGGCGAGTTGCAGGTCTTGATCACGGTATAGAAAGCTAAAACGCCCAACTTGAAGCAGAGCAGCGCGCAAAGTCGGGATCGTTGCTTGAGCCTCATCCATAAGGCAAAGGTACAGCAAGTGCATGGGGTTACCATGCACCGTCCCGACAGGCCGGTGGGGGACTCCCTGGCAAACACTCGTCAGGCGCCGGATAACATCCTCTGCTTTGCGGCCTGCCAGCGTGGCTGCAAGCGGGATCACTTCGCGCCACCGCTCGTCTTCGAAGTGTTGTTCCAGGAGGTCCGCGAGCGGTTTTCCCTCGTTGCGTCCCGGGTACTGTTCTTCTACCAATCCGCGCGCAGCCAGATATTCCTGGAATGTCAAGTGTCGGAATTCATAGACCGGTTGGAGTTCATTCTCCGTTAGTCCATGGCCGACTTGCATAAGCAAACTGCTTCTGTATTCGATGCGCTCAATGAATTGGGCAGGCGCGATCACGGAGAATTGAAGTTCGGCTTCAAGCTCGTGTCGAGCTTCCTGTAATAGTCTTAGAAGTGCCTTTTGCCCAACCTGCTGGATGCCTTGCTGCATCATACCACACGCGACATACGATAGCTGTGCCAGAGTCTCGTCCTCGTCTAGCGGCGTGTAACCCTCGACATTCCATGTCCGGAGAAGCACCCGGATTGCTTCTCGGTAGAGAGCAGCGCGGTTTCGGGGCAGTTCACCGATCCAACGCTTGACGACCAACAGTGTTGTTAGCAGAAGCGGATTCTCCGCTAGGCTACGGATGCGTTCGTTGTTCCATATTGTCTCGGCAAGCTGGCGCGCCTCCGATCGTACTTTTGCACTGCTACCCACGACTTCAGCGTGCCAACTCTCGCACAGCCGCACTACGTCGGCTTCATTGAGCGGCGCGACTCGCACTTGGTTGCACGCACCGGCGATTACACCAGAGACCAGTCGATATCCAGCCTCGCGTGATGTGACCACGAGCGCCGCCTGCGGGAACACTGCTGTAAACGTGCGCAGGTGAGCGGCAAAGGTCCGACGGGCTCCTTCCTCGGTTATCTCATCCAGACCGTCAACCAGTAGCAGGGCAGTGCCCCTTTGGAGTGCTTCCTGAAGAATCTGTCTGAACGCGGCCCTCTCGGCGTCGCTCATGCCTGCGTGAGAAGAAAGATCGTGTAACAACTCTAGGAGAGGCCGATGGGCTCGGTCGCGCAATTCGCGACAACGGAGTAACAGTGGTAGCCATTCGCGATGAGGTAAAGCGTCGTCGACTTCCGTGCGCCTTGCCGGGAAACCATACGCAATGGCAAGACGCTTCAACAAGGTACTCTTGCCACCCCCAGGGGCAGCAAGGATGGCAACGCGGGCCGCTTTGCTGAGGATATTCCCTACTGGGCGGACCTTGTCTTTCTCCTTTTTCCTGATCTGTCTATGGTCGTCCGACTCCCTCAGAAGGACCGCCTTTAGCGGCACGAAAAGGCGCTCGAGTTTCATCCGCGTGGCGCTTAAATCGGTGTCAGCGGGGAGGCCGTCCAGTTGTATGAATCCACACTCTACTTCAAGCCATGCAAGATAACGCGCTTTCGCGGCGTCTGCCCATTTCGCCTCGCTGGCAGCAGGTGCCGGGGGAGCGAGGTATTGAAGCGAATGCAGTAGCCCGCCGCACTTTCTGTCAGCCGCAACTACGTCTTTTGCGACAAGGTTTGCCAGAGGGGTGCCGTCCGCATGGATTAGCGTAAAGTGTGTGGGTTCCTTTCCCTGTGAGAAGTATACTGCCCACATGTAACCGAGTTTGTGGCCGAGTAGTTCAGCTCCCTCAATGTGTACATCTGCCAGCGCGTTGTGTTGTGCGCATTGCCCGCTACGCTCGCATGCCGCTGGGAGTGCGATAACGACGCGGCTCTTCTCCAGCTGGTCAATGACTTGCCGTGCGGTCAGTGTGATTATGCAATCTTCACCGCTTTCCTTTTCTTGTTCAATCGCTGATTCAGTGAACCCACTTAGTGACACAAAATACCCTGAGACCGGTGAGGCCTCTGCCTTCTTCCGTTCGCGTGTCAACACACCCAAGAACTTGTTGAGCTCGGCGCCGCCCATTTTAGTGTCGTGGGCCTTGCACTCTGCAACGACCCGCCTGTTCTCGAAGCGATGTTGTCCCTGGATGTCCAGCTCTCGACCTGTTTTGTGAACGTTCAAACGGAGATCGTCATAGCCAAGTGCAAAGAACAAGTCTTTCATTAACTGCGTAAAGAGACCGCCGCGAGCATTGGCTGTTGGTGCTAACAGACGTATTGTCTCTGGCGCATCCATCGTTGTCCTTCCTCATTTCCAAAGGGTGCTGAAACCTGCCATTACCACCCAGCAGGTGGCAATTGCGACCGAGGTCTTATCCCATTTGTGCACAAACGTGATCCGAATTGGCATGCCAGTATAATACCAGTGGTCATCTTAGTCAATGGTGAATCTTCGTCAGGGACAGGGGCGGCCAGTTCGGCATAATGGGCCCGGTGGATTGCCCGTCGTACCGTAGCAACAACATCGAAACTGCCACACTGCGTTGTCTCGCCCTCGGTGCGTTTTGTCCGACTGCAATGGCTCGACAAGTCACTTTGTCAGGCGTCGCGGCCGGTCGGGAGCGCAAAACAAGAAGGCCGCCCCAATAGGAGCGGCCTTTCCAATTCGCTTCAGTTGCAACAAGCCGGTTACTTCTTTTCTTTCTCTGGTTTGGCCTCTTCTTTTTTGGCGGCCTTGCCTTCGGTCGGGGCGGCCTCGGCACCCTCGGCCGCTTCAGCGCCCTCGGCCGCTTCGCCTTCGACCGCCTCACCTTCGGCCTCTTCAGCCGCGACGGCCTCGGCCTTAATGACGGTCGGAGCCGAGATCACGACAATCGTCCGTCCCTCTTCAGCCATGATCGTAGCGCCGGGTACTTTGACGTCGCGCACGTGGACGGAATCACCGATACCCAGTTCGCTGACGTCGACCTCGAGATGCTCTGGGATGTCGGCCGGCAAACAGGAGATTTCGAGTTCGCGCATGGTGGTCTGCATGATGCCGCCGTCGACCTTGACGCCCACCGGCGTGCCGACAAAGTGAATCGGGATCGCCACGTGAATCGGCTTGTTCATTGAGATGGCGTGGAAGTCCAGGTGCAGGACCCGGTTGGTCACCGGGTCGCGCTGCATCTCGCGCAGCACCGCCTTGGTTTCCTTGCCGTCCAGCGTCAGGTTCAGGATTGAGCTGCTGCTGCCGTGGCGCATGGCGGCTCTGAAATCGCGCTCCTCGACGGTGACCGGTATCGGCGCCGTTTCCGGACCGTACACGACCCCGGGGATCCGGCCGGCCATGCGGGTCTGACGGGCGACCCCCTTGCCGGCTCCGTCGCGCCGCTGTATAGTCAGGGGGATTTCTCTCATCGCGGTAGTATCTCCTAAAAAACGTTGCTTACTGCCTAGAGTGGTTTATTCGGTTCGTCGAACAGCACGGAAACCGATTCCTCCTCAGCAATTCTCTTAATGGTCTCTCCGATCAGGTGTGAACAGCTAATCACTTCGAACTTCTTCGAGAGAGGTTTGCGGCTCTGATCGATCGAATCGGTGATGACCATATTCTTGATCGGTGACTTGTCTATCATTTCGATGGCGTTGCCCGACAGCACGGCGTGGGTGCAGGCGCCGTAGATCTCGAGCGCGCCGCGCTCCTTCAGGTAGTCCGCCGCCTGGCACAGCGAGCCGCCGGTGTCGACCATGTCGTCCCGGATCAGCACGTTCCTCCCCTTGGCCTCACCGATCAGGTTCATGACCTTGGATTCGTTCGGTCTCGGCCGGCGTTTGTCCACGATGGCCAGATCGGCGTGAAGCTGCTCGGCCGTGCTTCGCGCCATTTTCAAGGACCCGACATCGGGGGACACAATCACCAGGTTCTCCAGGTTCATATTGGCAAAGTAGGGAATGAACAGCTTGGACGAATACAGGTGGTCGTGGGGAAGGTCGAAAAAGCCCTGGATCTGGCTGGCGTGGAGATCAAAGGTCATGATCCGGTCGGCTCCGGCGGTCGTGATCAGGTTGGCTATCAGCTTGGCCGTGATCGGCACCCGAGGCCGGTCCTTCCGCTCCTGGCGGGCGTAGCCGTAGTACGGAATCACGGCCGTGATGCGCATGGCCGACGCCCGGCGGGAGGCCTCGATCAGCATCAGCAGCTCCATCAGGTTTTCGGCCGGCGGATTGGTCGGCTGAACAATGAACAGGTCGGCGCCCCGGATGTTCTCGTTGATCTGGACAAACACTTCACCATCACTGAAGCGGGTGACCGAACAGTCGGTCAACTCCAGTTCGAGGTACTGGGCGATCTTCTGAGCCAGAGCAGGATTGGCCGTTCCCGTGACCAGCTTGATGTCGTTCCGTACTATCATCTGCCTAACCTTTGCTATCCGAAACAGAGCCTGTCCTGCGACCGCCTTGGCCGATCGCAAAGCAGGCCCATAAATGCACCGTTCGGTATGGCTGGGGCGCCAGGATTCGAACCTGGGATTGCCAGCTCCAAAGGCTGGTGTCTTACCACTTGACGACGCCCCAATATATCGGAGTCGTCAGGTCCGAGACTACTCCGAACTTTGTTGCTGGAGTTCCTTCTCGTAAGCTTCCAGCACCGCCTTTTCTATCAAATTGCGCATGTCCCGATTGACCGGGTGCGCTATGTCCTGGTGGGTACCGTCGGGCCGCTTCCTGCTCGGCATCGATACGAAGTACCCGTTGTTCCCCTGGATAATCTTCATTCCCCGTATAACGAAGGCATTATCGAAGGTAACATTTGCAAAGCCTCTGAGCTTCTCCTCGTCCCGGAGGGTAACTCTAATCTCAGTGATCTCCACGCTGCTGTCCCCGTCGTCTAAAGTAGCACAGGCAATCGAATGGGTCTTACTACAAAGACGGCCCAGTCGCTCCTGTCAAGTACCCTGTCGCCTTCAATGTCAGGCGCGTTGCCGTATATTCCAAAGACCGTGGGTCCGGAGCCGCTCATACGGGTAAGCAGCGCCCCGGCGCCCGCCAGGTCGTTTTTCACCTGTTGCAGCCGCCCGATCGCCTCGAGTGGGGTGGTCTCGAAGTCGTTGCCGATGTCCGACAACCACTTAACGAAATCCTTGGGCGCTCTCCAACCCCGGAAATTACGCGACTCGGCCGGCTTTGTCAAGGGCAATTTCAGAGCGGCATAGGCCTCGACGGTCGAGACGGCTGTCGGCGGCGTCACCAGTACCATCCAGTAGTCGGTGGGCAGTTCAAGGTCTTCCACGAGTTCGCCCCGCCCGGTCACATGAGCCTGCCCGGAGGAAAAGAAAAAGGGAAGATCAGATCCGATTTGGGCCGAGAGTGCGGCCATTTCACGCCTTTTCAGCGGCAGGTCAAAGAGGACGCTGCAGGCCAGAATCGTGGCCGCGCCGTCGGACGACCCGCCCCCCAGTCCGGCGGCGACCGGGATGTTCTTCTCCAACTCGATCTTCAGGCCTCCCGACAGGCTAAACTCCTGCTGCATCAGCCGAAACGCCTTGGCGATGAGGTTGGACTCGTCCGTGGGGAGGGCCGCTGGACGTGAGAGGCTGATGACCATTTCGTCCCGACTGTCGGTCCGGGTGATCACCAGACGGTCAAACAGCGACACCGCCTGAAACAGCGAGTCGATCTCGTGGTAGCCGTCGGGCCGCCGTCCAAGCACCCGCAGGTCGAGATTGACCTTGGCCGGGGCGCCGATTGTGACGGTGTTCCTGGAGAGCCTCTTGAGAAACATCGCTGCCACGAAAACCGACTTCGCCGCCGGAGTCAAGCGGCCTGTTCAAAATTACCCGGTGGGCGCTTGAATTCGCTTCACGGCTGGCCTATACTTGGGTCTTATTGATGATCCCGGCCAGGCCAATAGTATAGGAGTCAGTCATGGATCCTTTTAGCGCTAAGGCAACCCTGAAAACCAAATCTTCGAAGCACACGATCTATCGTCTGGACAGCCTGTCGAAACATGGCAAGTTGGACCAGTTGCCGTATTCGATCCGCATTCTCCTCGAGGCTTTGCTGCGCAATGTCGACGGGCGAGTGATCACGGAAGATGACGTCATCGCGGCGGCCGGGTACGACCCCACCGCGGTCGGGGACATCACCATTCCTTTCAAGCCGGCCCGGGTGCTGCTCCAGGACTTCACCGGCGTGCCGGCGGTGGTCGATCTAGCGGCCCTGCGCACCGCCATGAAAGAGATGGGGGGCGATCCCAAAAAGATCAATCCGCTTGTGCCGGTCGACCTGATTATCGATCACTCGGTGCAGGTGGACGCATTCGCCTCGAACGACGCCCTTCAGATCAATATGGAAAAGGAGTTCGAGCGTAACCGCGAACGGTACGAGTTTCTCCACTGGGGCCAGCGGGCGTTCGACAACTTCCGCGTGGTGCCGCCGGCCACCGGTATCTGCCACCAGGTCAATCTGGAATATCTGGCCAAAGTGGTCTGGTCCAGCGATGGTGTTGCCTATCCCGATACCCTTGTCGGTACCGACAGCCATACCGTCATGATCAACGGTCTCGGCGTGCTCGGCTGGGGCGTGGGCGGTATCGAAGCCGAGGCGTGCATGCTCGGTCAGCCGCTCTATATGCTCATGCCCGAAGTGGTCGGGTTCAAGCTCAGCGGCCGGCTGCCGGACGGAGTTACCGGTACCGATGTTGTTCTCACCGTTACCCAGATTCTCAGACAGCACGGGGTGGTGGGCAAGTTCGTGGAGTACTTCGGCCCGGCGCTGGATGAACTTTCTCTGCCGGCCAAGGCGATGATCGCCAACATGGCGCCCGAATACGGAGCCACCATGGGCTTCTTCCCGGTCGACAATACCACTCTTGAGTATCTGCGCATGACCGGGCGCTCGGCCGATGAGGTCGACCTGGTCGAGCGCTACTGCAAAGAGCAGGGGCTCTTCCGCACCCAGGCGGCGAGAGTGCCGCGGTTCGCCTCGACCGTCGAACTCGATCTGTCCACGGTGCAGCCGTCGCTGGCCGGTCCGAAACGGCCGCAGGATCGGGTCTCGCTGGCCAACATGAAGACCGAGTTTGAATCCGCCCTCACTAAGCCCATAAAAGAACGCGGCTTTGAGCTGGCCGCGGGCGATCTGGACGACACCGGAGCCATACACGCCGCCTACGAGGCCGAAATCGGACACGGCGCGGTGGTAATTGCTGCCATCACGTCATGCACCAACACTTCGGATCCGTTTGTGTTGGTGGCGGCCGGTCTACTGGCGAAGAAAGCAGTCGCGCGCGGTTTGAAACAGAAACCATATGTCAAGACATCGTTGGCGCCCGGATCCCGCGTCGTTACTGAATATCTCGAGAAATCCGGCCTGATCGAGCCCTTGAAACAGCTCGGCTTCCACAATGTCGGCTACGGTTGCACCAGCTGTATCGGCAACTCCGGGCCGCTGCCGGACGAAGTCGTCCAGGCGATCAACTCCGGCAATATCATAGCCGCCGCCGTGCTCTCCGGTAACCGCAACTTCGAAGGCCGGGTCAGCCCGCACACCAAAGCCAACTACCTGGCGTCGCCGCCTCTGGTGGTCGCTTTCGCGCTGGCCGGAACGGTCGATATCGATCTTGCTTCTGAACCGGTCGGAGTGAACGATAAAGGCGAGAAAGTCTACCTGAAAGACATCTGGCCGTCCGAGAAGGAGATTCTCGACACCATCGCCAACCACGTCACCAGCGATATGTTCGCCCGGCAGTATGCGTCGGTGTTCGACAGCAACGAGGTCTGGAACGCGATTAAGTCGCCCAAGGGCGATCTGTACAGATGGGACGAGAAGTCGACTTACATCCAGCAGCCGCCGTTCTTTGTCGGCATGACCAAAGACCCCGGCGATGTTCTTCCCATCCGCGACGGCGTCTGCCTGGCGATGCTGGGCGATTCGGTGACGACCGACCATATCTCGCCGGCGGGCGTGATCAAGGTCGAGTCTCCGGCCGGGAAATACCTGCTCGACCGCAGGGTACAGTTCGCCGATTTCAACTCCTACGGCTCCCGGCGCGGCAACGACCGCGTCATGACGCGCGGCACCTTCGCCAATATCCGCCTGCGCAACCAACTCGTGCCGGGCAGCGAAGGCGGCGTGACCCGGTTCCATCCGACCGGCGAAACCATGGCCGTCTACGACGCCGCCATCAGGTACGCCGAGAAAGACACTCCGCTGGTCATCATTGCAGGCAAGGATTACGGCATGGGGTCGTCGCGCGACTGGGCCGCCAAGGGAACCATGCTGCTCGGAGTCAAAGCGGTCATGGCCCAGAGTTTCGAGCGGATTCACCGCTCCAACCTGGTCGGCATGGGCGTCCTGCCGCTGGAGTTCCTCAACGGTGTATCCAGGGAAAGCCTCGGGCTCAAAGGCGATGAGTTGTTCACGATTGACGGCCTCTCCAACGACATGACGCCGGGCCAGACGGTGAACGTGCGGGCGCTCAGCAAGGAAGGTGAGGTCAAGTTCCGGATGAAGGCGCGCCTCGACACCCGGATCGAGATCGACTATTACCGCCACGGCGGAATTCTGCCGATGGTCCTCCGCCAGCTGGCCAAAGCATGAGAACGTGAAAGTAAAGGACTATGATATACAGATGGAGATGATCCTATGCCGGTAGCCACGCCAGAGATGTACCGTAAGATGCTCGATGTCGCCCAGGCGAACAACTACGCCTACCCGGCGATCAATGTAACCTCGACCGAAACCGCCAATGCCGCGCTCAAGGGGTTCGCCGACTCCGGCTCGGACGGCATCATCCAGCTGTCCACCGGGGCGGGCGAGTTTGCGTCCGGCCTGAATGTCAAGGACATGGCTCTCGGGGCGATGACGGTCGCCGAGCACGTCCACCGCATGGCCGAGCACTATAATATCTACATCGCTCTGCACACCGACCACTGCATGCCGAAGAAGATCGACGGTTTCGTCAAGCCGCTGATCGAAGCCACCGCTACCCTGCGCGCCGCCGGGCAGAACAACCTGTTCCAGTCGCACATGTTCGACGGTTCGGAGCTGCCGATCGACCAGAACATGAAACAATCGGTCGAGCTGCTCAAGCTGTGCAGGGAGCAGGAGATCATTCTCGAAGTCGAGATCGGGGTGGTCGGCGGCGAAGAGGACGGCATGGATCACTCGCAGGTCGGCAAGGAGAAGCTCTACACCACGCCCGAAGACATGGTCAAGGTGTACGAGGCGCTCCACCCGGTGGGCGGGCGGTACATGGTGGCGGCTACGTTCGGCAACGTGCACGGCATCTACAAGCCGGGCAACGTGGTGCTCAAGCCCAAAATCCTGCGCGACGGTCAGGAGGCGCTGAGGAAGAAGTTCGGCGACCAGGCGACCTTCGACCTGGTATTCCACGGCGGCTCGGGCTCGGAGCTATCCGACATTCACGAAACGCTGGAATACGGCGTGATCAAGATGAATGTCGATACCGACACGCAGTATCATTTCACCCAGCCGATCCTGAAGCACATGGTCGAGAACCAGGCCGACCTGACGCACTCCGAGGAGAAGATGGCGGACAAGAAGAAGTTCGATCCGCGGTCTTACCTGAAGGCGGCGGAGAAGTCGATGGCGGCGCGGGTGGCGCAGGCCTGCAAGGACCTCAAGTCCGAGGGCAAGACTATTTTCGGGAAGTAGGGGTCTGTGTGGCCCACAGCTTTGCTGCGGGTCCGTTGTTTCAGTCGACGCACGTCCAAGCCCCCGCGGTTTCGTCATCGTTCGATATTCTCCTTCGCCGGCAGATGTGGACCCCCGATCAGGTCGAGGGCAGACATCTGCCGGGCACGAGATTAATAGAGACAGATTCTCCATGATTGAGACGGGTCTCCGGACCCGTCATTCCTGCGGCGGCAGGAATCCAGTCAAGCTGTCGCGTGAGACACCGGTGATGGCCAAGCTGCTCTCGGCGCGTGATGCTGAAACTGCTTGTGTAAGTGGCCTGGCGAGCTTGTCTGGGCCCCCTAAGTTCACAAACGAAGTGCAACACCTGTATAAGGTGTTGTTATGGGAACGAGATACCGTCAACTGGGCATTGAAGAAAGGTGTGAGATTGCCCGTTTACAAGCCTCCGGCGGTTCGATCCGGCAAATTGCTGCAGCTTTGGATCGCCAGCCGTCGACAATCGCTCGTGAGATAAGGCGTAATCGGAGCCGTCAGACGGGGTACCAAGCAGTGTATGCGGAGCAGCAGAGCCGCGCTCGTCGTTGGACGGGGTCGAAGTTGGAGCGGGATAGTGCCCTTCGCCAGGCAGTGCTGTCAGGGCTTAAGCGGGGTTGGTCGCCGGAGCAGGTATCGGGGCGCTTGTCCCGAGAGTCCGGTCGGCAGGTGATCTCGCACGAAACTATCTACCGGTTCATTTACGCCCAACTTATTCGTACCAATGACCACGGCTGGCGACACTATCTGCCACGGGGCAAGTCCAAACGTGGCTGGCGGGGTCACAAGGGGGGTAGTCCGGCGTCTTTTATCGCCCATCGACGACCCCTGCGAGACCGGCCCAAGGAGGCTCAAGACCGCCAGACTCCGGGTCACTGGGAAGCTGACCTGATGCTGTTCAGCGCTCAAGGTCAGGCCGTTCTGACCATGCACGAACGGCGGTCGCGACTGCTCGTTGCGGTCAGGCCGCCCAACAAAGCAGCCGAACCAGTAGCCCAGGCCATGTACGAACTGCTGGCGCCACTACCGCCCCGAGGGCGCAAGAGCGTCACCTTTGACAATGGCACCGAGTTCGCGTTCCACTACCAACTCCACGATCTGAATGTCGAAACCTTCTTCTGTGATACTTATTCGCCGTGGCAAAAAGGAGGAATCGAAAACGCCATCGGTCGGATGCGACGAACCCTTCCCCGAAAGACCGATCTGGCTACCATATCTGACCGACGATTCATCGAACTGATCCGGGCGTATAACCACACCCCGCGAAAATGCCTGGACTACCTGACTCCCGCCGAGCTATTCTTGATGGAAGTGTTGCACTTCAAATGTGAATCCACCCCCCTGCCTTCGCAGGGGTGACGAGAGAAGCGCAGGGGTGACGAGAGAGGGGCAGGGGTGACAAGGGAGGGGCAGGGGTGACGAGAGACGGGCAGGGGTGACGGGAGAAGGGCAGGGGTGACGAGAGAAGCGCAGGGGTGACGAGAGGGGCGCAGGAGTGACAAGGGAGCGCAGGAGTTGACGGAAAAGGCAGGAGTGAAGAAAGAAGCAGCGGCATTTGGCCGGGGCACCCAGAGTCAACTTAATTGTAAGGTACAAGAATGATTGACGCGGCATGATCGTTGCGTTATCATCCCACGATGTGGGTTCAAGGCGCGGGGCATTGTGAAAGAACATGTAAACCCACCCGCAAGCGGGCGGGCCACGATAAGTCAGGCTTCGACAGGCTCAGCCCGGCCTGTAGATCGAAACCAGCCCGCCTTGGGTGGTTTTGCCGCACATGAACTTCATATAGGGCCGGCGTTTTGAAGAACCACGCCGGTTTTGCAGAATCAGGAGGTACGAACAATGCTGCTTCTCACACTTGACAAACTCCCTCGCCGCTTGTTGGCCAGTCTTGATATCGAGACCGTTTTCAAAGCATCCCGATGTGTCATCGCCGCCGAACGGCTCAAACTGTTTCGCAAGCTTGATGGTAAGGAGTTGACCGCCGGGGAGATCGGTCGCCGAATTGGCCTCCACAAGAGCCGCCGGGAAACATTCCTCAATATCATCGCCGCCCTGGGGCTACTTACCAGAAAAGGAAATCGCTATCGGGTATCACCTCTCGCCCGAAAGTACTTCATAACAGAACGCGGTCCGCACTGGAATCGTCGCTGGTCGCCATACTGCGCTGATGACTTTACCGCTTTTTCGGTTCTCGAACAATCTCTGACCAGCGGTCGGGACTATCGAAAAACTCTCGGAATCAAGCGACGGGCAGACTATGACATTCTCCGTTACGACCTTCAATTTGCAGAGGATTTTACTCGTATGATGCATGATACCAAGCGGCGTCAATCCAAGAAGCTGGCTCGGAATCTGGATTTGTCGGGTTACTCCGCGCTTCTTGACGTTGGGGGAGGCTCTGGGATCATGGCCATGGAGCTTGTCCGCAAACACCCCAACTTGAGAGCTTGCGTGCAGGAGTTTGCACCGGTCTGTAGGGCGGCGCGGAAGATCATCAAAGCCGAAGGTCTGTCAAAACGGGTCAAGGTTTACCCCGCCGACATGACTAAGGAGATCGCGGCGGGCTACGATGTGATCATGTACTGGGATGTCGGGGCGATTCCGCTCAAGTCGCTCAAGCTGGCCTATCGAGCGCTACCCAAAGGCGGGATGCTCCTGATCAGCTGCGCTTCCGGCAAAGAAGACCAGTCGGTCAACTTACTGACTCGCCGATTGAGTCTGATCTATCCCGATCATGATTCGTGGCAGGATACAGTGGCTACTGCTCGAGCCGCGGGCTTCTCACGGGTCAGGCGACACCGGATCAAGGACACTGCCTGGGTTGTTACCGCATACAAGTAGCTAATTCGCATGGCTGGTAGTTCACCCGCTTGCTGGTGAAGTATCAGAATGATTGACAGCCGTGGAGCAGGTGCATGCCGCGGGTGAGCCGTCCGGACTTGGATTGAACATCCCTCGTGGATAGACGTATTCCTATGAAGAGTCAACGAATGGACGTGAGGATTGAGCCATGCAGACCTTGGTCTGGGCCATTGCTTTCGCGGCCGCCTTTGTGCTGGGCTGGGCTTTCGTCCGCAACCGGAAAAAGAACACTCCCGGCAAGTGAGACCGGTCTCGGTATGCGCGCGGCAGCTTGCATACGCGTCTATAGAAATAGGGGCGATAGCCGAGGAGAGCCGGATGCGCAATCTACTTGTTGACCTCAGGGTTGCCTCATTGTATCGATTCGGACGCGAAGTATCGAGGGGCAAGGAGTGAAAATGCGTGTTGGTGATCTGAAACTGGTCTGGGCCGCCGCCGTTCTGCTATTGGCGGTCTCATCCTCCGCGGGCGAGCCTTACGACGAACGCATGGTCGTGGAATTTGACGGTCGCGAGTGGGTCGCCGCTCACTGCGACGCCGACGATGATCGAATGATTGTCGAGTACCTCGTGAATGGGGAGAGTCCGGAAAACTGGACGGAACTGGTCACCACCAACGCCTTCCCGGTGCGACAGGAACCGGGCGCCGTGGCTTTCTTGAGAGACTTCTATCATACCAACGTAACCAAAAGTTGCGCCCAAGCACGATGGGAGGAGCTGTATAACTCCGACAGTATGAGCATCTGCACCTGGGACCTCGAAGAATGCCTGGGTCCGGATCGCACGGAGTACAGCCTGATCGGCTTTTTTCGGGGAGTACAGTACCTGCATGCGGCCGTGTACGCTTCTCGAAATAAGAGAGTGTTTGAGCAGAAGCTGCCGATCTGGAAAGAGATCTTCATGCGGGCCAGGGCGTTCGCTCCGGACGAATCCCTCGGCCTGCCCGGCGGCCTGCTCGCCGACACGACCAAGATGATCCGGGCGATTTATCGCATGGAAAACCCGTTATGGGAGCCAGGATCTTTCATTACTCTGCCAAAGAAACTCTGGAGATCGGGTTCCAGGTATGCGCGTGGCGAGGAACGCCCGGATGTGACGAATGGTGTGCACGGACTCCTGATCACGAACGAACCGGACATGTGGATGATCAATCTGTTCGATAACTCCGGTAAACATGCCGTCGATCCGGGACCGACATACAATACCATTTGTCCCGTCTTTGGAGAACTCAAGCAGGATGGCCTGGGGGCGCTCGAGTTTGGCCGGGAAGAGGCGTTTTTCGTGTACTACGGGACTCGGAGGCTGGCGGATGAAACGATCGACTCGGTCGCCTGCCAGGTGTACGAGCTTCCCCGATGGCGCTGGCTGCTGCGGCTCTATGTCAGGAAGGACACCGGACTACCTTATCGAGTGACCAGACGCAGTCCGAACGGAAATGTGGAGGCAGTCGCTTACGATGAGTACGTGCCCAATCTCGATCTCGATACTACCTTGTTCGTGCCGCCTGAGAACGTCACGATGTCGGAGAACTGACTAACCGGCCCCACCGGCGGCCTGAGCGCGGGACTGTTCGAACATTTTGCGAAGTCAGGCATATTTCTGTTGAGATTAACCGTCTTGACGTGAGGATTGAGTCATGCAGACCGTAGTCTGGGCCATCGCCTTTGCGGTCGCCTTCGTGTTGAGCTGGCTATTTGTCCGAAACCGGCAAAAGCGCTCCCGCCCGCCCAAGTGACGCAACCCCGGTCTTTGATAAACGAACCTCCTGGTTCGCGGCCTCAGGCTGTCGCTGCCTTTCAGCCGGCTCCGAATAATGGCGGCGGAAGCGGAGTACCAAGCATAGAGAGACCGGAGGTAAGACAATGGCACTGGTAGTGTTTTACGCAATCCTGGCGATGGCCTGCGTCATCTGGAACGTGGTCACGAGCATTGCAATCTGCGAGAACCTGCGCCGGCGCGGCATTCGGATCCACTACGTTCTACTCAGGATGCTGGCCCCGTTCTACGCCCATCGGTACCGCAAAATCACGCAAGAGGAAACCGGGCGGACCGGGCCGCTCTACTATCACTGGATCGTGTCGATCAACTCGGCCCTGGTGTTCGGCGTGCTGGCTATCCTGCTGAAGCTGGAAGTGATCTAACTCACTCCCCTCCCGAACAGGTAGCCGATGCCCATGGTGAACTCCGGGCCGCCGTAGTTTTTGCTGCCGCCGATCGGTTCATCGAAATCGGACATCAGGTTGTAGCCGACCGAGGCGCCCATCATGAAGTGTCGACTCAGGACAAAGTCGATCCCGGCCGCGAACTGGCCGCCGAAGGCCGATTCGGTCCTGGACTCAGTCACGACGTACAAACCTACCGTGGTTTCTTCCTGCTTGCCGATAAACGTGGCCGCGCTGGCTCCGACAAACGGTCTCACCGAGTTGCCGTAGGTGGAACGCGGGAAATAGTATTTGACGCCGAAGAGCAGTTCGCCCACGGCCGTGGTCTTGGTGGAAACGGTCAACCAGTTTTCGACCGTCTTGACCTCGGCCGCCATGGCCCCGATCCGGATTTCCAGGGCCAGACTCTCCTGGAGCCAGTTGGTGTAGGCGAGGCCGCCCATGAAACCGTCGCCGCCGACCGAGGTCGACACCGTGCCGATACCTACTTCCGTCCGGATGTCGGTGGTCTGGCTCCACATGCCGAGGCGCAGTCCGATCTGGTGGCGTTTGGCCAGCGGCTGGGCGTCGGCGCCGGCCACGAGGCCGACGAACAGGATTGCAATGGTCAGTACAGGTTTCAATGGTCTCATTTTGAGCTTCCTTTCGAGAGGTTAACTGGCACTATAGCGAACCTGTACGCGGCTGGCAAGCCCGGGTGGCTTGGGCGAGACGGATAGCGATGTTTGGCTCCCCTGTGTGCGTTGGTCTGAGAATCTAATCCCGCAGCAAGCGGGCGGGCCACCCGGCTAACCAGCTGCCCGCTCGTGGCTTGGCGCTCCCGACATAGGTATTGACTTGGCCCTGTTGCCGCCTTTATTAGGCTGAGTTGATGACTATCACCTGTGGTGGAAGACAGATATGAGCCAAAGCAACCAGCCTCCAGTCAAGACCCCGTTTTACCAGTACCATGTTGCTGCCGGCGCCAGGATTGTCGAGTTCGCCGGTTATCTGATGCCGGTTCAGTACAAGGGAATCCAGGCCGAGCACCTGGCGGTGCGGCAGAATGTCGGCCTGTTTGACCTGTCCCACATGGGCGAATTCGAGGTCACCGGCCCCGACGCCCTGGCGTTTCTTCAGAAGACAACCACCAATAACGTCGCCGAACTGGATATCGGCCAGATTCAGTACACCTGCATGCCGTATGAGGACGGCGGTATCGTAGACGACCTGCTGGTATACCGGACCGGCGAGAGCAGCTACTTTCTCGTGGTCAACGCGTCGAATATCGCCAAGGATTTTGAGTGGTTGAAGTCGCATCTCGAGGGCAACGTTGATCTGGTCAATCGCTCCAGCGAGACCGGTCTGCTGGCCATTCAGGGGCCGAATGCCCAGAAAGTAATGAGCCGGCTGACGGACTACGATTTGGAGACGTTGCCGTACTACCACCATGTCACCGCCCCGGTCGCGGGGGTTGAGTTGCTCTTCTCGCGCACCGGCTATACCGGCGAGGATGGGTTTGAGATTTATATCCCCACCGCGCATTGCGACACCCTCTGGAAGGCGGTCATGGAAGCGGGGAAGCAGCAGGGGGTCGAGCTGATCGGTCTGGGGGCGCGCGACACCCTCCGGCTGGAAATGAAAATGGCGCTCTACGGGAACGACATCGACCAGACCACCAGCCCGATCGAAGCGGGCATGGGGTGGATTGTCGACTTAGAAAAGGACTTCATCGGCAAGGACGTGATCGCGCGGCAAAAAGAAGAGAAGCCCACCCGGCGGCTGGTGTGCATGGAGCTCGAGAGCCGGGCCGTACCGCGCCATGGACATGAGATTTTCGACGACGGCAACAAAGTCGGTTTCGTGACTTCGGGGACTTTCTCGCCATCGTTGCAGAAGCCGATCGCCCTGGGTTACGTGGTCAGGGCCCGGGCCAGGATCGGCAACGTGGTCGAGATCGCGATTCGGGACAAGCGTATCCCCGCCACGGTGGTCAAACCGCCCTTCTACAAGAATGCCTCGCATCGCTGAGAATCAGGTATGAACATTCAATTGCTTCTGACTCCGTTTCCTCTGGATCGCGCCGAGCTCGAAGGCAAGACGGTGGTGGTAACCGACGTTCTGAGGTCCTCGACCAGCATCTGCGCTTCGCTGCTGGCCGGTGCGCGGGGGGTGATTCCGACGGGCGGACCGGGCGAGGCGGGCGAACTGTGGGCCAAGCTCGGCCCGGACAACGCCGTATTGGCCGGCGAGCGCGACGGCGTGAGGATCGAGAATTTCCAGTATGGTAATTCGCCGACCGAATTTACGCCGGACACGGTCGGCGGCAAGAACGTCATTCTCTGCACTACCAGCGGCACCGGCATCTTCGTCCATACCAACCGCGCCGGTCTGGTTCTGTCGGGTGCACTGGTCAATATCTCGAGCGTAGCCGAGGCGGTGGCGCGTGCCGACCAGGACACCGTGATCGTCTGCTCCGGTCGCGAGGGCGGGTTCTCCATCGAGGACACCCTGTGCGGCGGCATGCTGATAGACCAACTGAACGGCAACCACGGCTGCGACGTCACCCTCAACGATGCCGGGGCATTGGCGCGGCTGCTTTACAGTGAGCGGAAGACCTCCCTTCAGAAGGCCATCGCTCAGGGCGAACACGGGAAGTTCCTCGCCTCCCTGGGATTGGGCAGTGACGTTGAAATATGCAGCCGGACAGACTCGATGCCGGTGCTGCCGATGTTGAAGGACGGACGGCTGATCAGGTCCGACGGAGCCTGACGGCGTCCGCCGGATTCGGTCGCGCGATGATCCGTCTCGAAAATCCGTCCCCTTGACGGGACCATGGGGTATAAGCTGGTATGATCAGACTTACGACAGTACTGTTATCTGTTTTAGCCGTCGGAATGGCGACGGCCTCCGATGAAGCTCCTAACGGTGTTCGCTGTGCCCTGACGATTCATCAGTGGGATGCCGGCGGAGCCGCCGACGTCCTTCTCTGGGCGGACACCGCCGACTTCCTGGAGGAAACCAATGTCACCGGGTTTGCGGTCGGGCTGTCGATTGATGTCGACGTTACCCAAATCGACAGCGCCGGAGTGCGGATGGCCGTGCATGCCTATACGCTGGCCCAGCAGCCGAAACATGGCGCGAGAAATTTCCAGGTCGAATACGGTCTTCCTGCCACGCTGGGCGATCTGGTGGGCAAGAACGGCAGGCAATACCGTCTTACTCTGGTACCGCTCGAGCCGATCCACATAGACACCGGCTGGTGTCCTTACTCCCATCACACGGTCGAGGACTTTCATGTTGATCCGTCGGCTCACATGAACATTTATTTTGTTCCGCAGACGCTGGGTGATTTCTACTGGAACTCGGTCAAGGGGATGCTGGAGGAAGAGTACGACAACTTCAGCCGGATGGTCAACTTCAGCATGCCCGGCAAGTACATGCTCTATCTCTGTCCGTGCAAACTGAACACGGTTATCTGGGATGATCGCTTCGCCATGATGATCGACCCGGTACGCAACACGATGTTCGCGGTTTACGCCAGAGAATATAATTCGGTCCACCCCTTTCTGATCAGCCAGGCGGCGGTTTATCACAATTATGGCTATGCCCCGCCGTTTCTGGCCGACGGTTTCGCCAATTACCTGTCGTTTGCCATCTACGACACGAAAAAGCTGAAATCGAGCGGCCACCTGATCCCGCTCGACTCGCTTCTGAATACCCACGCGTATTTCCAGGCCGATCCGGGAGTGTCCGACAGGATTTCGGCCACCTTCGTGCGCTACTTGGTCGACCAATACCGAATAGGCGTTTTTCTCGATCTGTACCGCAAAGCTGATGATCTGAACCTTCGCTCGCAGATAGAATCGACCTACGGCAAGAAGATCAGCGAACTGGAATCGGAGTGGCTGCACTATGTTGATACGGTCACTATCGACTATAGTAGTGCGGGTTATCACGCCATGCTGGCCGAGACCAGGATGGACTACGCAACGGCGCGTGAGTACTCAGAGGCGATGTGGCGGTTGGCTGCGAACGGTCGTGACTCGCTGCAGGCCCTGGGTATGCTGTCGCGCACCGGTTTTTTCGCCGGTGATTATTACGCAGCCACCGGCGATCAGGTGAAACTGCTCAGCCTGGTTGATACTATTGCCGGCGAATGGATGAAACTTGCCGGCTACCGCATGATGAACGGCGACTACGAGCAGGCGGCGGCCGATCTCGATCGGGCTTTGTCTCTCGACTCAAGCTATTCTCTGACTCGGTTCAACCAGGGGCTGCTTAAACTCTGTGTTGGAGACACGCTGGGGGCGCGGCAGTTTTTCTCCTCGGTCGTCCAGAGTGGCGGTCCGTCCGGGGGCCTGACCGAAAGCCAGGTGATGCTGGGAAACATTTTCGCCCGATCTGAAAACGAAGCCGACCGATCCGAAGCGCTTAACCTGTACAACTCGGTGGTGGCGATCCTGGCCCGGCAGGATCGGCGGCATAATCCGTCCTCGAGCCAGGCGATGTGGCTCGGCATCGCCTATCTGGGCCTGGGCGATACCGGCAACGCCGATGATCTCCTTCAGACCGCACTTTTTCTCGAAACCCGACCGTTTTATCAGGGGATGATCAATCTCTGGCTGGGCAAGGTGGCCGATGTGCGGGGCGAGCGGGCCGTGGCGCGCGACTACTACCAGCGGGTCCTGTCCGGGGCGTCGGCCTACTATCACCAGGAAGAAGCTCGTCGCCTGCTGGAGTGGCCGTACCGGCGATAGAGCATGTTTGGCTTTCTCAACAGCACCGTTCTTCTGGCCGCGCTGGCGGCCCTTATCCCACTGCTGATTCATCTTTTCTCGCGGCGCCGGGTCAAGGTGGTCGAGTTTTCATCGCTCAAACATCTCAAGGAGATGCAGAAGCGGCAACTTCGACGGCTCAAAATCCGCCAGTGGCTGCTCTTGATTCTGCGCATGCTGATTGTGCTGGTGGCGGTTCTCGCGTTCGCCCGTCCAACGGTGCGTGAAGGGGCTGTCGGTGCCCATGCGGCGGTCTCGGCGGTCGTGCTGTTCGACAACTCGGTATCGATGGATCGCGCGGTGGCCGACGGCAACCTGCTGGATCTGGCCCGACAGCGGACGCGGCAACTGCTGGAGACGTTTTCGCAGTCGGATCAAATCGCACTGGTGCCGCTCGACCGCACCGGCGGCGCTGCCTCTTCGGAGTTCGGCTCGCCCGCCGTGGCGCTGGCCGAACT
>SMTZ1_10000784_pt1 | contig 30712 bp, 33 predicted proteins | sample DeeMarSWOR136_30_FD_25667 | JGI IMG/M metagenome (IMG submission 25667) | reverse complement strand
CAACAATCAAAAATATCTTTGATCAAAGCCTCCTTCTTGAAAACAAAATTATAAACATTTTAGATAATATAAAAGATGAAGAAACTGAACTCCAATATGATATCCTATTAATCGAAGATGATCTTGCCACAATTCGCTTATTATCGAGTTATTTTGAAAGTAAGGGATATAAATGTAAAGGAGTCGTTAGTGGTACGAAAGGGTTGGAAGAGTTACGTGGAGGGATACCGAAGCTGATCTTGCTTGACATTATCCTCCCAGACATTTCGGGGTATGAAATCTGTAAAATGATAAAAGAGCATACAAAGTATAAAGATGTCCCTGTATACTTATTAACTGCAATTCCGGGTTCTGAAGTGGAGAAAAAGATGGGTGAAACGAAAGCAGATGGTTATATTTTGAAACCATTCGATTTTTCTGATTTCGAAGTAGTATTTCAATATTTATAGATACAAATTTTTTTTATTTTATAATTTTTTAAATTTAAAAAATATGCGGGCTATGAGGGATTCGAACCCCCGACCTGCCGGTTAAGAGCCGGTTGCGCTACCTGCCTGCGCCAATAGCCCTTTTAATATACCTACACACTTTTTTAATAACTACACTATATAGAGCGCAGATGGAGGGACTCGAACCCCCGAGCGCTTACGCGCACCGGCTTTCTCATATGAAAAAAATCTCAAGGCCGGCGTCTTACCAGCTAGGCTACATCTGCGATGTTGAGGTTCTATGTAAATATATAATAATAACTGTATAATAGCTATTAAAATAGATTGTATTCGAAATAATAAATTTTTTTTCATTTTTCGCTTTTTTCTCGTGAGCTCTATAATATAATTAAGAAAAATATAAATTTCATGCTACATTGACACCTAAATGAGATGGTGTAGATATGAGCGGGGCAAAAGATTTTAGATACTTAATACCTGAAAGTTTATTCAAAGAACTCACCCAAAAAGCGGCTGAAGAATATCCAAATATAATTCATGGATGGCTTTTTGCTGACCGAAAAGAAAATTTTGGGATCTGTACAAAATTTATAATGAATCCTGATTTACGTAAAACAAAAGTCCATGTAAAGCCAAGAAGTTGGATGCGTTATAAAAAGTCAAAAATTTATAATATGCGTAAATTTAAAGCCGAAATGGGGGTTGATATCGTCTGGATGTGGCACTCTCATCCGAATGGTATAGAGAAGCTCCATACCATTGACAAGAGAATCCTGAAATATTTGTCGAATGGTGTTATGATAATTGTCATCCCACCAGTACCAGAAAAGGAACAAAAAGCACATCTTGTTGGTTGGTATTACGATAAGCGGTATACCAAGAAACCAATTATAGAAAAGATGGTTTTTGAGATAATTTCTGAATAATTATCTTCAAAAATTCTTATTTTTCATTTATTTATGATTTACTTTTCAATTTTAATTTTAGAATAAAATTGAGTTAAAAGAAGAAAATATAGTGTTAATGTCCCAAGAGACATAAACATAACTTATGGGGTAGGTCCCGGATCTCCTCGAAACATATTATATATTTTCTTTTTATATTTTTATATCCCACTAAAAATAATGAATTGAATTTTTATTGAGTTCTACATTGATGTACTAAATAAAGAAAAAAATCGATAAAATTGTCAATTCTCGCTCATTATATCTTTCGCTCATTTTGGGTCTTATCAAAACATATTCCATACTTTCAGAACTTATTTAGATTATTAAGATTCTTTACATCGGGTACTACTCAACGTTCGATGGATTTATTTGGAAACGCTATAAAAGATTTTTACTCAAATAGTTTGAAATCTCCCTTTATACTTTATAGACATTGTTTACAAAAGGAGTATAACGGATTAAAATGGAAATTTGACTTGGGTCTCTATTTTAGAAGTTTTGAAAAATTATATCCTTTAGAAAAAAAGCTAATAGATTTATCATATGGAAATATTCTCGATATAGGATCTAGCACAGGATATTATATACCTTATTTAATGGATAAAGGAAACACAATTGGAATAGAAATTTCATCAAAAATTAATGAGATAGCCAGAAACAAGGGTTTACTTAATTGCATTATTGGTGATATATATAAATTCCAATATAATGGCACATTTGATACTATTACACTTATCGGAAACGATATTGCTCTTTCAGGAACACTTTATAGATTAAAAAAAATGTTGAAGAAATTAGCAGAGCTTCTTACTAAGAATGGTCAAATTCTGTTGATCATTCGACATATTCAGACCTTAAAATACTGGCATGTCGTTTATACTCCTTATTACAATGGCCATTTTGGAATTCCATTTAAAATTCTTTTCTTAAACGTCTATTTTTTTTGTAAGTTTACCTCAAAACATGGTTTCAGAGCAGCCATTCTTGATAAAGATGACTCGACAGGAATTCTATATTATCTTGTAAAGTTAGTTAAATCATCATAGGATATTATAATAAAATATTAAAATTTTAAATCGTTATATTCAAAATGTAGTAATTAAAATCAAAAATGCTCAGGTCGCTTAGCCTGGTAGAGCGCCGGTCTGCTAAACCGGTGTCCAATGGATTCGTGGGTTCAAATCCCACCCTGAGCGTAGATATGGGCCAGTGGTCTAGTGGTTATGACGTCGCGCTAATTTAGTATTTTAGCTACTATATCGCGAATACACCGCGAAGGTCGAGAGTTCAATTGGGAAAAAAAATTCTTTTTTTCCTGGAATCCTCTCCTGGCCCATCTTTCTTTATATTCAAATAAAGAGTTTTTTTATTCTCTCTGGTCTTAAAGCGCTTAATTTGGTACTTTCTAATTGACTTCCAATATGAGCAATAATTCCGGGGGCATTAGTCCCTTCTTTAAATAAAGCAATGTTTTCTAAAAATCCGAATTGTTCGATAGTAATAATATCTCGAAAATGTCCTTTTTTAGTTATAGCTTTTTTAAATTGACCTTTAGTATCTCCACTTAGAAATACACCTTCAAGATTATCCTTCAGTATTTTATTAAATAGGCTTAAAGTATGTTCTGCTAATTCTCCTTGCAATTTATTATTAATAATATCAATTTTATTAATTTTAACGTACACAGGAAAATTATCTATAAAATTATAAGCTTCAATAATGTTTCTTAGGGAATTTTTTTTCCCAGCACATAGTTGGCGGCGTAAAGTATGTAAATTTATTAAAACATCCACTTTCGGATTTAAAATAGCGCAATCAGCAAATAAACCAAAACCAACTTTTCCTACATCAACTAAAATACCTTTATATATTTCTCCGACTTTTAAATCTTTAAAATCACTAATAATACCAATTTCCTTTTTCAACAAGTTAAGAATAAAATACTCTTCAGGGCCAGTAATAATTATTTCAGGTCTTTTATCAAAATCTCTAATCTTTTTGACTTCAACTGAAGTATTGGGAAATCCTTTCACATAATTATTTAAATAATTAAGATAGCGATGGATTATTTCTTTTTTATTTCGTTCTTTGCCGATATTGTAAATTTTATCAAATAAAACTAATTTTTGCACCATTACAAATGCCAAATCAAAAGAAATAACAATAATTAATGTAATTTAAGGAGTACAAGGTAAAATAGTTTTCACTTTTAAGAAAAACGTGGTGTTTTGAATTCTAAATAAATTTAAATTTCAAAATTATTATCTTTCAAATTAATATAAGAATTAAGAAATAATTAAAAGATGGAAAACTATGGAAGAACAAAGATTTAACACTCTTGTCGATAAATTAAATGAACAAGAAGGAGTAGAAGAAATTTTTTTGTTAAATGACCACGGTGATATTATCTTCAAGTATGGAGATTTTCCTTTAGATAATGAAGAAGCAAAAGCAATCCTTAATGCTTGGAAAGCAAAAGAATCTTCGCTTATGTTTCAAAATTATAGATTTGCTATTTTGAAAAATGATGATATTCAATTAGCTGCCAAAAATATTGGTGCAGGTAAAGGCAATGTCGTTGGGTCGATAACAAAAGAAGGAGATTATCTTCTTGCTCATACTAGAGATGAAGGTATGATAATATTAGAGTGGTCGATTTTCATTAATAAAGTTGCTTGGTCGTAAATCAGGAGGTATAGAGAATAATATAATACTCTTCTTAGCTATTTCTTTTTATTCCAATTTTATTCTATTTTTAAAATATTTAAAAAAAATATATATTTCATTATTTATTACTACTTTTTAACAAAGTATAATAAAAAATAAAAAAATAATATAAATCGAAAGAATAAATTAAATATTAATAAGTAGACCAATCGGATTGAGTTTATTAGGATTTTAATTATATTTGTTAAAAAACATAGGAGATCGTAAAAAAATGTTCCAGCAAGCAGGTCGTGGTTATGATATGGCAATCACGCAATTTTCACCTGAAGGGCGACTTTTTCAAGTTGAGTATGCCATAGAAGCTGTTCGACGAGGCACCACAGCAATAGTATGTAGGAATAAAAATTCTGTGGTGTTTGCGGTTGAAAAAAAGAGTTCTGATTTGCAAGAGCAAAATTTAGGTTCAGAAAAAATATTTAAAATAGATGATCACATCGGGGTTGCCATTGCTGGTCTTACAGCTGATGCTCGAGTTCTTATTGATCGAGCAAGAGTTCAAGCTCAAGTGAATCTATTAAATTATGACGAAAAAATCTCAGTAAAAGATTCTACATTAAATATTTGTGAGTATAAACAAGTATTTACTCAGAATGCTGGAGTGCGACCATTTGGTGTGTCTTTTTTGATAGCAGGAATAGATTCTAATGGACAGTCCTCCTTATATTTAACAGATCCTAGTGGCGCCATGTGGGGTTATAAAGCTTTTGCTATTGGTTCCGGCGCAACAGAAGCAAGGGCTTACCTTGAAGAAAATTATAAAGAAGATATGAATGATGAAGAATTGAAATTATTACCCTTAAGAACTTTAAAGGAGTTAATGGGTGATAATTTAGATAAAAACACCTGTGATGTTGCTTTTATTTTAAAAGAAGATAAGAATTTTAGACTATTAAGTGTGGATGAGAAAGAAGAATTATTGAAAAAATTATAATTCCTCAAAAATTTAATTTATTGATTCAAGGTTATAATCCTTTATAATTATCTAATAACGTAAAGACAAGAAATAGGAATAACAAAGGGTATTTAATAAGTGATTTGTGAAATTCTAAAATGATAGATCGGGCGAGAATTGATTTAGGCGGTTTTATCATTGGACGTATTGAGAAATCAGGTAGAACATTTGAGATGTTAATGGATCCAGAAAAAGCTTGGGATGCAAAAAAATTGATCCGGGAAGAAATCGATAAACGACTAAAAATAGGAAAGGAAAAGTCTCGATTTACCGTAGATGAGATAAAAGGTAGTGATAAAATTAATTTAGAGATGATATTTGAGAGTTTCATAGTTTTTGAAGATTTAAGGCGAGGAAAAAAAGCAACTGACGGTGATATGGAAGCAGTATTTGATACAACTGATGGAATAACAATAGCGGCACATATCTTACTTGAAGGTGATATACACTGGACAAAAACCCAAAGGGAAGAAGAAAAGCAAAAGAAATTAAAGCAGATAATAACAATAATCAGTAAAAATGCTATAAATCCTCAAAATAATAAACCTCACCCCTATCAAAGAATTGAAAAAGCTATTGAAGAAGCACACGTAAAAATCGATCTAATGAGGAATGCTGAAGAACAAGTAGATGATGTAGTAAAAAGCATCCGATCAATTATACCTATAAGAATGGAACAGGTTGAGTTAGCAATAAAAGTACCTTCTGCTTTCACAGCAAAAGGTTATAATATAGTGGCTCAATATGCTCAAATTAAAAAAGATGAGTGGCAATCCGATGGTTCATGGGTTTCTGTTGTAAGCTTACCAGCAGGTTTACAAATGGAATTAGTAGATAAATTGAATAAGTTGACTCATGGACGAGTTCAAACAAAGATCTTAAAATCCTAACATAAATGCTTTTTAATTCGTTCTTCTTTATATTATTTTAAAAAAAACGTTAGGAAGTCAGAAAATTACAATAAAAGGAGTGATATATGATGGAGGACGAAGAATCATCCCCAGAAGAGTACGATGAATATGATGATGATAATGATGAAGATTCTAGAGAGATTGTAGTACCAGGGGAGGTATTGACTGAAGAAGTTAATAAATTTTTACCAGGTAGGGGAACAATTTTAAATACAGAAAAAAATAAAATAGTATCTCTAAATATTGGATTAAAACAAATAAAAAGAAATTATATTAACGTTATTCCTCTTAGAGGATTTTATACTCCTCGGCCAGGTGATAAAGTAATTGCATTAGTAATTGATAAGAATCCTGTTAAATATAGATGTGATATCAATGCAAAAGATCTAGCAGTATTAAAACCTAAAAATGCCATGAAAAAGAGTAAGATAAGAGGAATCAGAGGAAGTAATGCAAGTCGGGAAGAAATGAGCACAGATAAATTTGATATAGGAGATATTTTGGTTGTAAAAATAATCTCAGCAGATCGTTTAAATCAGCCTGAATTAACAACAATAGGTAAATATTTAGGGAAAAAAACTGGAGGAATTGTAATTACAATTGATCCTCCTAAGATTCCACGAGTAATTGGGCGTAGTGGCTCAATGATCAAAATGCTAAAGAATCTTACTAATAGCAATATTTTCGTTACACAAAATGGACGAATCTGGTTAAAAGGTGAAGATATTGCTCACGAAAGGATTTTAATAAAAGCAATTCATAAGATCGAACAAGAAGCCCATACGGTTGGCTTAACAGATCGTATACAAGAATTTATTATAAATGAAAAAGAAAAGAGAGGAATTAAATAAATGCCGTTGGTTATTAAAGATGAGTATCCTAAAAAGCTTTTTCGTGATGATGGAAAAAGACTCGATGGTAGAGATGTAGATGAGTTAAGACCTATAAAAATGGAGGTAGGAGTAATAAAAAATGCTGATGGATCAGCATATCTCGAATGGGGTAATAATAAAATATTTGCGGCAGTATATGGCCCAAGAGAGGTTCATCCTCATCACTTGTCTAAACCAGATCGAGGTATTCTAAGGGTATTTTATAGAATGGCTACTTTTTCAGTTTTTGATAGAAAAAGACCTGCTCCTGGACGTAGAGAAAAAGAAATCTCAATGATAATTGCAGATTGCTTAGAACCAGTGCTATTTCTTGAACTTTATCCCGGAACTTGTTTTGAAGTTTTTATTGAAGTTATGGATGCTGATGGAGGAACAAGATGCGCTAGTACTACAGTTGCTGCTCTTGCTCTCGCAGATGCTGGAATCCCTATGAAAAGTTTAGTATCTTCTGTAGCTGTTGGAAAAATTGATGGAAAAAAAATAGTAGATCTTTCTGGAATTGAAGATAAAGCCGGTGAAGCAGACTTACCATGTGCAATAACATGGTATAACGAGGAAATATCTTTATTACAATTTGATGGAGATATGAATCTTGATGAAATGAATGAATTTTTAAAATTAATTAAAGAATCATTAGAAAAAATTCATCAGATACAATTAAATACTTTAAAAAGTAAATATCTCGAATTAAAAGAAGAATCTGCTAAAAAAGAGGAAAGTAAAGCAAAAAAAGGTGAAAATTGAAAATGATGGATGTTAAACGATTGATTTCTAAAATTGAAAGAAATTATATAAAATCAAATCTTTTGAAAGAAGAGAGGATTGATGAAAGAGGTCTTTGGGAATATCGAGATTTCAAAATAAGAAGTGATATAATTAGTTCAGCTGAAGGTTCAGCGGATGTTTCATTAGGAGACACCAGAATTATTACTGGATTAAAATATGAAGTAGGCGAACCTTTTCCTGATATCCCTGATGAGGGCGTTTGCACTGTAATGGCAGAATTACTCCCTGTAGCTTCTCCATTATTCGAAAGAGGACCCCCAGATGAACAATCTATTGAATTAGCACGAGTAGTAGATCGTGGAATTCGACATGCAGATTGTGTTCAAACGAAAAAGTTATGTATAAAAGAAAATGAAGCAGTATATATTCTCTTTGTAGATTTGTATGTAATAAATTATGGTGGTAATCTTATTGATGCAGGTGGTGTTAGTGCCTTAACAACTTTAATATCAGCTCATATTCCTGAAGGAAAAATAGAAGATGGGGCGCTGGAATGGACAGGAAACTACATAACTGGAGAAACTATTATAAATGAATTACCATTAGTTATGACTTATGGGAAAATAGACGAAATAGTCTTTTTAGATCCAAGTTTACCCGAGGAACTTGTATCTGATGGAAAACTATCCATATCAGTTACAGAAAATAAAATAACATCGATTCAAAAGAGTGGAGCTGCAACATTTTCCTTTGATGAAATTAAAATGTTATGTAAAAAATCATTAGAATTAGGTAAAAATCTTCGTAAAGAATTTGATCTATGGCAATATAAATATAAGCCAACAATTTAATTTTTTTTGAATTCCTTTTTTTTTAAAAAGTTACACGCTCATATCATCTAGATTAATTGTTATAAGATTAAAACAATTAAATGTTTTTTACCCTACGAAGTGTTTCAAAAGTTCCATAACCACCCTTTAATCCATCTAATTCAAAATCTCCAAAAGATTGGATAAGAATTGCTTTATTTCCCTTACTATCGATAAATTCTATAGGAATTATCGGACCCACTTTAGCCTTAAGATTATGTTTTTCAGACTCATAATCTATAATTTCAAGTTCTGAACTTATCGGAAAAACACCATTTTTACGGAATTGTTGATCTGTTATAGAAATTGTTTTTAAAGGTATATTTTTACCTTCTTTAAATAAAAAACCTCCTGTTGATAAGCTTCCATCATGACCAATTATAGTTGCAGGATTGATAGCTAAGTTTTTATTAAACCAAACAACATAATAGAGCCAATTGCCAACTCCAGTCCAATCGCGTATACCATATGTATGATCCCTTTGACCAATAGTATCTTTAATGGATAATTCTTGTTCTCCTATATAAATCTCACCTTCTATTAAAGCTATTTGCTCCCAATGTTTATCTCCTGCTTTTTTACCAAGTTCTAAAGATTCTGCAGACATATATTCACTATATTCATATACTTCATTTATCGGATCAAATTCAAGATGCATTTCTACAGGCTTCATCTCATTAATCAAATTAGGTTTATCACGTACTCTAGGTAAATCCTCAGGATTTTTTACAATAGCCAGATATCCTCTAAAATTGTAACTCCATTTTCCATCTTGACGGCAATTATGAGACATACCAGCTACTTGAAGTTTTTTAGAATAATTTTTTACTTTTTTTACTTGATGATATCCCCCCGCTGAACCATCAGGTAAAAAAAGAAAGAAGAATGTCATCCCCTCTTGTTTATTAGGTTTAAATCCAATCCGTGATACTCCGCCAATATTATGTTTCTTATTAAAAAACGTAAAATAATATGACTCATTCCATTCAAGATGGTTTGAGTTTGTTTGATGGGTAACTGGTTCCATTTTCACACAATTTAAATAAAGTAATTGTTCTAATTAATTTAGTATAATTAGGTTAAAACCCATTTAAAAGTTTAAATAATTTAAAATTTAAATGTTATTTGAATTTTTAAAATAATCTACCTTGAGATTTTATTGAAGCCAAGAATGAAAAATGGTGATTATAATGAAGTTGATGAGTTTCTTCATCAACCTCGTGATTCTTTAACATGGCGGGAAGCATATTACTGGAATTGGATTGATCTTGAAAGTAGAATTACAGGATGCTCGACTATTGGAATATTACCTAATCAAAATCGAAGAGAAATTTTCTTTTTCTTATTTGCTAATAACAAAAGAAAAATTTATTATAGGGAACCACTGTTTAAAGAATATGTTAATGATATAGATTTAATGCTTCGAGACAGAAGGCTCATATATAAATTAATAAAACCGTTTAAAAATTGGCAAATAATCTATGAAGACCCTCTTTTTAAAATTAAGATAAACTGGCAGACTAGATTTCGAACGCATTATTTTAAAAAAGACTTTTCCCTTGCTTGGCATACTCATTTTGAATCATCTGGGATAATAACAGGAGAATTGAGATATAAGAATGGTATGGTAAAAAAAATTCGAGGATATGGTCAAAGAGATAAGAGTTGGGGAATAAGAGATTGGCATGGCGTTGATAAATGGATTGCAGGTCAATTCCAGTTTAAATATTGGAATTGTGGGTTAAGGAAGGATTATTATCATAATAAAATTGAGGTCTCAGGATACACTGCAAATAAAGATGGAACTATACCAATAAAGAATGTAGAAATTGAAATTATTAATAATAAAGACAAATTAAAAACCCCTCTTATAACAACTTACCACATTATAGATGAACAAGACAAAATATATAATATTGAAGCACGATTGATAGATAAGAACTCTATTTTTCGTTTCGCCAGAGAATTTAAAGATGGTTATACTGAGTTGTTCGAAGAGATGGTTTCCATGAAAGATAAAGATACAGGTGAAATTGGCTCAGGAATGTCAGAACATTTACGTACTGTAAAAAACGAGTACCATTTTTCTTAACTGGAATTATTTTTTTATTACAACTGATCCATCATTTCCATTAATGGTAACTACTTGTCCGGTTTTGAAGAGTTGACAGGCATCAATGATATTTGTAATGGCCGGAATACCGTATTCACGTGATACGACTGCGCCGTGCGAAAGAATCCCTCCTGTTTCAGTTATTAAACCACCAATTTTCGGAAAAACAGGAGTCCAACCTGGATCTGTTTTTGGGACAACAAGGATTTCACCCATCTGAACATTTGAGATCTCTTCGATCTTATCAATAATCCGTATTTTTGAAGTTAAAATACCCTGACTTGCAGGAATCCCTTTAAAGAAAAGGCTGTCTTGATCATATTCAAAGACATCATCAAATTCTCGGGAGCCATGAAGGAATTTTGGGGGAATAGTGTACTCATATTTGAGAAATTGCTCCTTTCTCTTTTTTATTAAAGAGGAGATCTCTATATTTGATTGTTCCAATAATTTTTTGATTTCGTTTCGATGGAGGAAAAAAATATCCTCTTTTTCCTTTAATATTCCTTTTGACTTTAAAATTTTTGCAATTGTAAGATAAACCTTCCTGTTTCTGTAAATCCAACGATCGAGATTATATCTCTGATCTTCCCTAAATATTAAATATTTACGAGCAGATTCAAGAACTTTTGAACATATAAGCCATTTTATAAATCCAAATCGTTGTGAACGTAATTTTGCTTCTACATATTTCTCAATTTTTTCTTGGTACTTTAATTGTTTCTGTTTAATTTTCTCGTAGTCTCGTTCTTTACCTTTAACTAATGTTTTTAGGATGTCGAATACATAACGAGGTTCCTCTTTCCATCTAGGATAAAAAATTTCCCTACTAAATCCACGTTCACCAAATTTTTTTAGAAAACCTTCATATTCTTTATAAAAATCCTGAACTACAGAATTATTTTCAGATAAAATATATTCATATAAGATATGTGAATCATGTTCATTTATTATTGATTCAAGTTCGGAAGATTTTTGGATAATAGATGCCAAACGCCAAAGCTCATCGTTTGTTTCAGTTAATTTATGTTTCAAGCCTGAGATTAATATAGGATAAAAATGTAGTGAATCCTCTTTCCCTAAAAATTTTTTAAGAAGATACTGAAGCATCAGATTCATTCCTAAATTATGCACAGCTAGACCATATCGGATTAAACGATAATGAGAAACCATTATCCGATCAAGATCATATGCTAAATCAACCAAACCAAGAAGATCACTACTTTTAGATAGCTGATTAAGGTGTAAATCAAATTCTTCGCAAAATGGTTCGAATTCATTTTCACTCCATTCATAATATTTAAGAGCAGTTTTTGACATTGAACCGTTGGGATCGTGAAGCATGATACGGATTTCAGAGAATATTCGCCTAAATATTCGGAAACGGAGATTTTTCATTGTTTCCTTCCCATATAGTCCTGAACCTTTGGGAAAATAATTTAAAATATCCTCATTTCGGAAAATTTTAGGAATCTCGTATTTTACTCTATTTCGTAATACATTTAAGTTGAAATAGACATGACCATTGTATAATTTCAATAATTTTGTATCAATATTTTTATATCCCATAATACTATTAAGCTCAACACTCACAATATTAGTTAAAGGATCTCCCAATAAATCAAAGAATAAAGGGGTAACAGGATCGTTCCAGTAATCGTCGCTATAACCTCTTGTCCAATAAATTTTTTCTTCAGCTTTAACAGTTTTTAAGGTTGTTATAGGCCTAGATTGGAGAATATAAATAATATTATCTTGGTTTATAGCCCATTCTATATCCTGAGGCACTTTAAAAAGCTTTTCGATTTGAGAACCTAACTTTGAGAGATGAATTATTTGATGATTGGTTAAAGAAGAGCGTTTATTATCAATTTCGGAAAGCTTTTTTAAAACCGTTCCACTCTCATACTCCTGAGATTTTGGATAAACAGCTACATTCTTTTTACCTATTTGCTTATCAAGGATAGTAAAATTCACAGTTCCCAGATGGCTTTCTCTTATTACTAAAAATCGATCAGGACTACATTGACCTGATACAATAGATTCACCTAATCCGTAATTTGATTCAACTATAAATTCCTTTTTATTCATCGTAACTGGATTCATTGTAAAAAGAACTCCAGCACATCTAGCAGGGATCATTTTCTGTACGATTATTGCTAGTTTGACATTTTTTTGGGGGATTCGATTTTCATTTCTATAGACAATAGCTCTTGATGTCCAAAGAGAAGCATAACAAGATTTAATACTTTGAGTTACTTGCTCAAGTGTCTTTAAATTGAGTAGTGTGTCATACTGCCCAGCAAAGGATGCTGTTTGTAAATCTTCTGCCGTCGCCGAAGATCGAACTACTACACTGGCGCAATCTAAATTATCATAAGCCTTTCTAACCCTTTCAATGACATCTGGTGGAAGAATACTATTTTTAATTGCTTTTTGAATCTCTTTAGAGCAATTTTCTATTGTATTAAAATTAGAATAATTGATATTCATTAATTTATTATTGATTAACTCGATGAGATTATTATTTTTAAGGAATAATGAGTATGCTTCTGGGGTGAGAATAAATCCCTCGGGCACGGGAAAATTGTTCTGAATTAATCTACCTAGATTGAAAGCTTTTGGACCTACTTGAATCACATCTCGCTTTCCAGTATCTATTAAATTAACAATCAATCATATTCCCCTCTATGGAGACCATAAATTTAGATTATGTATTTTTATAAATTTATGTTTGATTTGTTTTTATTTAAAATTTCTCTTTGCTGTAATCAAATACAATAGAAAAATAAGTTATTAGTAAAAATAATCTTATAAATTTGAATAAATGAAGCGTTATAGTAAATTATGCTTATTTAATTTGAAAATCAGCTTGGAGAGATTTGCGAAGTGCTTCTATGTTGCTACGTGTTCTTTCTTCTTTTGATTTTAATGTTTTCAACCTCATTTCTAAAGTTACTTTTAAACTCTTCTTTTCATCTAGTAATTTATTTTTATTACTTTTTATAAGTATTCCACCAATTGCTTTATAAACAGTCTCTTCTGGGTTTATTTTTTCTAATTCTTCTATAGCTAATTCAGTTTCCCTTATTGTGCTTTCTATTTGCAGCTTCTGAGTTGTAATAAACTCAAATGTTTGTTGAAGATTGTTTAGATTGATTATTTTCTTTTTTTGTTCCTCATCAAGGCTATTTAAATCAATTGACATTTTTATCTCTTTTATTTATTATAAATTTATTTTTTTAAGATTTTTTAGCTAATTTTAATGTATTATCAATGATTTTTCCTAAACTAATAATTTCATTCATTGATGCTCGAAACGCAGTAATATCTTGGCTTTGTACCTTAAAAACAAGCGAAAAATTTTTTTCCTTTTCCATAATTATTTTTGATCTTCTTGTTTGCAACTTGTTAAATTCGGGTAAAAATGAAATATATGAAATATCTCTTATTTCAGCAGTCTTAAATTCTAATTCAACTCGTGATTTTATTGAAAAACTACTAGCTTGATTCATTATTCTTCAATTACTTCTAATTCTCTTTGCTTTCTCTTAGAAATACGAAAAGATTCAGCTCCTCTAGGAGTCTCAATATAATATGCTCCACCTGTAAATTTAACATTACATTTACTACATTTCCAAATACCTACAGAAATTCGATGAATTGAACCCTTAGTTTCACACTTAGGACATTTTATATTCCCTGATTTTTGTTTCTCCATTATCAATTTCCATCTTTTTCTTAGTGTGGCTCCATATCTAGCTTGAAAGCGACCGCTAATTCCGACCTTTTTACTAGGCATAAAAATCACTTTTATTAAAAATTAGACTGATAATACTTACTAACTTATATTATCTTAATTTATAATTTTAAATTAATTTTTCTATTTATATTAAAAAATAATAAAATTAACACCTAATTCATTTAAATTATTAAAAGAATTCAAAAAAAATTCATGATAACGTCAAAATTTGAACCCTTTTTAAATTTTTTAAAAGGGAAAAAAGTATTAATTACAACCCATGATTTAGTAGATATTGACGCATTTGTATCTTGTTTAACTTTAAATTATTTTTTAAATCAATATTTTAAAAAACCTATTACTGCAGTTATATTCTCAGAGATCTTAAAATCTACCAAAAATTTTATTAATAAATTTATTGAAAAATTTCCAAAAATAGCATTCTGTTTTAATCCTGATATTAATATTTTTGAATTTGATATCTGTTTAGTATTGGATGCTAATCATATAAATCAAATTAGATTTGGAAATCATCAAGATATTTCTTCTATAAAAATTCCATATGTTTTTATTGATCATCATTATATCGAAAAAAATTACAATAATTCCCTGTTAAATTTAGTAAGTGAAAATTATTCATCAACTTCTGAAATAATTTTAGAAATATTTAATTATTATAATATAAAATTAACAAAGCCCTATAGATATCTAATGATAGCGGCAATTTTGACAGATTCTGGCTTTTTCAAACATGGAAATAACAATTCTATCAAAAATGTAAGTCAATTATTAGAAAATGATATTAATATTCATGAAATAAAAAATCTTCTTAAAATTGATATTGATCTTTCCGAAAAAATAGCCAAAATTAAAGGAATGCAACGAGTTAAATTATACCGTAAAGGTAGATTTTTAATTGGATTAAGCAATGTAAGCAGTTTTGCTGCAAGTGTAGCCTCAATGTTAATAAAAATGGGATTTGATATTACTATAGTCTATTCTAAAGAAAAAACAGAATATAGGATAAATTCTAGAGCTAGAAAGGACCTTTGTTTAAATACAAACTTACATTTAGGAAAGCTTTTTGAAGAAATATCCGAAAAATATGATGGAGATGGTGGAGGGCACGATGGGGCTGCATCTTTAATTATTAAAGAAAATATAGAAGAAGTTATTCATGAAATAATTAAGAAATTAAAGGAAATTTTATAACTCAAGTTTAAAAGAATCAAACATTATTTTAAAACAAAAGAATAGAAAGTTTTCAAGAATGAAGTTAATAAATTTTATAAATTTCTATTATCGATATAAAGGCAATGAAGAATATGCATTAAGAAAAATAAATTTAAAAATTGAAGATAATAAGTTTATTTTACTCTGTGGGGAAACTGGAAGTGGAAAAACTTCGCTAATCAGATGCATGAATGGCTTAATTCCACAATTTTATGCAGGGTTTTATAAAGGTAAAGTTGAAGTTGATGGAAAAGATACATCTGAAGTGCCTATAGCAGATTTATCAACTAAAGTTGGCATTGTATTTCAAAATCCTGAAAATCAATTAATAGCTATGAACGTAGAACATGAAATTGCATTTGGATTAGAAAATTTAGGAAAACAACATAATGAAATTAAAAAAAAAATTAGGGAAGTTGTTAATATAACAGAGATTGAACATCTTTTAGACAAAGCTCCTTTTGAATTAAGTGGTGGAGAACAACAAAGAGTTGCTATAGCATCAATCCTCGCTCTAGAGCCTAAAATACTCATATTAGATGAACCAACTGCCCTACTGGACCCTCAAATGGCAGAAAAAATAATTATAATGCTAAAAAAAATACAAATAGAAAAAAAGATTACAATAATAATTAGTGAACACCGGTTAGATCTTTTACTTCCATTAGTAAATGAAATAATATTAATAAAAAATGGTGAGATCTTAGAATACGGTTCAAAAGAGAATGTTATTAATGGTGAAAATTTCCAAAAAATGAATATAAATCGTCCCGTAATATATTCTATTTTTAAAGAATTAAAAAGAAATAACTTATACACAAAGGCTCTTCCATCATCAATTTTTGAAGCCATTAACTATCTTACAAAATTAGATTAGGTGGAAAAAATTACAAGGATGCTAAACAAATTACCAATAATTTCGATTAAAGAACTATCTTATACGTATCCCAATAGTACAGAGGCATTAAGAAATGTAAATATGAATATCTATGAATCAGAATTGATAGGGATTATGGGGAAAAACGGAGCTGGTAAAACAACGCTTATAAGAACTTTAAATGGTTTAATCCAACCTACGAAAGGATCAATTTTCATAAATGGAGAAATTATTAAAAATAAGAGTATAGCAACACTTTCAAAAGAAGTAGGAATTATCTTTCAAAATCCTTCTCATCAATTATTTGCAAATTCAGTAGAAGAAGAAATCAAATTTTCTCTTAAGAGCTTAAATTTAAATAAGGAAGAATTAAATTTTAGGGTTGATAAAATATTAAAAGATTTTAATCTTGAAAAATATAGAAAGAGATCTCCTTTAAATTTATCAGGGGGAGAATCGAAAAAATTAGCTCTTGCATCAATTATATGCCGAGATCCAAAAATCTTGGTATTCGATGAACCTACTTTAGGTCAAGATGCAAAAGAAATTAATATGTTCATAAATCTGATTAAAAATGAGAGGAAAAAGGGAAAAACAATAATTATTATTACCCATAACGTAGAATTTGCTTTTGAATACATTCCTCGAATAATTTTAATGACAGAAGGGCAAATAATAGCAGATGGGCCAACATCAAAGGTTTTAAATAATGAAATTTTAATTGAAAAAACATCATTAATATTACCGCAAACTCGACAATTTGTAATGAAGCTGAAGGAATCTGGATTTCCAGATTTAGATAATTTAATTTCAAAAAATCAAATTATTGACTATTTAATGAAATTTATTAGAAAAGAAAAAACTTTTATCAAGGGGATTTAACTCAAATGTCATTAGAATTTCTTAATGCTTTTAAATTTATGAAAAAAGAAACTCTATTGCATAAATTAGATCCAAGAGTGAAATTATTGTTTGCAATAATCTATTCTATATGTGCATTATTATTTACGGAAATTATACCGTTGCTTATAATTTTTTTAAGTTTAATTCCTTTAGTTTTAATTGGCAGATTATTGAAACAATGGATTAAAAGCATATATGGCTTATCTTTTTTAATGATCTTTATTATTATTTTAAATACACTATTCTTGTCATTAACTTTTGCAATCGCAATGATATTAAGAATTATAATTATGGTTTCTTCATTTTCTCTCTTCTTTTTAACTGTAGATCCCAATGATTTAGCACTCTCTTTAATCTCTATGAAAATTCCTTACGAATTTGCTTTCTCTTTCTCATTAGCTTTTAGATTCGTACCTACTATCGCAAAGGAGGCTCAAAATATAATAGATGCACAACAAAGTAGAGGTTATGAAATGCAAAAAAGAGGTTTTGTAAACCAAATAAAAAACTTATTTCCACTGTTAATTCCTTTAATAATTTGTTCGATAAGAAGAGCTTTTAATGTAGCAGAAGCTCTTGAATCAAGAGCTTTTGGAAGTAAAAAAGAAAGATCATATTATTTTACGATTAAATATTCTTTAAAAGATTGGATTTTTACCATATATTTGTTGTTGTTTTTAATCAGTTTCATAACTATACGATTTTTTTTTAACAATATGCCAGAATTTTTTATGTGGAGTTTACCTGTATGATAGTAAAAGATTTCAATATTAACGATTTGAAAAAAAAATATTATATTGGAATTAATCAAATAAAAATTAAGATTAGTCAGTTAATTAGATCTCAGAATTTTGATAATGAAGAAAAAATATTAAATTACTTTTTTAGTTTAATAGAGGGAATACAGAGCAATTTTAAGAATTCAACCGTCCAATTTGTCAAAAATAAATATATATTAGACCAGAATCATATTTATAATGCTTGTTATTTCTTACAAAAATCTTTCTTTTATAAAACAAATATCTCTAAAAAGCAGAATATTGAACTATTATTATATTTATCGGGAAATCGCCAAATAAATAAAAGTATTGAAGGTTTTGGAATTGATAATCACGATTTAAACAGTGGAAAATTAACATTTTGTATTATTTCATCAGAAAACAATATTGTTGATATTAATAAATCTATTATACAAACATTGGATGCTGAAAATGATGAGATTACTTTAAATAAACAATCAATAGAAAAATTTGAAATAATAAAGAATTATTTTGAAATTTCAGATCAAGAAATTACTACTGTACTATACTCTTATGGAATAAATGGTGAGCAAGTATTAATTTCAAAGACTTCCTTAGATTTGTTATATTTGGCACTGAGTGACTTAATCTGTGAAAGAATGGCACTCTTAAGCATTGAAAATCTAAAAATAAGATGTTGATTTACTCAAAATTTAATAATTTCATCTCTTTTTAAAAACGAAATACCTGTAATATTACCTAAAATTTCAATTCTTATAATTTTATCTGGATTTTCAAGGTCTACATTATTTTCAATAGAACTTGCGATATACTCTATAAAACTAGTTCTTTCAATTTTTTCATGTTTTCGACGTTTTAACACGATCTTAAACGATTCTGTTTCACTAATGAAGCTATTATGATGTTCTTTTACAAATTCTTTTATTATTTTGACTTTAGTTTCACAGATAAGATCTATCGGAATAATTTTTAAAATAAATTTAAAGAAATTTGGATCTCTTTTTAAAAGCTTCTTTATTTTTAGTATTATTAACTTAGCATTAACATTACTCAACGCTACTATTAAACCCGGAAATTCTAATCCAGATATAATAGGATATTCATCTCCACATATTAATAATGTAAACCATAATTCTGCTTTTGCATTAGTTTCATTAAATCTCGATGTAGATACTAGCAGATTAAAATTTTTCGTTTATATCCCTCTCATTATTGGTATATGATAAAAAATTTGAAATTTGTTCTTCTGTTATCGAACCAATCCGCAAGAATTTTAATTTCTCTTCAGTACAATCTATTATTGTCGTTGGAAATTTGAACTTTGATTTACCAGCATCAATTATCAAATCTATTGACCCTAAAATCTTCTTTGCTACTTCTTCACCACTAATAGAAGGTGGTTCACCAGAATAATTAGCCGAAGTTCCTATTAGTCCTCCAAAATGTCCTTTAGATTTTAATATATTCAATATTGATAAGATAATTTTATTTTCAGGAACCCGTAAACCTATAGTATTTTGAAAAGCAGTTAATTGTGGTAATATAAAAGTTGGCTCCCTTTTTTTTAATATTAGTGTTAATTGACCTGGCCAATAATATTTTGCTAACTTTTCTGCTATTTCATTAAATTCTGCTACTTTTAAAGCTTCTTCAATATCTGCCACTAATAATAATAAACCTTTTGATCTATCTCTAAATTTAATATCATAAATTCTATTTATTACCTCTAAATTCTGAGGATCTCCTCCTATCCCATATACGGAGTCTGTAGGAAACGCAATTAATTTACCTTCTATTACATATTCTGCTGCTGTATCCAAATATAATTTAATGTCTTTTAGTTTTTTCCCAGCCAGTTTTATTAAGAATCCCATTTGAATACTATTAAAAATTAAAATTAATAATAAAAAATCAGATAAAAAGAATATAAAGATTATTTTGGATATTCTTCTTGACAACTCAAATCAGCCTCTAAGCGTTTCCAAGTATGGTCAAGATAATCTTGCAGTTCGATTAAATCCTTTTCTGATATATTAGCAAATCTTTTTTGGCGAGAAAGATATTCTATGAGTGGGAGTCTTTTAGAAGGATCTAATAAAGGTTTACTTGCTTTTGATAAACTCATAATACCTTTTTCTACTTCATATAAAATCCACGATCCAGTTTTTACAGCTAATTTAGCAATTTCTATTGATTCAGAACTTTCCAAACCCCATCCAGGTGGACATGGAGCCAGAATGTGAATATATCTACAACCCTCAATAGATTTTGCCTTTTTAAATTTATTATATAAATCTAATGGGTCACTAATAGAGCACGTAGCTACATAAGGAATATCATGAGCAGCCATAATTGCAGGAAGATTCTTCTTGAAACGGTCCTTCCCTTTCGTTGTAGTACTTGTCCAAGCCCCATGGGGGGTGCTTGACGATCTCTGGATGCCTGTGTTCATATATGCTTCATTATCATAACATACATAAATTTGATCAGAATTTCTCTCTGCAGCACCGCTCAAACCTTGAATTCCTATATCCGCAGTACCTCCATCGCCAGCAAAAGTGATTGTAGTCATTTCATCCCATCCTTTTCCGGGAAATCTATAAGCTTTAGCTTTAAAAGCCGCAGACATACCTGTAGCAGCAGCCGCTCCTGCAGCAAAAGCCATATTTGTAAATGGGAAGTTTGGAGCTGTTTTAGGCCATAAACCGACAACAACATTTAGACAGGAAGCGGGTGTAACAAGGGCTGTATTTGACCCTAATGCTTTTATTGCCCATCTAAGCGCAAGTTCTAATCCACATCCAGCACAACATGAATTTCCAGGAAGAAAATATTCCTCTTGACAAGATTCTAAGGCTTCTTTTAATTTTACCATCCTTTTAATCAACCTCCAATAAACCATCCCAGAGAGTTCCATGGACTACATCTTTTGGAAGCTCTCCAGTTTCATGAAATTTAACTAATGTTTTTAATTGAGATTTTTGTTGCTCAAGAGTAACCTCTCTTCCCCCTAATCCATTTATTACTGGTAGTACAGTGGCAGTTCCTTGAGTTTCGTGTAGAGCAGATTTTATTTCACAACTTACAGGTCCTCCCGTTAGGGAACCAAAAGCTGTAGCCCTATCTATAACTCCAAGAATTTTCACTTTTTTAGCGGCTTCGATGATATCCTCTGTTGGAAAAGGTCTAAAATGTCTTAATTTTACCATACCTACATTATAACCCTCAGCTCTCAAATCATCTACAGCTTGTTCCATTTGTAAAGCTAAATCTCCATAAATAATTACACCGACGTCGGCATCATCTATATGATATTCTTGAATTAAACCGTTCCCGTAATTTCTGCCGAAAACCTTTTCAAACTCTTTGGCAACATTCTTGATTTTCTCCTTTGCTCTAATAAATGCATCATGAATTTTTAATCTGAATTCGTAATAAAAATTAGCTGGCATGATAAGATTTCCAAACATCATTGGTCTTTTTGGATCCATCCAGATATGAGGCCATCCATCCTCACTTGGCAATTGTGGTAAAAATGAATCTACTAGGTCTTGATCCTCAATAATAACTGGTTTGGAAGTATGTGAAAGTATAAATCCTCCGTAAGATACAAACTTTGGTAAAAGAATATCATGATCTTCGCAAACTTTATATGACATTAAAATCTCATCATATATTTCCTGATGTTCTGCACAAAAACAACTCATCCATCCTGTATCACGTTGACTTATCACATCAGTGAAATCCGCCCAGATATTCCATGGTGGAGCAGGGCCTCGAGAGGCTATAGCGACAACAATGGGAAGTCTAGCTCCAGCAGCCCAATGAATCATTTCATGGGCATAAAATATTCCTTGACCAGATGTGGCTGTAAAAGTTCTAGTTCCTGCTTTACTCGCACCAACTACAGCTGCAAAAACGCTATGTTCTGATTCCATTTTTATATATTCAGTCCCTGGCATTTCCCCATTATCTACAAATTCTGATAATTTTTCAACTACAGTAGTTTGTGGAGTTATAGGATAGGCACTAATTACTTGAACTCGTGCTGATTTCGCCGCATATGCTGCTGCTACATTTCCTTTTATAATAATTGACTCCTTCTTTTGAACAAAATCTTTCTGAGTCTCAACCATCTTTCATATCACTCTCTCTTACCATTTTTATATTATTTGTTGGACATTCTTTAGCGCATATACCACATCCTTTGCAGTACCGTAAATCGATTTCAAATTTTCCGTCTTCTTTCCTTTTAATTACACCCTCTGGACAATACATCCAACAAATTCCGCATTTATTACAACCTTCTTTAATGATTGGCCTAAATGTTCTCCAATCTCCAGTTGTACCTATATTCCCATCGATAGGTAATGATATTGGAATAGGTGGTAGTTCCCTCCAATTTTTGTATTCTTGAACTTTAGGCCGTTCTTTTACAGATTTATTTATTTTTTCCCATTTCTTAGATTCTACCATAATCACATCTCTCTTACTGATTCATAAGCCTCTTTAGCAACACTCATGTTCTTTTCCAATCTATTTGATCCAAATTCTTTATTAATTACTTTTTCCATTGTTCTAAGATTATAATAACCTGTAACCTTCCCAAAAGCCCCTAACATAGGAATATTTAAAATAGGTCCGCTCGCATGCATGAAATTATGTTTAATACATATACCTGTGGCATCTACTAAATAGATTTTAATTTTATTAGGAAAATCACTTCTATCTATAGGATTTGGACTATTAATAATTAGCGTTACACCCTCCTTTATTGTTGCTTTAATCGCGGGTATATCTAATAAGGATATATCAAATAAAAGTAAATAATCTGGATTCACTACACTATCATACGTTCTAATTGATTTACTCTTAGACACTTTAGTAAATGCTTGTATTGGAGCACCCCTTCTCTCAGCTCCTATTATTGGAATTGCTATTGTGTCCTTGAAATCTTCTTCATACGCCATTTCTGCTAATAATTGACTTGCAGTGATGCAAGTTTGTCCCCCTCTACAATGCATAGATATTTCTACGATCTTTTCTTTGTCTGACAATATATTCAACTAAGTTTTCATTATTTCAATTGAGTATAATATATCCAATAAAGGCACAATGAATAAAAGTTCTATTGATTTTACTACAATATGAAACAATAATATAGAATTTAAAATACTAATTGTTATATTAATTAATTTATTTTAAGAAACGTATTATTTTGAATCATTTTTAAGAAATAATTTAAGAATTTTAAATACACTTTAATTAATTAACCTAGGCAATATTTATATGTGTAATAATAAAAGAGGAAATGAAATAGTTTATTCTTTTAAATGTCCTTCATGTCAAGAAGGAACTATTGATATTTTTAAAACTATTTATGATCTCCCCGATGGAGATAAAATGCTTATATTAAAATTCGAGTGTAATATATGTAATTTTCATAAAAATGATATAATTCCTTTAACAACGAATATGGAACCAGGAATTATGACTCTACAAGTTACAGATGAAGATGATCTTAAATCAAAAATATATCGATCACCTATAGGTAAACTAGAAATCCCTGAACTTGATTTAATAGTAGAACCAGGTCCCAGAGCAGATTTCTATTATACAAATGTACAAGGTATACTTTTCAGATTTGAAACTGCGGTTTCTATTTATAATTATAATCTTGAAGAAAATGATCCAGAAAAACGTGAAATAGATGAACTTTTATCTAATTTAAAACTAGCAATAGATGGGAAATTTAAATTTACGTTAATAATAAGTGATCTGGAAGGAGGAAGCTACATTATTCCTCATGATAAATCAAAATATACTTTTGAGAAAATCAAGAAAATATAAATAGAATAAATATAAAATATAAACTTTTCATAATTCTTAATTATAAGTTATCTTGTTATAATTTACCTAAAGTGATTAATTAAATATGACAAACCAGATAAAAAAAGTTGGAATTTTAACGGGCGGCGGAGTCATGTCCAAGATTTTCCTTGACTGTCGTATACTGCCCTGGATTAAATTCTGTTCTCTATGGAATTATGCTTAAAGCTTATGATGCCGGTGTTGAGTGCATTGGAATCTTGAAAGGATGGAAAGGATTTTTGGAAAATCAAACTATACCTCTAGATATCGCTGAACACGATGATTTACATACTGTAGGAGGTACTATTCTATATACAAGTAGAACCAATCCATTTAAAGGATTCAGCTCAAAAGAAGAGAGAGCTAAAGATTTAGCTAAAAGATTTGAAGAATTAGGAATTGATGCCCTAATTGCTATCGGTGGAGATTTAAAATAGATTTTATTTTAAACTAAATACGATACATTAGGGGTTGCTGATAATATGTATAAGTTTGCTAATGCAAAAGTAGTTGGTGTACCAAAAACCATAGACAATGACTTGGCAGGAACTCATTACACATTCGGCTTTTGGAGCGCTGTACAATTAGCTTCAAATACAATAGATAATTTAACAACTACAGCACATTCTCATCAAAGAGTATTTGTAGTTGAAATTATGGGAAGGGATGCTGGTTTCTTAACAATGTATAGTGGGATTTCTGCGGGAGCAGATATCATTTTAATTCCAGAAACTCCTTTTGATTTAGAAATGGATGTAATAGACGTTCTGAAAAAAAGAGTTAATGCTGGTTATAAATATCATATAATTGTTACATCAGAGGGAGCATATCCAAGTTCAGAGTCTTTAGAACATAACTTTAAGACAATATCTAGGGAAACAATAGAGTCACTTCCTAAAGATACATTCGGCAATCCACTACTTACACATTTAAATATATCCCAAATAATTGTAGATGAATTAAATTTAAGAGATGATTTAAAAAAAGAATTTCAAAAAAATGATGTAACTTTCGAATGTCGTAGCGTAGTGCTTGGACATACTATGCGAGCAGGAACTCCAAATTCATTTGATAGGATATTAGGATTAAGATTTGGTCTAGCAGCTATGAAACTTATTTTAGAAGGAACATTTGGAAATATGGTATCTCTTCAAGGCAACAAAATTAAAACAGTTCCATTATCAGAAGGAGTAAAAAAGAAATATATTACACTCGAGAATGATAAAATGGAATTAAGGGATCTCCTTGTAAAAATAAGATATCTATCTAAACAAAAATAATTATTTTTTCACTAGTTATGAATGAAATAAGAGGAATCCTCTTCGCTAAAATAAAAGGAAAAGGTACACGTTCAGAGGGACCAGAGTATTTCATTAAACCGATAGATGATTATAAAAAAAGATGGTTAGAAGTGTTAGTTAGGAAAAAAACTCATATGTGGGAAGAAGACCCTAAATTGCATAAATTCTTAGATAAAAAAGTAATAATAATTGGGGATATAATTGAAACAAAGAGCACTATTACAGTTGATTATTCAAAAATAGAAATATTAGAATAATTTATCCATAATTTTTTTCTTCTAAGGCATCTGCGTCTAATGCATCTTCTTCTATATCTCTACATAACCATTTTTCACTTAAAATTTCTTTATAATATTCGTGTTGGATTATTAGATTCATAATTTCAGTTGTTCCCGTCCAAATTTCTCCTATCCTAGCATCTCGCAGCAATCTTTCAATCGGAAAAACAGTGGTATACCCAATCCCTCCCATAACTTGCATTGCATTATTAATTACTTTCCAACAGGCTTTTGTGGAAAATTTCTTTGATTCAGAAACTAATCTTCTCTGAAGGGAAGGTGGAGCTCCAGAATCTATACTCCGAGCTGTATTATAAACAATAGCTCGTGCGGCATCTAATAATGTGATGCTATCAGCTATTAAAAAATTTATACCTTGAAAGTTTCTTATAGTTTGCCCGAATGCCTTTCTCTTAGTGCTATATTTGGTAGCTATATGTAAACAAGCTCTCGCAAGACCTATAAATCCTGAAGCAGTAGTTAATCGTTCTGGTACCATCATTTGATAGAATATTTTTCCACCAGCACCTTCCTCAAGAATAACATTTTCTTTAGGAACTTTAACGTTATTAAATTTTATTCTACCTGCACCACCACCTCGGGTTCCGAGTATACCATAGATATATTCAGTACTAACGTCTTCAGTTCTATCTACTATCAATAAACTTAAGGCTTTATGAGGATCCGCTTTTGGATCTAAATTGGTTTTTGCATACACTAAGAAGAAATCTGCACCCTCTGCTCCTACCACAAACCGTTTTTCTCCATTCAGAATGTAATAATCTCCATCCTTTATAGCTGTAGAAGTAGCCCCAAAGAAATCAGAACCTCCTCTTGGTTCAGTTAAGGCTTCAGCAGTAAATTTTTTTCCTTCACACATGGGTTTAAGGTATTTCTGTTTTTGCTCTTCAGTACCAAATATGTTCAAAGCTTCACCGCAGATACTTGGTAAAGAAAATAAACATGCAAGTGAGCTCCCTAACACACCTATTTCTTCTTGAGCAATGATTTCACTTTCCCAATTTAATCCCCTTCCGCTATATTCCCTGGGAAACCGTATTCCTATCAGATTTTGTTTTGCTAATGCATGTAACCATTCACTGGGATATTGAATTTCATTTGTATCCATTTTTCGTAATAGTGAAGGAGGGACTACGTCTTTTACAAATTGTCGTACTTCTTCTCTAAACTTTTTATTTTCTTCATTTAGTAAATAATCATACATTTTTCTAATCTTAAATCATATATAATTCAATTAAGTAATGATAGGTAAATTAAAATACTGATTAGTTTTAATTTTAGTAGTATATAATTATTTCTTAAATTCAAACTTCAATTGTAGTTCAACAATTTAAACTATAAAATCCAAATTTCACTATTAAAATTACAATAGAGTATCTTTGTAGTTTATACAAAACTTCTATTTTTAAATTTTAATTTCTTGAATAGATGGATTTTTTTATGTTTACCAAAATTAAAAGTATATATAACGAATATCCCAGTGCATTCAAAGTTCTAACTTTTGCTACCTTCATTGATATGTTAGGAAGCTTTTTATTATTTCCCTTCTATGCGTTGTATGTAACCGAACATTTTGGAGTTGGAATGATCGAAGTAGGGTATCTATTTTCGATTTTCTCGGCAGGAAATATATTTGGTGGTGTGATTGGAGGAGCATTAGCAGATAAATATGGGCGCCGTGCAATGATCCTTATTGGTTTAATTGTAAGTGGAATAGGAAGTATTTTTATGGGATTAGTTAATGATCTAAATATATTTTATCTGCTCGCTGCTTTTTTAGGTTTAATGGGTAATTTTGGAAATCCTGCACGACAAGCAATGGTTGCAGATTTACTTCCACCTGAGAAACAAGCAGAAGGATTTGGGATTCTGAGAGTGGCATTTAATCTTTCAGCTGTGATTGGTCCCATCCTTGGCGGATTTTTAGCAACCAGATCTTTTATCCTTTTATTTATTGCAGATGCGGTGAGTAGCCTAATTACTGCAATAATTGTCTATGTAGTTATTCCAGAAACAAAACCTCAAATACAGGATGTTAACCGAGAAGAAACAATAGTGAAAACACTTATTGGATATAAAGAGGTATTAAAAGATTGGAAATATATGATTTTTCTGTTAGTGACTGCTATAACAGTTCTAGTATATATGCAAATGAACAGTACTCTATCAGTATTTTTACGGGATGTTCATGGATTCCCCCCGCAAGCTTTTGGTTTGTTGTTGAGTATGAATGCGACTATGGTGGTGCTTTTTCAATTCTGGATAACAAGGAAGATTTCAAAGTATGCCCCCATGAAAATGATGGCTTTTGGAGCTATGTTTCTAATGATTGGTTTTGGGATGTATGGGTTTGTTTCTGAGCCATACCAATTTTTTATAGCTATGGCTATTATAACAGTAGGAGAAATGATTGTATTCCCTATTGGGCAAACTACAGCTGCATCTTTTGCCCCTGAAGATAAACGAGGACGATATATGGCAATAATGACTTTTCAATGGGCAATCCCAAACCTATTTGGAGTCTTAGCGGCTGGATTGATAATGGAAAATGTTGGACCAAATTGGGTTTGGTATTTAGCAGGGATATTATCCATGATTTCAATAATAGGATTTTGGTTACTTCATGGGATCACTAAAGATCGTCTATCAAAAGAAGAAAAACCGATTACAGAAGAATTACTTGAATATAGTGTTTCTTCAATTGAATAAAAGAGTTCTATATCTTTTCTTATTTTTAGTTAAGCAAGTTAAAATTCACTATTATGATCGTGAAACGCATCTTTCACGAACATCTCCTTAATATTAGATCTTCTAAAAACTCTTTTATTTAAGATAATTCAAAATTTGTTCAAATTTAGTTCAATACTCTAAACTATAAATATCAATATTATTTTAAACTCATTAATGCAATTTTATATTAAAACCTCATAATAACTACCTATCAATTAAAATATTTACTTATGTTCACAAAAATTAAACGTACATATAGAGAATTTCCAAATACATTTAAAGTATTGACATTAGCTACCTTTATTGACCGTTTGGGAGGTTTTTTATTATTTCCTTTTTTCTCATTATATATTACTATTCAATTTGGAGTAGGGATGACAGAAGTTGGATTGCTATTTTCCATCTTCTCCGCAGGAAATATAATTGGAGGTATCATCGGAGGAGCATACGCGGATAAATATGGTCGTAGGATAATTGCCCTAATAGGTTTGGTTATAAGTGGTATAGGAAGTATTATAATGGGATTAGTTAATGATCTAATCCTTTTTTACATAGTTGCTGCATTTTTAGGCACTTTTGGCAATTTTGGAGGTCCTGCTAGACAAGCAATGGTAGCAGACTTACTTCCACCTGAGAAACAAGCAGAAGGATTTGGAATTCTACGAGTGGCTGTTAATCTTTCAGCAACGATTGGCCCCTTAATTGGTGGCTTATTAGTAGAACAGTCCTACATGTTAGTATTTATTGCGGATGCCTTCAGTAGTATTATTACAGCTATCATTGTATTTATTACTATTCCAGAGACTAAACCTCAAAAACAGGATAATGAACCAGAAGAAACATTAATGAAGTCCATAATTGGATATAAAGAAGTATTAAAGGATTGGGTATATGTGTTGTTCCTCTCAGTGTCAGCGCTCACAGTATTAGTATACATGCAATTGAACACAACATTATCTGTTTTCTTATGGACGGTGCATGGCTTTCCGGCACAAGGATACGCTCTATTATTAAGTATGAATGCTACTATGGTAGTGTTCTTTCAATTCTGGATAAGCAGAAAGATTTCAAAGTATAATCCTTTAAAAATGATTGCTCTAGGAACATTCTTTTATATGATTGGTTTTGGCATGTATGGTTTTATCTCTGAATCCTATTTATTCTTTATTGCTATGATGATTCTTACAGTAGGCGAGATGATTGCTATGCCTACTGGACAAACCACAGCAGCTTCTTTTGCACCAGAAGATAAGAGAGGACGGTATATGGCAGCTTATGGTTTTCATTGGGCAATTCCCAACTTATTTGGAGTTTATCTTGCAGGATTAGTTTTAGATAATATCGGTCCTAATTGGGTATGGTACTTTGCAGGGATTCTATGTTTTATAGCAATGATTGGATTTTGGTTACTTCATGGAGTTACCAGTACTCGCTTTTCAAAATTAAAAGAATCAAATCTTGAAAATTTGCCTGAGATTAGTCAAGAAATTCCATAAAAATAAACATCATTCTCTCTTTTACTTCGGTTTTAGGATTCAATTTCAAATATAATCTTAAGATACTCATACTTAGAATTTAGTAATTTCAAAACCCTCTTTGCGAATTTCCTAAGATTATTTGATTGAATAAGCTTCTCATCTTTCTGTTCTAATAAAAATTGATGTATCATAATTCTAGTAACATCAGGGCCATTTTGTTCTAGAAATGTCATCCAATGAATCGACATTCGACAAATTTTTTTTAAACTGTTATTTGGATAATCATTTACATCAAGAATTTTCTCATGATATTTATCAATTGCATTCCCCACTCTTTCCAAATAATCAGCAGTACCCAATGAATACCGGCATAAACTAATTAGGTTTGAAGTTATTCTTTTGTCCCTAGTATTAGCTGCTGCTTCAAAGGAAATCCATACTTCATTCCACTCATCCTTGCTTTCATTTTTAAATGTGTGATTATTTAGGATTACATTAATTATATCACTAAGATCGACATCATGCCCCCTTTTCAATTTTTTATTAAAAATCTCACTAAGTTTAGTTCCCTCGAGATAACTTCCTGCTCCAAAGTCAAGTAATTGATTCAGATTATTAGCAGCACATAAAGCCTCATATCTCAATTCACCTGTATCAGGATTCACCCATTCCACTTTTTTTTCCCATTCTCCTGTTTCTTTATTTTTCATCCAACCACATTCCTTTAAGGAATGCTCTAAAACACCTATTTGAAAGGTCCAAAAATCAATATCATCAGTAAAGCGCTTTCGTCTCCAATCCCTAGTAGTATATTTCCCAAGGTATAATTTTAGTGTGCCTCGTACTATAGCTTTCTTTCCATTTTTTAATGCAAGTTTAGCATTCTCGCAATGAGGATTACTTAAGTCTTCCGAACAGTTAACCATATGG
>SMTZ1_10002787_pt1 | contig 30792 bp, 32 predicted proteins | sample DeeMarSWOR136_30_FD_25667 | JGI IMG/M metagenome (IMG submission 25667) | reverse complement strand
CAATTGCGATAAAAGGGATAGTTCTCAGCAGTATTCTATGTCTTTCGTTCATTTAACACGGCATCCAACATGGAGAATAAAGCAAGTGTTTCTTCCATACATTGCATTTACCAAACATTTCACTATCTTTTCCCCATTTCTAACGTGTTTTAAAGCCTCTTCTTAGTCCTTCCTAGTTTTCTATCTAAACAAGCTTTTACGAAGCCATAATATTCCGGGTCAGGTTTAGCAGGACGACTTTTGAATTCTCCATGAAATTGTGATGCAAAAAAGAAGAATTTTTCCGGTAATTCTAAGATTTCCATTCTTTTACCGTCAACACTTCTGCCTGAAAAGATCATGCCATAATTCTCTAGCATAGGTCGATGTTTGGGGTTGACTTCAAATCTGTGGCGGTGGCGTTCATAGATCTCTTCAGATTGATATAAAGAGTAAGCTAAGGTTCCTTTGTTAATCACTATTTTGTGAGCGCCAAGCCGCATTGTAGCCCCCTTTATCTCTACTGTGTGCTGCTCTGGCATAAGGCCTATTACTGGAAAAGGTGTGGATGAATTGATTTCAGTGCTGTTCGCGTCAAGCCCACATACATTTCTAGCAAACTCCACAACTGCCAGTTGGAAACCATAGCATATTCCTAAGAATGGGATATTGTTCTCTCTCGCAAACTGGATGGCAGCGATTTTGCCTTCAGCGCCTCTTGGACCGAAGCCGTATGGGACGAATGTACCTTCATAATTTTTGAGCATTTCAAGTTTTTCTGGGTGCTTTTCAAATTTTTCAGCCTCTATATAGTCCAGAGAAACTTTGGTTTGACACGCTGCACCAGCATGCCTGAATGCCTCATTCATGCTTACGTAACTGTCTGTCAAGCCAGCATATTTACCGACCAACACAATTTTGATTCCATAACGGGGTTTTAAAACAACGTTGACAAATTTTTTCCATATGTTCCATTTGGGTTTTTGCGTAGAGACGCAGAGGCGATTTTGTATGAAATTCCCCATTCCTTGGGCATCTAATATCAGTGGGACTTCATAGATGGACTGGACGTTATAAGAGCAGAAAACGGCATTTTCAGGTATAGTTCCGAACAGAGCAATTTTCCGCCGTGCTTCGGCGTCAATCATTTTTCTTGATCGTGCCACAATCGTGTCTGGCTGTATACCGATTCGGCGAAGTTCATTGACACTGTGTTGTAGTGGTTTAGTTTTCATTTCGTCTGTAACATCTAGTATTGGAACTAAGGCTATGTGGATGTATAGAGTGTTTTCGTATCCTTCTTCGAGGCGCATCTGTCTTATAGCTTCCAAGAAGGGCAGGCCTTCTATGTCGCCTACGGTGCCACCACACTCTGTCAACACAACGTCTACCTTAGACTCTTTGGCTACATATCGGATTCGCCGTTTGATCTCATCCGTAACATGGGGTACTATTTGGACGCAATGACCAAGATAGTCGCCTTTTCGTTCTTTTTCAATCACTGTTTGATAAACCATACCCGTTGTGATATTGTTGTTCATGGTTAGATTTAGGTCTAAAAATCTTTCATACCAACCTAAATCGAGGTCGGTTTCTCCTCCATCATCTGTGACGTAAACTTCGCCGTGCATGTATGGGTTCATTGTGCCTGCGTCAACGTTCACGTAGGGGTCAACTTTGATGGCAGTGACTTTGACGCCTCTTGTTTGAAGCATCTTACCTGCCGAGGATGTTACGATGCCTTTGCCTACTGAAGAAAGCACGCCGCCTGTGACAAAAATGTATTTCACCATACTTCTGCGGCCTCGCAATAACAAAAGCATACGCAAAACTTAGCATTTAAACTCTTTGTGCCACAGAAAAAAGACGTTGGCTATTTCCATCTCTCAGTGAAACTGGTTTCAACTGCGAAGAACCTACAACAAAACTAATCTACCAAAAAAATAATCCCATAGGCATCAAGAGCATTAGCCACCACCTACTGGTGGAACAATCGCTACTTGATCTCCTTCTTTCAACTGCGTCTCCAGTTCTTCCAGCAAACTCACACTTTTTCCATTAACAAGTAGCTGCAAATGCTCCCCCACTCTTCCTTTCTTGTCATGCACATAATCTTTAAACGCTTTTCCATGACGCTTCACTAACTCTCCTAGCACATCTTTGACAGTGATAACTCCCACATCAAACTCGAGAGTTTCTTCGCTTTTTCCAGCTATCTCACGCAAAGTTGTAAATAGCCGCACAGAAATTCGCACAGTATGGCTTCCTTTGTAACAATTGTACGTAAAACCTAAAATAAACCTTCCCAACAGCTTCACGAAATCTAGCAATTTCTCAGTGCTCTAACCTGACTCATTTTTTGCTTGTTTCTTTTTATACATCTTCCAGCTTAACGTCATGGTTCTCGGATGCGACGCTTTCACCTCATCCAGCCGCGTTACAGCAGTGTTTTGAGGCGCCTTCAAAATCAGTTCTGGGTTCGTTTTTGCTTCTTTAGCAATCTTTCGCATGGCGTCAACGAAGCGGTCTAATTCCTCCTTTTCGAAAGATTCTGTTGGTTCAATCATCAAAGCCTCTTCTACAATCAACGGAAAATAGGTAGTGGGTGCATGAATTCCGTAGTCGAGGAGACGTTTAGAAACGTCTATAGCTCTTATGCCTTTCTCTTTGCGAAGAGGTTTTGTGCTGAATATACATTCGTGTTTCCTCGGTTTTTTCGCATCGTAAGGTAGTTCATAAGCACCGATTTCATTTATCTTTCTGACTAAATAGTTGGCATTTAACACTGAAACTTCTGCTGCTTCTTTTAATCCTTCAGCGCCTAAGCTAAGTATGTAAGCGTATGCTCTAAGAAGAACGGCCACGTTTCCATAGAAGCCCCTAATTTTGCCGACGCTGTGAAGTCGATTGTAGTCCAGATTATAGCTTTCACCATCAAAAACTATTCGAGGGACAGGAAGAAATTTTTCCAGTTCCTCGGACACACCAATCGGTCCTGCACCTGGTCCTCCCCCACCGTGAGGAGTACCAAAGGTTTTGTGAATGTTAATGTGGACGATGTCAAAGCCCATGTCGCCAGGTCTAACCTTGCCGAGAATGGCGTTGAGGTTTGCTCCGTCATAGTAGAGCAACCCATCCGCATCGTGAATGATCTTTGCTATTTCTTCGATTTCTTCTTCGAAGATGCCTAGCGTGTTTGGATTGGTGAGCATCAGTCCTGCTGTTCGATTTGAAACTGCCGTTTTTAGAGCGTCAATGTCTATGCACCCAGTTTTGTTAGAAGGCACAATTACTACGTTAAAGCCAGCCATTGTGGCGCTTGCTGGGTTAGTTCCATGAGCCGAGTCAGGCACTATGAGTTCAGTTCGGCTATAGAGGTTTCCATTAAACTTATGGTAAGCCTGCATCATGAGTGTGCCCAGAAATTCGCCGTGCGCTCCAGCTGCAGGTTGAAGGGACACTTCGTATGTACCTGTGATTTCGGCTAGCCACCTACTTAGAGTGTAGAGAATTTCAAGGACACCTTGTACAGTTTTTTCGTCTTGGTATGGATGAAGCTGTGTCAAGGAGGATAAGCTAGTTAAGACGTCATTGATTTTTGGATTATACTTCATAGTGCAACTTCCAAGAGGATAAAGCCCCAAATCTACACTGTAGTTCATCTGAGAAAGCCTTGTGAAGTGACGAACAACTTCAACCTCTGACAGTTCAGGCAATTTGGGAAGCGATTGGCGACATATCTTCTCAGGCAGCAAAGCCTGTACATCGCCTACTTCTCTCTTTATAGAGTCCTCAACCTTAGGCACAATGTATCCTTTCCGACCGTGATGCCCAAGCTCAAAGACAACAGGTTCGTTCCATCGTGCCTGCTTAAACGCTATCATTACCTTTCACTTCCTAGCAGAATTTCTTTCAAAGCATCTGCTAAAGCGTCAATGTCCGCTTTTGAATGCACTTCTGTGACACAGTAGAGTGCTGTTTCACCAAGCTCCGGAAGCTCCTTTGAAACATTCTTTCCGCCGTGGAAATTACGTTTTAGCAAGCCTTCATGTACGTCGCAAACACGCCTATTGGCAAAGTTTACAGTAAACTCTTGAAAGTGAGAGGATTGGAAAATAGGTGCTCTTATACCTTCAATCTCTGACAAACGCTTCATCGCATAATACGACTTGAGCATAATAGCCTCACCCAACTCCTTCAAACCGCTGGGTCCAAGTAATGCTAAGTAAACTGCAGAAGCCGCAGCACATAGAGACTCATTTGTGCAGATATTAGATGTGGCTTTTTGCCGCCGAATGTGCTGTTCACGAGTTTGAAGCACCATACAGAATCCTTTGTTGCTTCCGTCCTGGGTGGTTGTCATGCCAATAATCCGACCAGGCAACTGTCGAATCATTGTTACATCCTCTCGACAAGCAAAAACCCCCAGTAAAGGACCACCAAAGTTCATAGGATTTCCAAGAGATTGGCCTTCCCCAATAACAATATCTGCACCATAGTCTCCAGGTGGTTTCAAAATTCCAAGCGAAACCGGGTCAACGCCAACAACAAGCAAGGCTCCATGATCATGAGCAATTTTTGCAACCTCTTCGCCTTTTGTTTCAATAAAACCAAAATACGAAGGATTTTCAATGTAAACGGCTGCAGTCTTGTCAGAAACTTTCGCCTCCAAGTCTTCTAGGTTTAGCTGTCCTGTTGCTCTTTCGTAATTTACTTTTCGAACACATATTCCTACTGGTTTAATGTACGTTTTTAGGGTAGCATAGCGTTCAGGATGAATAATTCTAGGAACTAAAACTTCTCGGCGGCTAGTAAAGCGTATTGCCATTCGCGTAGCCTCTCCCAATGCTGAGGCCCAGTCGTATAAAGAACTATTAGCCACACCCATGCCTGTTAATTCGCACATCATACTTTGGTATTCGAAGAGCAGTTGAAGCATACCTTGGGAAATCTCTGCTTGATAGGGCGTGTAAGAGGTAAGGAGTTCACTTCGTTGAATAATATTCTCAACCACTGCAGGCACATAGTGCGGCCAGCACCCACAGCCTAAAAAAACAGACATGTCTTGACTGGTTTTGTTCTTAGCCAACAGTGACTCTACGTGGCGTTTAACTTCATACTCAGACATAGGGCTGGGCAGGTTTAACCTACGTTTCAGCATAAATCGTTTAGGGACGTCTTTGTACAGCTCGTCTATGTTTTCTATGCCGATTTCTTCCATCATAGCTTTTTTAATTTCTGGCTTCGAGTTTGGAATGTAAGGGTGTGTATAGGACTCGACCAAGAGTTTACACCAGCGAGTGAGAAATAAGGGATTCTCTAAACTTGTCTTTAAGCTTTTGAAACAGCCTCCACAATCACCCTTAACAGAGTCTCTACACTGCTTAAAACTTGCTTTTCGCCGAAGGATGGTTGCCATCCAGACTCGGTTAAAAGGTCAGAAATTACTTGTGCTGAAGCTATTTCTACACCTCTATGCTTTGCCACAGTATATAAAGCCGAAGTTTCCATGTTAACTGCCAAAACGCCTAACTTCCGAAACTTTGCCAGCTTTCTTCGAGTTTCTCTATAGACGCCGTCCGTTGTCAAGACTGCTCCAATATGATGGCTGACCTGATTCTTGTTTAAAGTCTTAATCAGACATCGCCTCAATATTGGAGAAGTCGCCAGCCTCTGTTGGTTTGGGAAATATTGGCACGTGGTTCCTTCATCACATAATGCTTCAGTAGCAACTATAATATCACCGGGTTCCAAGAAAGGTTGTATCCCACCTGAAATTCCTACTTCGAAAACCTTTCTGACGCCGCACGCAATCAGTTCCTCGAAGACCATTGCTGCGGCTGGAGAACCGATAAGGTTCATTATTGCGACGATTTTGACATTGTTGAAAGAACCTACATGCATATGTAGACGGTCGCTATACCACCACCATTCAACGAATTTTCCGTCAATAAGTTGGCTGACGAAGTCAAAGTGGCGTCGTTGATAGACCATAACCATTCGTGGTGGTATCTGAAATGTTTCTACGTCTACACCTCTTACAGAAGCTACGTATCGTAGGAAGTCTTGAGGAGTAAAAATAGGTGCATCGTCTTCCATAATCCGGCGCTCTCATCAGTATTGTATGCCTTTCGTAGAAATATGCTCTTCAGGGTATTTAATGTCCAAAATTTCGTTGACAAAATCCGCTCTATCAAACAGCTCCCTTGGCGCAAATCGCCCAGTTAGAACAACATCTGTCTTCTTCGGCACAGTGTCGAGAAAAGCAATAACTTCTTCCACATCTAAAAGCTTACAGTAAATCGCCAAGTTAATTTCATCTAGAACAAGCAGATGCGGTTTCTTTTCCTTAGTAATTTCCTTGGCAAAAGCAAGTCCTTTCATTGCCAGTTTTCGGTCTCTCTCATCTAAATTGTCTAGTCCATGCCAACCTTCGCGGCCAAACTGGTAAATTTCATAGTAGGGTTTAAGCATGTCCTTTATCTTATATTCGCCTGCGTTTTTCCACCATTTCATAAACTGAATTATAACAACAGTGTGGTGGTGGCCTACTGAGCGTAAAGCTAAGCCTAAAGCGTTAGCTGTTTTTCCACCTCCAGCTCCAGTATAAAGATAAACGTGTCCCATAAAACACACCTTTCAAACTGAAAATATTGACCGTAGATTGTTAAAAGCTTTTAAACTTCGCTTTCTTCTCCTTAAGCAACTAAACCTGAAGGCGTCGATATGAAAAGCTACAAAGAACTCCTAAAACGTGCTCAATCTCAACTTCCTCAAGAAAAAGGCACCGGTGAACGCTTTGAAATTCCCAGAGTACGTTCTTCTGTAATCGGCATGCGCACATACATTCACAACTTCAAAGAAATCTCTGACGCATTAAATCGTGACCCACATCATTTGATGAAGTTTTTGACAAATGAGATGGCGACAGCTGGCACCTTGGAAGAGACGCGTGCCACTTTTCAGGGCAAGTTTCCGCATAACACACTTGAACGCTTAGTAAGTATATACACTGAAAACTTCCTCATATGTCCCGTCTGCAAACGTCCAGATACGAAAATCGTAAAAGAGAGACGCTTGTTCTTTTTAGTATGTGAGGCCTGTGGCGCAAAATCATCGGTTAAAGCCATCTAACTCATAGAAGCGAAGAATCCTTTGGATGTCTACATAAACCTGCGAAGATGGGGCGACTGTGTTCTTTTGGCAATGTGCGACGCCGACATGTTAGGCAAAACCTTGAAACATGGAAAAATAGTCTTTCACATTCGCGAAAAATTCTACAAAGGTTCCTTGGTCAGCTTAGAAGAAGCTATAGATTTGATTCGGAAATCAACTATAGTTAACATGGTTGGACGAAAGATTGTGAGAAAAGCTATAGAAAAGGGTTTGGTGCATCCAGATGCTGTTCTGGAGATTGAGGGTGTTCCTCACGCTCAAATAGTGAAATTGTAGATGGAATATATTTAAGCGACACTTGCGCTTTTAAGAAACGAAACAGAACCTTTTGAGGTGACTGTTTGGGCAAAAAGAAGGTCTTAAGTGAGGAGATACTTAGCAAATTGGTTATGCCTGCTCCAAGCGACGTGTTAGGTGTAGCTGTAAAACTTTTAGGGTTCGATCGAATTATGGTGAAATGTCAAGATGGGCATGAACGCCTCTGCCGTATAAGGGGAAAAATGAAAAGGCGAGTTTGGATTAGACAAGGTGACGTTGTACTGGTTTCGCCGTGGGATTTTCAAAGCGACAAGAGAGGCGACGTTATTTGGCGCTACACTAGAGCACAGGCGGATATGCTTCGCAAAAAAGATATGTTAACAATTTAAGTGAGGAAAGTTTAGAGTGGCTTATCGAAAACGGGTGGATAAAAGACTTGCACGAAAAGAGAAAAAATATGAAACAGAACAATTGCTGAAGGAAAAAAGAAGCGAAGAATACGAGGTTTTGGAAGAAGTTTTCGACAAATCTACTCTCATGACCATATATGAATTCCTGAACAAAGGCATAATAGACGAAATCCACGGTGTTGTAAAGGCTGGAAAAGAAGCGAGAATTTACTGGGGAAAAGACCGCGATGGAAAAGAGTTGGCCATAAAGATTTTTTTAACAATCGCAGCGGAGTTCAAAAAAGGCAAACTCCAATACATTGAAGGCGACCCAAGGTTCAAGCACGTAAGGCGCGACACACGTTTGCTTGTTTTTGCATGGGCATTGAAAGAATTTAAAAACTTACAATTAGCTCTAAAAGCAAAAGTTAAGGTCCCAAAACCTGTCGCGATAAAGAATAACGTGTTGGTTATGCGGTTTATAGGCAAAAATGGTAATCCCGCTCCAGAATTGAAAGAGTCTGTTCCTAAAAATCCTGAATTTATCTATAACCAACTTTTGGAGTATATTAAGCGACTTTATCAGAAAGCAGAATTGGTTCACGGCGACATAAGTGAGTACAATGTAATGGTGTGGAGAGGTAAGCCTGTCCTTTTCGACATGGCACAAGCTGTGCTTCTTTCACACCCCATGGCAACCACATTCCTTAAACGAGACCTGCAAAATCTTCACAGATACTTCAAAAAGTTAGGCGCGAAGGTTTCATCAACTGATGAGATGTACAGGAGAGTAACAGAAGATGGCGAGACCTAGCACTTTTGTGAAAATTCCGAAAAACCGTATAGGCGCTCTTATCGGTCCAGACGCTTCTACAAAAGAGCTCATTGAAAAAAAGCTTGGGATACTGCTTGATGTGGACAGTGAAAGTGGCGACGTCTGCATTAGCCTTGCATCTGAGACAAGTGATCCTTCAATGATTTTTAGGGCAAAAGAAGTAGTTTTAGCTATTGGCAGAGGTTTTTCTCCAGAGAAAGTTAGAAGGCTTTTGGATGATGAGGAAGCTATGTTGGTGGTTGTTGATTTGAGGAATTTTGTTGGAAAATCAGAGTCTGATATTAAACGTTTGAGTGGAAGAATTATTGGTAGGGAGGGGAAGACTAGACGGCTTATTGAGGAGTTGACGGATACTTATGTATCGGTGCATGGTCATACGATTAGTATTATTGGTGCCATGGAGGAAGTTGAAATCGCTAGACAAGCCATTGAGATGTTTATTCGTGGACGTTTACACACTTCGGTTTACAGGTTTCTCCATGCAAAAAGGAGAGAATTAAAGAAAAAGAAGATTGAGCTTTGGAAGAAACCCTACGAGAAAACTTGAAGTGCAAAGCGTCTGATTGTATGCTTCTTTAGTTCTATTTCGGTGAAAAACGACCCAAAAATTCAAGCAATCGCTAAAAATTGCTTCAATAGTTGTGAAAAGATATATTTCTGCATGCAACAACATATACTTACCACTAAACGAAAAGCGGAGAAAACTGGATGGTAAGCCAAGCATTTGAAGAAATCAGCCCAGCCGACTTCTTTTACCGTAACCGCGACATAGCAGGCTTTACCAACCCATCCCGTGCCATATTCGCCTCCATAAGAGAGCTAGTAGAAAATTCTCTAGATGCTGCTGAACTTGCTGAGGTTCCTCCAGACATCTACGTTCGCTTAACCTATGGCGAAGGTGGCTCCGCATCAGGAGTATATAAACTGAGAGTTGAAGATAACGGCTCAGGAATAACCTCACGCCACATCCCCTCAGCATTCGGCCAAGTACTCTTCGGCTCAAAATACAAACTAAAACAGGCTCGAGGAACCTTCGGATTAGGGGGTACGATGGCAGTTCTATACGGACAAATTACCACTCACAAACCAGCTTACATAGTCTCTAGCACTGGCTCCACGAAAGTTTACATGTATAGAATAATGATTGATATTCAAAGAAACAGACCAATAATTTTAGAACGTAAAGTTTTGATAAATAAGGAACAATGGCACGGAACGATTGTTGAGTTTTCTCTTGAAGGCGATTATTTCCGCGCCATGCCAAAAATCTTGGAATATTTGAAGCAAACGGCACTTGTAAATCCTTACGCTAACATAACCTTTGTCGACCCGAAAGGGCGCTTATACAAATTTACACGCGTAACAACGAAAATGCCGTCTCCTCCAAAAGAAACATTGCCCCACCCTTATGGAGTAGACGTGGAAACGGTTAAACGCCTCATACAAATGACGCCGCACCAAAAAATGTTAGACTTTACTAAAACTCACTTTCACCGAGTCAGCGAAAACATAGCCCACAAATTTCTAGAATTTGCTGCAATCCCAAAAACGAAAAATCCAAAAAAGCTGGGACCTCAAGAAATCGTGAAACTTGTACAAATGATGAAGCACTTTGAAGAGTTCCGACCGCCAAGCGCAAGTTGCCTGTCTCCTCTTGGAGAAGAATTGTTAAGAGCTGGAATTTTAAAGGAGTTAAAACCAGAATTTACAGCGATTTGTCAACGTAAACCTTCCACGTACGCTGGTCATCCTTTCATCGTAGAAACAGCAATAGCCTATGGTGGAGATGTTCCAAAGAAAGGAGATTTTGTACTCTACCGCTTTGCTAATCGTATACCCCTTCTTTACGACGAAGCCAGCGACGTATCATTTCATGTCATCAGATCCATTAACTGGCGAAGATATAAGGTCTCACAGGACATGCCCATTGTCATACTTGTGCACATTTGCAGCACCAAAATTCCATACAAAACTGTAGGCAAAGAGTTTATCGCTGATAGACCTGAAGTGAAGAGAGAAGTCTTAAATGGCATACGAGAAGCAGCACGCAAGCTTCAACGCTTTCTGTCAAAACGTGAACACGTGGAAAAGGAGAAGAGGCGGCTAAGTGTTTTTTCCAAGTATCTGCCAAAAATCGCCAAGTTTTCCACAGAACTAGCTGGCAGGAAACAAGAACCCGACATTAGAAAGTTGTTAGTGAGTGTGAACAAAGTTGGAGGAAAAGAAAAAGGAAAATAACCTTTCAGCATTGGAGAAGAAGAAGGAAGCAGTTATAGACTTGGAAGAGTTTGGTGAAACGCTTTATCACCAAATGGAGCAAGGAGAGTTCCCGTGGATAAAGATGCCTAGCCGTTCCACAGAGAATATATGCTACAGCCCCAAGCTCCGTCAATACATCTTAGGCGAGAGGAGGGTCAAACGCAGTGCTCGAAACATCCGTCACATCCGACCATTCACACAGCTAGTTTGGACCGCCCTCTTCGCCCATCAACTCTCAACCCAACGCAAAACCTCAACCCTCAGAGACGTTTACTATTCAGCCCAAGCCTACAACATGTCTTTCAAAGACCAGTCAGAATCAGACAACGTAATCACAGACTTGGAAACAGTAATAGGCATTGCTAGAGAAGACTTTAACGTCTTTCCAGAAGAACGTTCAGCCATTTTCGGCGACTTGACAATAGAATACACTGTGCCAGGCTATGAAGGAAGACGAATGAATATGACATCGCACCCCGACGGTTTAATGATAGGTCCCGCGTTGACATACAGCGAGTTTGTGAAAACCAGCGCAGACAAGGTGATTGCAATCGAGAAAGGCGGTTTGTTTACACGGTTTATCGAGGAAAACGTGCACAAAAAACATAACGCGCTACTTGTTCTGACAGCTGGGCAAGCTCCCCGGGCTACGCGTCATTTTATTCATAGGCTTAACAAAGAGTTGGAATTACCAGTTTATATCTTAACAGACGGCGACCCATGGGGGATGCACATTGCCATGGTCATAATTTCTGGCTCTGCTAATGCTGCGCATCTTCGAGATCTAACAACACCTGATGCAAAGTGGAGTGGAGTCTGGGCAACAGATATCGTTAATTATAAGCTGCCAAGCGATCCCTTGACTGAAATCGATATAAAACGACTTCACGAGCTGCAACGAGACCAACGATATAAAGACACGCTGTGGCAACGAGAGATAAAGACTTTCATGAAAATCCGGAAAAAGGCAGAGCAGGAAGCCTTCAGTCGTTATGGTCTCACATACATCGTGGATGACTATCTGCCAGCTAAACTAGAAGAAACAAAATAGGCTAATGTGCGCTGAGAAGATTAAAATAAAACTTAGCAACCATATGTAAACTTTATTGCAAAGGTGTTTGATATGACTAGAGAAGAAGACGTGACAGGTTTCACAATTGCAGAGAAGTTTTTTGCTCTATTAATAATTCTCATTGGCACAATAGTGGTCTACAACACTACCATAAGTCCCGGCTTGGTATATCCTGTCTTTTTCGCTTTAGGCGGCTTGGCTTTAATAGCTTTAGGAGTTTTCATGATTTTAGCAAAAGTGCCATAATTAGTGATTTCAAATTTGTCGAATGCTTTTTGTTGAAGAGAAAGCAATGTTAGGGCATTGCGGTTACAAAAGCTTTAAGAAAACAAAAGAGAAAAACAGTATGTGAAGGGAGACAAACTTGGCTGAAAGGCAGACCATTCTAGTTGTTACCACACCAACCGTACCTGGATATGAAGTAGTGAAAGTTATTGGACCAGTTCACGGTTTAACGGTGCGAACAAGAGGAGTTGGAGGAAAGATAATGGCTGGAATTGAAGGAATTTTCGGCGGCGAAGTAATTTCCTACTCGTCAGAGGTTGAAAAAGCTCGCAAAGAATCTTTGAATCGACTTATCGAAAAAGCTTCCCAAATGGGAGCCAATGCCGTCATAGGCGCAGACTTTGAGACAAGCGACATTTTACGAGGCACTGCAACAGTATTCTCTGTATACGGAACCGCAGTAACAATTAAACCAACAGAGAAAAAATAGAAACACCAATCCTTACTGCACCAAAAAGCACTAACATATTTGGCTTAAAAAATCTAAAGTCTAGAAAGTACACATGCATCGTCTCTCCCCAACCTTTAAACTTAACAAACCCTAAAGAAAATAGCCACACAAAAAGGCGCATCACTATGCCCAATCCAAAACTCCGCAGTATCCACAAAGCCGGCGTCCGAGTGCTCAAAGCAATGTCTGCATCAATACGTATACAAATCCTAAATCTGCTCTTAGAATATGGTCCTATGTCTTATACTGAAATCATGAACTCCCTAAAACTTGACGCCACTCGCGACGCTGGACGCTTTGCCTACCATCTCAAATCCCTTCTAAAAGCCGATCTCATTGAGCCTGACGTGGAAACCAAAAATTACCGTCTAACAGATCTTGGTAGACACATAATCGAAATTACAGACGAGATAGAAGACCGAACATATAAACGCAGAAAAATGTTTGTTCGCACTTCCCGACTTTCTATAGAAGAATTTGACAGAAACAAAATCACTCAATCTCTGATCAGAGAAGCTAATGTCCCCACCGATCTCGCTCAAAAAATCGCTCGAGAAGCAGAAAAACGCCTTCAACAATTCAAAACCAAATACCTAACAGCTCCCTTGATCCGTGAAATTGTCAACACAATCCTTCTCGAAAAACATTATGAAGAATACCGTCACAAACTTACTCGTCTAGGCTTACCCGTCCACGAAGTTACTCGTCTAATTGACACTTCCAGACCAAATGTAGAGGCGGTTCACATAGCAGCAGGTAACGCAGTCATGGAAGAATACACCCTTCTCAACATCTTACCCCGAAACATCTCAGATGCTTACTTAAGCGGCAGCCTACACTTCAACAATCTCGGCATATGGATACTGAAGCTAAACGAAATCACACACAGCCTTCCATACTTCCTCAAAACTTACAAACCAAAAACCCTCGAAGCAACCCTAAACATCACAACTAATATTATCCGAAACACCGCAACTGAAACAACAGGACAACAAAACCTCGACAATTTCAACATCCACATGGCCCCTTACACAAAAGATATATCTTCTGACAAAATCAAAGAGCTCTTACGCCTCTTCATTAAAAACCTAAACCAAAGAACCTCAACACCCACAACAATAAGCCTAGAACTATTGGCCGAAAATAGTGGCTCATACACTAACGAGACTCAACAACTCACCTTACTACTATTGGAAATATTAGCTGAAGAAAACAAAACATATCCACTACGTAACCCGAAAATAATCGTAAAAAACAGACAAGCAACTCTCAAAACCAGTGAGACAGAATCTTTGCTGCACGAGGCGCATAAACTTGCTGCAACGAGTATGCTTGTATACTTTGCTAACCTATGCCCAGACAATCAAAAAAACGCTACATACACAGCTTCAGGCCTAAGATTGGCAGATGAATGGCAAAAAGACTGGGAACTTGACACTCAACGAACAGGGAATCTAGATACAGCTACCATAAATCAGCCCAGAATTTCCTTTGATGCAAAGGGAGACGAAGACAAATTCCTTGAACTTCTAGACGACCAACTTAACATGGCCAACCAATCCTTGGAAATCAGATACCAAATTATTAAAAAACGAAAAGATCAAAATCTCTTGCCTTATTTGACGCAAAAATCAGAAGGTGACCAATATTTCAGATTAGAAAACATGACACGAACAATAGTTCCCATAGGACTAAATGAAGCAGTTCAAACATTGATGGGCAAGGGAGTAGCTGAAGATTATGGGAAAGCTTTCATAGTTACAGAAAGAATTTTGAAACATATTAGTGCCTACACTAAGAAACATGCCAAAAAACCACAAACACGATTAACAACAGCTATAATTCCAAACAGAGCAGCAGCAAAGAGACTTGCAAGGCTAGACGTAGAGAAATACGGCTGGGGAGTTGCCAAAACACAAGGCACTAAGGAAAACCCGTACTACTCAGATATAAACATGGTTTCTATTCATGAAAAAGAAAAGCTTAGCCTCGAAGAACTAATGCATCAACTCACTCCTGGTGGACACTTAACCCTTATAGAAACTGAAGACCAACAACCCTCTCCAGAGAAGCTTTTAGCAAAAACAAAACAACTTGCCACAAGTAACATAGGCTTCTTCAGTTTCAACCTCTCTCTTACACATTGCCACAACTGCAAAACCACATCTCATGGAACCCACCTTAAATGCCCTAACTGCAGTTCCACAAACATCCTAACACTAACCAATCTCTAGCCAAACCGTCAAAACCATTAAAACACGCGAATTTTACACTTTGGTGTCAAACACTATGCATGTCAATTTTGAAGAGTGGAACTACAGAATTTTATATGCTTTCTTCTAAAAAATTTAAGTAGTCTGTTATAGGCGTAAAATTCACATTTCTATGTATATAAGCACCATAGTGTAGATAATGAAAGATGTCTGTTTTAGTACTTAACGTATATTAAAAGTTCTAAGTGTGAAATGGTTGTATTGTGTTTTGCTGCGGGGGTTTTTCCACGAGCCAACAAGAATATACTGTAGATTCACTCAAATATTTTCCACAAGTTAGAACGTCCAAAATAATGTTCGAGGACTTCAATCCACAAAGAATAATAAATTCTTTAGTGAAAGAAACAGGGCTTTCAGATGAAGTTGCAAGTAAAATTGCCTTAGACATTGCGGATCGAATAAAAACGTTGGATCTGGAGTTTTTGTCGGGTCCGTTGATTCGCGAGTTTGTTTGCGTAGCATTGTTAGAGAACAACTTTGAACCTGCCAGGGTCAGATATACTAGGCTTGGTCTTCCACTATTTGATGTTGACAGGCTTGTTCGCGCTGGCGATAAGGAAAATGCTAATCTTCAACACAATCCGGAAACTATTCATAAGCTTGCCGCCGACACCATTTTCGACCAATACGCGTTGTTGAACTGTTTGCCACCGCATTTGGCAGACGCCCACATTGCTGGTGCCATTCATGTTCATGATCTTGAATACTTTGCGACCAGACCTTTCTGTCAAGAGCATGATTTACGTTTCTTTCTGAAAACAGGTTTGATTGTTGACGGCCAGGGCGTGCATACGGCTGTTGCTGGCCCTGCGAAGCATCCTGAGGTGGCGATTTTGCATGCGGCGAAGGCTTTGGCGGCAGCGCAGACGAATTGGGCTGGTGGTCAGGGGTATGATTTCTTTAATGTTTGGCTTGCGCCTTTTGTTCGGGGTATGTCGTATGAGCGTATGAAGCAGTTGGCGCAGATGTATGTTTATGAGATGTCGCAGATGTATGTGGCGCGGGGTGGTCAGACTGTATTTTCGAGTATTGCTTTGGAGTGTGCGGTGCCTAAGATTATCTGGGATGTGCCTGTGGTTTTGCCTGGTGGAAAAGTTAGCGGGTCAGAGACTTATCTTGACTATTTTGATGAGGCTAATGCCTTCTTTAATGCTATCCTCGACGTTTACATGGGCGGTGACTATGTTGGAAAACCGTTTAACTTTCCAAAATGCGAGGTGAAGTTGCGGCGGGAGTATTTGGACAAGTTTGAGAAGGAATATATCAAGGTGGCTGCTTTGGCGTCGAAGTTTGGGACTCCCTACTTCCTTAACTTGTGTCCGGATTATATGCCGGATATTGTGAATAGTCAGTGTTGCAGGTTGATTTTTACGCCTGATAGTGATGAGTTGCAGGATTTTCATAAGGGTGCGATGCGGATGGGGAGTTTGCAGGTGGTTACTGTGAATTTGCCGAGGCTTGCGTATGAGGCTGGTGGGAACGATGACAAGCTGTTTGCGCTTATGGATTTGCGGATGGATTTTGCTCGGGATGTTTTGTTAGTTAAGCGGGATGTTGTTCGGAAGCGGATGGAGGGTGGTGCGTTGCCTTTTTGTAGCATGGATTGTTTTGGGGAGCCTTATTTGAATTTGGATAAGCAGGTGTTGAATGTAGGCTTCGTTGGGCTTAATGAGTTGTTGAAGGCTCATTTGGGTGTGGAGCTTCATGAGGATGCGAGTGCTTGGCGTTTTGGGTTGCGGGTGATTAGGCACATGGTTGAGCGTGTGAATGCTTATGCTGAGGAGACTGGCTATCGCTTTGGGTGCATCCAAACCCCCGCAGAGAGTTGTGCACACAGGTTGGCTTTGGTTGACCGTAAGATTTTTGGGGATAAGGCGGTTGTGCAGGGTGACCTAGGTAATGGTGGGATTTATTATACGAATAGTTCGCATGTTCGTCCGTCTGCTGGTGTTCCTTTGCTAGATAGGATTAACATTGAATCTAGCTTCCATCCGTTAACCAAAGGCGGTGCGATTATGCATGTTTTTCTTGGCGAGAGTAATCCGTCGGCTGAGTCTATTTGGGGTCTTATACGTAAGATTGCGACCGAGTCGTTGGCGGCTTATTTTGCGTTGACGCGGGATATGACGATTTGCCGTAAATGTAATACGGTTGAGGCGAATTTGCAGGTGCAATGCAAGCGTTGTGGAGCTGAGGGTGATTATTTGGAGCATTGGTCGAGGATTACCGGGTATTATCAGCAGTTGCGGGGTTGGAATGCGGGGAAAGTGCAGGAGTTTAAAGACAGACACAGATACACAGTATAAGTTCCTTTATGAGTTATTGGATCTAATTGGGTTCGCGCCGCATTGTTACGCCCTTACTTTCTAGGTTGTCAATTGTTTTTCTGCTAATTCCTGAATTTTGGGGTCTGACAGGATGTTTGACAGGATTGACCATGCTTTCACGATGCATCGAGTTTTTTAGCCCAACAAAACGTCCAAACTCCACAAAACAATGAAATACCAAAAGCAAAAATGCTGTATACATTTGTAGACACCCAAATTTATTTGGAAAAAGCTTTATTTCTTTGACTATTTGAGAACCCGAATGGTGATTTAGCCCAACAGACGCCTAAATTCCACAAAACAATAAACAAAACAATAACAACAATGCCACAATTTTTTTTGTCTCTGTCCCCTGGAGACAGGGACGCGCTGTCTACAGTTTGTCTACAATTTGGGGCACATACATAATTTATTGAGAAAAGTATGAATACGCGCGCAATAATCCAGAGTTCTTTGGTCAATATTCTGATTTTCCTGTTAAAATGTCTATGACTCAAATGGGAAAAACACATTCTTGAAACAAAAATACTAACCAAAATCTCACCCAAAAGTTAAATAAAGTAAACATAACGGAACATGCAACTTCAACATAATGAAGGTTATCTCAATGAATAAAAAACCAATCTACCAAATGTTCCCGATCGGATATATCCGCCGCTCAGAAAAGAATATCCAACTAGAAATCCTTGAACCGTATCGCCCAGCGATGAAACAACTTGACCACTTCAGCCACGTCATGGTGTTCTGGTGGGCACACAAACACGACAACGAAAAGAGTAGAAACGCATTGCAGTGCACACCTCCATATGCAAAGGATAAAGTCACTGGCGTTTTTGCCACCAGAGCAGAATACCGCCCAAACCCAATAGCCATGACAACATGCAAAATACTAAAAATCGGTGAAAAAAACGGAACCATACAAGTCGCAGACATCGACGCCTACGACGGCACACCCATCGTAGACCTAAAAGCCTACTTCCCAGTATGCGACCGCGTGAAAAACGCAAAAATCCCCAAATGGCTTTCAGACTGGCCTGAATGGATGCCTGGAACAGGAATAGGACTCTAACGCACAAGACTATATTGGAATCATTCTAATCCACATGATAATCACTACGCCACATGCAATGAGCGCAGAAACAACAAAAAACGCAATATTCTGCCAAATATCAAACCCAGTTGGATAAAAGGCAAGAAAAGCTATGGTAAAAATCAACCAGCACCAAATAACAGCAACCGTACCAACAATTCTTCCTCTAAGCGACATATTATACTAACAACAAAAGAACAGTTAATAATCCTTACGCCACCAAAAAACTTCAAAACAGAAAACATGATACTAGATTTCGAACTTCTCCTCTCTCAAAACCGTTTTCTTCCCCCCATCTTTCCAAATTACCTTCACTGTTGGCTTAGAGACAAGAAAATCCATATGATTACTCGAAACATTCCTCCCACCCGGCATATCTGTATTATGCCCAAACGCAAAATGAATAGTCCCAAGAATCTTCTCAGCCTCCAAAAACTCTTCCAACGACTTAGCCTTCGGATTGATGCCAAACGCAAACTCACCCACAACTTTAGCCCACTCATCCGTATCCAAAGCACTCCTAACCCCTCGCAACGCCTCTTTGTCCTCCGAAACAGCTTCTACCACCTCACCCTTCTTCACTGTAAGCTCAACAGGACTCCTCAAACGACCAACCCCGCCAACAGCCACGTCACACACAAGCCTACCCTCCAAAGAATCCTCAACAGGCGCCACGATAACCTCCCCAGTCGGCAAATTCATCCACCTCAACGACTTCCAATCAACAACCGTATCAGTAAAAAACTCCCTCCCCACAACACTAAACGAAACATCAGTACCCGAAGGAGACACAACCTCAACCCCAACAGGCTGCCCCAACTCCCTCATAAGCCTACCAGCAAAACCCTGCATCTCTCTATGCTCTTCAGCAGACAACGCCAAAGCTCCATCAGTAAGCATCCTCAAATTCACACCAGGACAATGACCCAAACGAACCCTCCCACCCCTCGTCTCCAAATGAATAAGCTTAATCCTAAACGGCACCTCCTCCCCAACCCCACGCAACAAATTAACATACAAATCAGGCTTCTGCCCACTCAAAACCTCCAAAAGATGTCTAGGAACATCTTTCCTAAACTCTCCATTTGTATCTAAAACTACAAACCTCGTCCAAAGCCCCAAAGCCAAAGCACCCTCAGCAAACGTCCTCCCAACCTCAACCTTCCCATCGTCACAAACAATCACAACCCGCTCACCAGCCACCGCCCCAAAAACACACTCAAAAGCATTCTCAGCAGCTTCCCAACCATGCAAACAAATCACCACACAAACACCATACACGACAGACAGAAATAAACCTTAACCACACCCAAAAACCCCTTCGCACACCTAATCCTCACTTCTTTAGGTTTATAAGGCAAAAAAGAACAATAAAACAACAACATTCTCCCCAAAAAAACACGTGCCACCCTCTTTCCAAAAACAAAACGCATATATACTCTTAATAGAGCTTTAAGAGAAATTTGGAGACCCAAAAAATGCAAAGCCGCACCGACGAAGAGGAGGAAGATTGGGAAGAAGACGAAGAAGAAGAGGATTGGTAAAAAATGCCTAAGAAAAAAGGAAAGAAAAAAGTAACTAAAAAGAAGAAATAAAACCAAAACCTAAACTTCTCCACACTCCTTTCTTTTTATCAAACAAAAAAACAATCCTCCTACAACCACACACATATTAGGCTCCAAATAGGAAGGTCTATCCTCTGCGCCGAGAAAACATAAAGTGGCGCCGCTGGTAGGACTCAAACTCCCGACCAGTGGAGATATCTCCCGCATTTCCCCATTTTTTTGCGGGTATGCTAACCTATGCGTACATGCGCGCGCATGTTGTTAGAGTAAGAATTTGCTTAGGAGTAGTAGAATCGACATGGCGGTGTATGTTTGTGTGACCAGCATTATCCATTGTGGATTGCTGGCGGACAAGCTCACAATGTCTTCGGATACAGATGTTTGGCTCTTTGAGGATGTGTGTTTTTTCGAAAGATAGTAGAGTTTCTTGAATTTTCCCAGAACAAATGTGATGGCAACTGGTATGGCAAGCAGAAAAACGTTCAACCACACATGCTGTCTGTAAGTCCACTCTAGAAGGAAAGCTGTTCCAGTGAATATGGCGCCTGCTGTCAGTAAAACTATCCCCAGTAATGAAGCCTGAACAAGTCCCAAGCGAACCGTCAATGTTACGATGCCCATGGCCTTGTCCCCAAAATAGTCTCGGATCTCCGTCGGTATTATCACCCCGTAAACTGTGAGCGCGAGCCCTGTTAGCGAAAGCAGAAAGAAGGCGTTCATCTCTGTTGTGAATGTGTAATACGCGAAGAGTACTGGGAAAACGGCGAGTACAAGAATCAACGAGACGGGAGCAAGCCAGCCTCTGGCTTTGAGTCTTATCGGCGAGAGAGAATAAGCATAGCCTAAGCAGATTCCAACCATCCACAAAAGCAACAAAACAGGCTTCTGTTGAAGCAACATGAAAAGAGAAACTAGAACCAGAGTAAGAGCAAACTCGATGACTAGCACTATCTTCAGCCGGTTTACCCCAAAGGAATTCGTTGCTTCGACAAGCTGCTTCTTACGCTCATCTCTTGAATCCAATTCGCGGTCAGAGAGGGTGTTAGCTTGCGCCCCGATGGCAGAGCTCAGATTGATTACAGCAAAGGACAAAACTATCAAAACCACAAGGTCACCCATACTTGTGGAAGACGTTGCTCCCCAAGCAAGCCCCATTATAAGCGATCCCAAATTCGGCAGTAAGAACTCCGCTCGGGAAATAACACCAAGCGCTTTTATCATCTGGATAGTGGTGTTTGGCATAGTATCACACTCACTATGAGGGCTTCAGAGTGTTCCTAGAGAGCTCCCTTCGAACAAGCATGTACAATATAGCTGAATAAATCGCCATTACAGGAGCCGCGATGAGTCCTAATACTATCAGCACCCGGATGATATCGTTGGAAATCCACTGCAACAGAAACCTGAGAAAGCTTGGCAACACATCCGCAAAATAAGCAAAATCAAATGGAAAAACCACAAAGAACCAGGCAAGGACCATAGTGCCCAAAATAGCCCCAAATATCTCAAAGAGACGAGCAAGATTCTTGCGACAAAACAGCGCTTTCAAGGTGGTTGGAACAACCTGGTATATTAGAACGCTATAAAACAAGAGCATCTCTAGAGTGTCGAATTTCGTAGTGAAGAACCCTGTTGCCCACGTCTGATGCACAACGAAGTATAGGGTAACCAAGAAGGTGACTACAACCGCCGCTACGTTTCCCACACGATCTGAATATAGTAAGGTGTCCTTCTTCGCCTCTGCCTCTGCGTGCCGAACAAACCAGTTCTTACTGTCCTTTACTTCGCCCAAAATGGCTTCATCCTTTACTAATATTCACGTTTATTATTATTGTGTGATTTAACGCTTACCAGTATGAGCATTAGGGTTTGAACTTCTTCATTGTCTCCGTTGCGAAACGCGCGCATTGATCGAGGCAGGCTTCGAGTATGTCACTGAGCAGGACGGACATAAATTCTTCCGGAAAAGGAAGTAGAGCCGCAGGTTTGTCTGTGGCGCCGCCGGTAGGACTCGAACCTACGACCGACTGGTTAACAGCCTCAGCCCCCGACAAACCACACTGTCAGAGACAGCTGCTCTACCTACTGAGCTACGGCGGCAACGCAACGACTAACTTGACAAAACTAGGAATATTTAAATCTTCATACCCCGAAAAACAACAACCCGAACCAAAATGTCAAAACCAACAAAGTACCTTGCCTATCTCTGCCTCCCTATAGGATTCCTAATACTCATACACCAATACATTTTTTATGGAACCTTATTCGAAATAGCAGACATCCACCACGAAACCTTCTCCATAGCATTCTTCTCTTTCGGACTAGGTGTTTTGCTTGGAATGGCTAAGAAAACTGGAAAACCTTAATTTTGCTGCTACTCTACAACATAAAGAAGAAGGGCCCGTAGCTCAGCACGGCTAGAGCGACAGGCTCATAATCGCCATAGACGAGAGACCTGTTGGTCAAGGGTTCAAATCCCTTCGGGCCCACCACGGCTAAAAAGCTTAAAATCACACCTGCCGCTTGCAAATCCTGTTAGGATGGATTATTTGAAACGCGAATACCCAACTCAACCCATTGTAGGCGTAGGTGCCATCATTATTCGAGATTGTAAAATCCTCTTAGTGAAACGCGGCTCTGAACCTGGAAGAAACAAATGGAGCATTCCTGGAGGTATTGTTGAACTTGGTGAAAAAGTGCATGAGACAACTGTCCGAGAAGTAAAAGAGGAAAGCAATCTTGAGGTAGAGGTTCATAGCTTGATTGATGTCGTGGACAATCTTGAGTCAGATAAGGAAGACAAGTTGCGTTACCATTTTGTCATTCTCGACTTTTTTGTACGTTTGATAGGGGGTAATCTTAAAGCGGGAAGTGACGTTCTTGATGTGCGATGGGTTCCCCTAGCCGAAGTAGAAAACTACGATTTGACTAGGACCTTCCAAGATTTTTTTGAAAGAAACAGAGAACTACTGCAACGCTTTGATTCATGTTTGTAGTTGTGTGGCTATACTGTTTGTTTCTTCTTAACACGATAAATTATCTCAGAAAGTCCAACGCCTAGAAAAGGGAAAACGCTGTTCATTATAAACGTCGGAAAGGATAGCAGAACCATGCTGATATATGCTCCACTATCTAAAGGAATTGTTATTGTTAACCTAATGTTGAAGATAATCATGAAGACAAGTAAAAGCGCTAAAAAAGCTAATGTAACTAGAGGTGGCTTAAACAAGTCATAACGATCATGAGAATTTGTCCGCCTCACAGTCAACAGCCAAATTACCCCGTCAGGCGCCACCAGAGCATAAGCAAGAATTAGAAAGCCACCTAAATAGAGCACTCCAACACCGAATGCGCACGCGCACGGTGGACAACCATATGCCGAGCAACAAAAATTCACTCATTCTGTTCCTTCAAAAACTATTCCGAGAATTTAAACCTCGATCCATCCACCGTTGAATGGTAGCCCGGGAGAGATTCGAACTCTCGTCAGAGGGTCCAGAGCCCACCATGCTTGACCACTACACCACCGGGCTTCATAACAATCAACAAATTAGCCATTATTAATAAACTTAATCAAGCTTCAATTGCGCTTGCTTTCACTCAGTCTTGATAGAGAATCTCTTTTGTGTTTTAGTTTTGTTAATCTGAAAGGCAAAATCGAAAGATTTATATATTAAAACCCGTCCTTAGGCTTTATTACGGCGGCCAGATGGACGTTTTTCATTCTGAAGTTTCTGATGAAGAATTTGATGGTTGTGACCGGTTTACGCCAGCATGGATCATCGAAGGGTGTTGCAGTGAGTAAGAAGACTATAGCACGTCAACGTTTAACGGACAAGTGTCCTGAATGTGGGAGCTCGAATCTTGTTCATGATTATGATAGTGGAGAGACTGTTTGTGGTGATTGTGGGCTTGTTTTGCGTGAGCAGATGATGGATAAGGGTCCTGAGTGGCGGGCTTTTACGCAGGAGGAGAAGGCTTCGCGTAGTCGGGTTGGAGTGCCTACTTCGTATTCTGTTCATGATAAGGGGTTGTCGACAGCGATTGGTAGGGTTGATCGGGATGCTTTTGGTCGTAAGTTGCCGCTTTCTACTCGGTTGCAGATGTGGAGGTTGAGGAAGTGGCAGATTCGGTCGCGTGTTCATTCGAGTGTTGACCGGAATTTGGCTCAAGCTATGGCTGAGTTGGATCGGTTGTCGGATAAGATGTATGTTCCGGGTTCGGTGAAGGAGAAGGCGGCGGTGGTTTATCGTAAGGCGTTGGATAAGGGTTTGGTGCGTGGGCGGTCTATTGCGGCTATTGCGGCGGCTTCTCTGTATGCGGCTTGCCGGACGACTGCTACACCGAGGACTTTGCGGGAGATTGCTGAGGCTAGTTTGGTGGATAAGAAGGATGTGGCGCGGTGTTATAGGTTGTTGTTGCGGGAGTTGGATGTGAAGATGCCTATTGCTGATCCGTTGACGTATGTTTCGAAGATTGCTGAGAGGACGGGGATTAGTGGGCAGACGCAGGGTTCGGCGATTAAGATTTTGCGTGATGCTAAGCGTCGGCGGGCGGCTGCTGGGAAGGACCCGATGGGTTTGGCGGCTGCGGCTTTGTATATTGCTTGTTTGATGGGTGGGGAGAAGAAGACGCAGAAGGATATTGCTGAGGCTGCGGGTGTTACTGAGGTTACGGTGAGGAATCGGTATAAGACTTTGAAGAGGCAGCTTGGACTAGAACTGCCTGACTGAGTGTTTTTTCTCTGCGTAGAGACTATACGGTCCTATTTGGTTCCAAATATTTTTGTGGTTGTAGGGGGATGGGTTTGGAGTTGTTTTGTGTTTTCTTTCTTTTCTTTTAAGGTAAGGAATCGTTCAGATACTTCTCCGACAGATTAACTCGGAGATTAATTCTAGTGAATTCTCAATTGTTTCTGTACCAAAAAGTGCAAAAGCAAATATGCCAATCAGAGTGAATAGCGTAGGCGTTTAGATTGAGTGATGTAGTATGGTCCAGAGCGACAAAGTTTGGATTAGTCGAAACTATGAGAACTGTAGCGGATGTAGAAGATGCGAAATTGCCTGTTCTATTCATCATGAAGGAAAAATTTGGCCCGAAGCGTCAAGAATAAGAGTTTTTATGCTTGTTCCAGGGGTTGAGATTCCCCATTTATGCTTTCAATGTGAGGATTATCCATGTGTTGAAGCATGTCCAGTAGAGGCTTTATTTGTAAACAGTCAAACTGGAGCTGTAAATGTTGATGCTTCAAAGTGTACTGCATGCGGTTTGTGCATAAAGGCTTGCCCGGGAAATATTCCGCATCTCCATCCAGAAGGAAACTACATTGTTATCTGCGACCTATGTGATGGAAAGCCAAAATGTGTTAAAGCATGCCAAGAAGGTCGATGGAAAGCTTTAAGGCTTCTATAAGGCTTTAGCCAAAACACCCAAAGAAGTTACAAAAGAAGTTGCCAAGCAAATTCTTGGAGAAGAAACTGCAAAGGAGGTTTTAGACTGATGAGGGGCTACGCAGGGCAATTCTTGGAAATAGATCTGTCCAACAGAAACATTAAAGAAACAAAGTTTCCAGACGAAGTTCTAAGAGATTATATCGGTGGAAGAGGTTTAGCTGTAAAGATATTATGGGACAGACTCGGAAAAAAATGGGAAACAGTAGAGCCACTCAGCTCAGAAAACATTCTCTTCGTACTTACAGGCCCGTTTACGGGATATTTCCCTGGAACAAAAGTTTGTGTTTCTGGAAAATCGCCTCAAAGCAATGGCGTTATAGGCTCAACAGTTGCAGGCGAGTTTGGAGTAGACTTAAAATGCGCAGGTTACGATGGTCTAATAATAACAGGAAAAGCAGAAAAACCATGCTACATATTCATATGCGATAACCAAGTTGCAATCAAAGACGCTCTGCCTATCTGGGGCAAAAAAGCAAGAGAAACCATACGTTTTCTAGTCAAAAAATCGATTGAGGAAATTAAAGACGTTCGACTGAATTACGGAGAAGTAAAAGATCCCTCAATTCTCTATATTGGGCCAGCCGGAGAAAACAAGACTAGAGTTGCAGCTGTAGTCGCAAAATATGCGCATGGAGCCGGCTACGGCGGATATGGTGGGGTAATGGGTGCCAAGAACCTGAAAGCGATAGTCGCAAAGGGTTTTGGTCCCGTACCTGACGTTTATGATAAGGAAAAAACACTGAATATGGTCAAAGATTTTTCTGAATGGAGTTTTGAAAGGGAAAATTTTAGACGCTGGGGAACTGGAGGAGGAGGCTACTATTTTGGCGCCGAAACAAGTTCTGAGCCAGTCAGAAACTGGCAGAATGAATGGCATGACAAGGAAAGCTACAAGAGGGAAGAATTTGACAAGTACTGGGTTAAGAGATACTGGGGAGATTTTGGCTGTCCGACAACGTGCTTAAAGCTTGCAGTACTGAAAACTGGAAGATATAAGGGAGCAATTTGCGACAATCCAGACTACGAGCTTGAAGCATATTTGGGAACAAACCTAGGAATATTCACCCCAGAAGAGAACATCTACCTATCCTATGTTAGTAACGAGCTTGGTTTATGTGGAATCCAAGGTGGAGCAGTTCTAGGATTCGCAGCAGAACTCTACGAGAAGGGAATACTGACAAAGGAAGATTTAGATGGAATAGAGCTTGAATGGGCAAATGTTGAAGCCTTCGCAGCTTTAGCTGAAAGAGTAGCCTTTAGGAAGGGAATCGGTGACATCCTAGCCGAAGGGGTCTATCGAGCAGCCTTGAAGCTTGGAAAAATGAAAGGTGTAGACCTTCTCAAGTATGCCGTTCACGAAAAGGGCGTAGCCATAGGCGCACATGGAGTTAGAAGTGAAGAAGATTTCATTGCAGAAAACATTGCCTATGCATGTTCAGTCCAAGGTGGAGACCACACATCATCGGCTTCTCTCCCATTTGACCAAGGAGGTGGTGAACTATCCTCAATACTGAGTGACTCAGCCGTCTTCTGCATTTTCGCTTCATTCGGAATTGAAGACATAGATAAATTCAACTTTTACGAAGCGATAACAGGATGGAAACTAACAAAAAGAGAATGGTATAAGAAAAAAGCCCCGAGAATACTGCACCTGCAAAGAGCTATGGTGCTTTTAGGAGGACCAGACGTCAAGTGGACGCCTATATTGGATGATGATAATCCGCCGAGATTCTGGGAACCACTGCCCTCAGGACCATACAAGGGAAAAACACTCGATAGAAAAATGTTTGAGGAGGCAAGGCTCGAATACTTCTGTGCTGCTGGCTGGAACGAAAACGGAGTACCGAAACCAGAAACGCTAAGAAGACTCGGTCTAGAAGACGTAGAAGCGAAGCTTAGAGAAGCAGACCTAATCAGGTAACTCAGTCTGTTGAAGAACCAAGACGAAGATGATTAATGAAGAAAAAGAAGGATTCGGGAGCACATCTTCATAGGTTGCTGATACGAACCCCACTGGCAGCTACAATCATACATAAGATATTACCTACTTTTTCTGGTAGCTCTGTGCGTTGAATCGTTAGTTTTTTAAAGGTGAACTGCTATCGTGGTAGAGGATTTACATGTACCGAAAACCACAAATTAAGTTAATCTGTGAGGGTGAAAAAATTGAACCAAAAAGAGGACAAGCCACGCTTTGGCTTCATGACACGCAACTACTTAGTGTTAACCCTCACATCTACTCTGTGGGGAATCCCAACTAGTATCACTTACACCTACTTTTCACTGTACGTCTTTGGACTATGCGGAACAGAAATAACAATAGGTCTAATCGCAGCCTTAGGAAGCACAACCTACGTCATATTCTCCATCATCGGAGGTCACATAGCCGACCTATACGGAAGAAAAAAACTAGTCAGCCTAATGACCATAATACTCGGTTTAAGCCAATTCCTAGTAGCCATCACACCCAACTGGCAAATCCTAACGCTAACCATAATCATAACAAACATGTGCTGGATATTCGAACCCGCATTCTGGGCAATACTAGCAGACTCCATAAACGAACAAAAAAGAGGAACAGCCTTCGCAATTTTCAGCTGTCTAAGCCTCCTACCATGGGCTATAATGCCATCAATCGGCGGCTACTTTATTGACGTCCACGGCATCGTAACCTCCATGAGGTGGACTTACGTCGGCTTAGCAATAGCAGGCGTAACTGCTGGAATAATACGGTTATCCATGCTCACAGAAACAATCTCTCCCCAAAACAAGCAAAATGGTGAAAAATATAGTCTCAAAGAATTAGGTAAACTCGTAAAAGACGCCTTCAAGGAACACCTGCAAACATGGCGGTGGATGCCCCACTCAGCACTTGCCCTAACAGCATCCTACATCTTATGGGCATTCGAATACGGCATAGTCGAACCCTACTGGATAATCTATGCCGAAGAAATAATTGGTCTCACATCCACACAATGGGGCATCGTCACAGGTTTAGGGAGCGCAATCAGCGTCATATCAAAGGTGCTCATAGTCGGCAAGCTACTGGACAAATTCGGTCGAAGAAAAATCTTGCTAGCAACAACAGCTTCAGATATACTAACCTACCTCCTCTTCATCCGTTGCGGCATGTTCATACAAGTCTTAGCCCTCTTGGCTGTAAGCTCCTTCATATGGTCCTTCTACGAACCAACATACTCATCCTTAGAAGCAGACTTGATACCGGAGGAAAGAAGAGGAAGAGTGTTCGCAGCATTTGGCGTTGCTTGGTCAGCCTTCAGCATTCCAGCAAGTCTTCTTGGAGGATTTATTTATGAACGAATCAACCCTGAATTATCCTTCATTACAGCATCGCTCATCATTTTACTATGCTTTATTCTGACAGCCCTATTCATACAAAAACCAAAGCAAGAAAAGCAAATGACGACACACGGATGATTGACTAATCTGAGTTAAGTCTCTGCCGCCACTGGCAATTAGCTTGTCAGATCTGAAAACAAATTTAAATCCGGAGAGTAAAGGATGGGTAATCTAAGTTATGAGTGCGAGTCAAATGCACGAACATCATCGCCCACTAATCGCCACTAGATACATTGGAATGGCCTTAGGCATAACCATAGCTTTCTTCATTATTGAATTAGTTGGAGGAATTCTAACAAATAGTCTGGCTCTTCTGACCGACGCTTGGCACATGGTAAACCACATCTTTGCCCTAGTCTTCGCCCTTATAGCTGCATGGCTTGCCCAGCGACCTGTAACAATGAATAAAACCTACGGATACTACCGCGCAGAAATTCTAGCAGCTTTTCTAAACGGCATCTTCCTGTGGGTAGTCGCAGTTTACATCTTCTACCAAGCTGTTCAGCGGATTCAACAACCAGCTGAAGTAGAAAGCTTAAACATGCTGATCGTTGCTGTGTTGGGCCTCATAGCTAATGGCCTTTCTGCAATAATTCTTTCTAGATCGATGAATCAAAGTCTTAACGTGAAAGGCGCCTTTCTGCATGTGGTTGCTGACATCTTAGGCTCGGTGGGAGCAATTTCCGCTGGGTTAATCATGTTTTTCACTGGATGGTACTTGGCGGATCCTCTAGTTAGCATGATGATAGGTGTACTGATTTTCTTTAGCTCAGGAAAACTCGTTCGAGACTCTGTTAACGTCCTCCTTGAAGGTGTTCCCCCTCACATCGACGTGAGCACAGTGGAGCACAGAATTGTTGAGTTAAAAGGCGTTAAAGGGGTTCATGACCTTCACGTGTGGTGCATCACTCCCACTAAGATGTGTTGTTTGAGCTGCCACGTAGTAATTAAAAAAGAGACGAATAGAAGGAAGCTGATCACGACTTTGATAAACATGTTAAAGCAAGAGTTTGGAATTGACCACACTACTATTCAATTAGAGGGTGAAAGCTACCCAAAATCAGTTGGCGAACACTAGAGGTTGAAGTGTGTGCATCGCTCCCGTATTAGACCCTGTACTATATGCTTCTGATCGGTTGATAGTTTTTCTGGACGTTCTTTTTCTCTGAGTTGCTTTTAGACTTGGTTTCTTCTTAGGCTTCTCGTATCCAACTATTCTTTGAATGGCTTAATCTGGGCTAATAAAGAAAGCATCAAAGAAGCTGCGATAACTATGAAGAATGGTGTTTGCGGCGAGCCTGTATATAATACTCCGCCCGCGTAAGGTGCTAAAATACTAACTACTTGAGTTGTTGTTTGAACGACTGAAATCCATCTAGCTCTCGAGGCGTGTGGAGCAATGGATCCTACGGTGGCGCCGATGAAAGACCACATGGGAAAAGCTGCTCCACGTAGAAACGATGCAAATATAAGGGTAACAAAGTTGTTAACGAAAATAAAGATGCTTGACGCGAAAGCTACAAAAATCATTGCAACGGAGATGGATGTTGTCTTTCCATATTTGTCGCCAATTCTACCTACAGCCAAAGATAAGGTGGAGCCGCCTAGGTAGGTGAACGAACCTAAAATTCCGATATGAGCAGTATCATAATTGTACACGTCGCTCAGTAACTGTGGTACCAGAGGAAAAACAAGAGAAAGAATAAACATTACAGCAGCAAACAACACTGAAAGAAAGAATATTCTCCAACGTTTGAAGGTTACAGTGCTAGGAGTGGTTTGTGAACTTGAGACTGAAAACTTAGCCTTTTCTGGATATTGGCTGCTGATTTGTGTAAGTGTAAACATAGCGATGAAATAAAATATTGTTGTAAGAAAGAAAACCAACTGCATCCCAACAGTCTCGGCCAGATAGCCTGCTACAGTAGGTGCGAAAGTGTAACCTATACCCCAAGCAGAAACAAGCGTTGTGAATGTTGACGCCATCCTACTTTCTTGTGCACGTCCGACAATGTAGGCA
>SMTZ1_10002472_pt1 | contig 30814 bp, 23 predicted proteins | sample DeeMarSWOR136_30_FD_25667 | JGI IMG/M metagenome (IMG submission 25667) | reverse complement strand
TGAAGTCTTGAAGGAATTCCGACAGCTCTGGCTAACGACGCTAATAAAATCGCCTTAGGTATGCAAAATCCATATCCTTTTTTCAGTGTTAAACTCGGTTTCCACTCTTCTTTATTATAAGATAAACGAGAATCTTTTACTGAATATCGTATACCATCACGTACAAAATAAAAAAGTTTAATGGCTTTTCCTATATCATCTTCAATGCCATCTGTTAGCTCTTTAGCTTTTTGCATGACTGATGGATGTTTCCAATCCAAAAAAAAAGTAGACTTTAGAGTTTCCTTAAATTGATCGTTTTGATGTGTCATTACGTTCGAAAAACATAGAATTTATTTAATGTTTTCCAATACTGGATTTTTACCCGAAAATATTTCTGATATAAGTGATTTAAGCGATGGACTATCTTTTAAGTCAAGAACTTGGCTTGTCTGATAAAAATTTTCAAGGGTATGCCAAATAGAAGTAGTTTTTTGAATCTTCTCGATAAATTGTGTTAATCTTTGCGTAGCTGGATAAGTTTGCCCTTTAAATAAATAGCAAATCGAAAATGGACCCACTGATTGTATTAATATTAAATCATCACCAAATTTCGCACGATCGAGTCCTTTCGCAAAAAATTCACTGCTGAAAGCTTTAAAAGCTGATAAAAAACTCCCAAAAAGAGTCTCATCACGTTTCCATTCCTCGGTAAATGGAAGTGAGAAAATCAGTGTTCCTCCCTCTGCTAAGATCAAGAGTAGTGTTGGTTGTTCATCCACAATTTCAGGAGGATCTATTGCGCCTTTTCCCTGTAAACGATTAAGTACACCGTCAATAGAAGCTAATTTAATGCGTTCTGGCATTGACGCGTTTTGCTCTTTAAGGCTATTCCATATGCTCAACTGTTCCAATAATCGATCATGTTCACTCGAAATTTTTATAGCCAATAAATTAAGACTATGCAATTCAGCAATACGTTGAGCTTGTATAAGAAAAATCTTCGCTTCCTCAATATTCATTTGAATTAATGCTAGTTTTGCTTGTAATAGTTTTGTTTCAGCTAAAACATGATAAGAGTGTTCTGCTTCTGAAATCTCAAGCAATTGAATAATTAATGGAGTAATCTCTTCTAAAATTTCTGGATCTTCAAAAGTAATTAATTCATCTAAGAGATATTCACAAAATGAGATTATAATCATTATATGAACCTGTGGGTCCACATATCTCCTGTTAGCTTCTTCTACTGCCTGCTTTAATAGCGATTCGGCTTCTGCTAGATTTCTCGTACGACCCTGCTTTTTTAAAACCATTGCCTTAGCTAACATATACCCGAGATTGAAAAATCTGCTTTTCATTCCTTCAGCAAGATCTTTTAAATGTGTTAAATATTGTCGCGCTTCTTCAAGAGAATTTTGGTCTACATATATAAGAATAAGCAATAGTAGGGAATAAAATGATGTGTATGAATATCCTACCTTTTCTGAAAAAATCATACTCTGCTTGAAATGATCTATTGCTTGATCGAAATTGCCCTTCACCCTATAAACAGATCCGATATTCATCATGCCACGCGCAAAAGGAGTAATATAATCCAATTCTTCTGCAAGAGAGGCTTCTTGTTTGTAAAATTTTAGTGCCCTTTCTATATCTCCTTTTTCTCTGTAAATATTTCCGAGAGTATCAAAAGTATCAACTTTGATATAATCCCCTACATCTTTTACTAATAAACTCTGTTTACAAGAATTCAATGCTTGATCGAGATATCCCTTATACCAATTTACCCTGCCGATACGAGATAAATTGGCTGCAATCCAAGGTTTAAGGCTTAATTCCCTTGAAATTTCTAAGCTCTTCATGAAATAATCTAAAGAAATATTTCTATCTCCCTTCACGACGCCATAAACCCAACCAAGAAAATAATTGGATTGAATGGAATAAATTTTAACATCGCTCTTTTCTGCTAGTTCGGAATACTGCATAGCTATATCTAATAATTTGTCGTATTCACCTTTAAAATAAAATACCCAGAATTTTAAGAACAATGTAGAAAATTTGATCCCTTGTTGGAAATAGATTGGTAATGATTCTTGGGTAAGTGGAGCAATAATTTTCTCTATCTCTGAAATCAAACGAAGACATTTATCAAGTTTACCTCTGAATACCACATATGCTTTCAAGATTAGGGCTTCAGAAATGCAAGGAATATTTCCTAATTGCTGGGCAATTTGATAGGCCGCGTCTCCTAATTCAATTGGTTTATTAAATTGCCATTTCATTACATACAACCTTCCCTTTAAAAGAAGTATTGATAATTGCTCTTCGGCTGTTATTTCACCTCTTTTTTCAAAATCTGTTAGGATTTCATGTGTTTCATTTATTTTTCCTTCAAGAAGGAGTTTTCTTGCTCGAGTTAATTCTTTTGATACTGAAACAGAAAACATTGATTCCACCATTCATTGATTTATTAAACATAAGTAAAAAAAAGTTTTAAACTTTAATGTCAAATATCTCTAGGTTAATGATCACGTTAGAGTTTCTTCTTCTTTCCCTTTATTTAATAATTTCCATGCTCTTTCTATTTCTTCTTTTGTTATTTCAAGCATAAATTCTTAATTGAAAATGTATGGATTAAAGAAAAGGAAGAAAATTTTCCTTAAAAGCATTTGGTACTGCTTGATGTTTATGGGTAATTTTATCTTCACAAAAAGTTTATTTTTCCATAACTCCGATTGGGAGTAAGTAACTTTTATTAGGTTATTAGGTCTATCTTTTAATTATTATATTTTTCTAAATAATGGTGAAATAAATGTCTAAGGTTAAAAATGCGTATAAAGAAATAGAAGATATACTTGGATCAGACTTTATATCCGATAAAGACTTTATGAAAGCGGCATATTCGAGAAATGTTGATCCTGCATTCCCAGATAGATGGGCTGATATGATCGTAAGGCCTGAAACCACAGAAGAAGTTTCTGAAATCGTGAAAATCGCGAATAAGTATAAAATTAGGATGGTTCCGCGAGGTGGTGGCGCTGATCTTGTTGGTGGCTCGGTAACTGAGAGTGGAATTCTTATAGATCTTACACGGATGAATCAAATCCATGAAATAAATGTGGATGATTATTACTGTATTGTTGGATGTGGAATTACATGGGGTAATATGCTATCAGAATTACAAAAAAAAGGCATGACAACAGGAATTCTTGGCCCGGGAAGTGGTTATTCCGCGACAATCGGAGGTGGACTTTCAAATGCAACTGTAGGATTTAGTTCAACTAAATATGGTTTAGTGCCAGATATTTGCCTAGGAGTCGAAGTAGTGCTACCTAATCCTGAAGGTACAATTATAAGAACAGGAGCTGCAGCAAGTAAGTATGCTACGCCATTCTGTCGTTATGGTGTTGCACCAGACTTTACAGGATTGTTCATGGGAGATGTAGGCACAATGGGCATAAAATGTAAGGCATTCCTGCGATTATTCCCTGATCCTCCCTTTAAAGCACGAAGATATTATATGCTCTTAAAGGATGATTATGATCACGTGTTTAAGATAGGTCATAAATTACGTAAGGAAGTTGGAGATGGATTAAATGATCTAATGGTATGGCCATCTATATTATTTCAATTATTATATGCTCAAGTTGAAAATAAACCAGAAAAAAGACCAAAAATAACGGGGCCAGTAGTATCAGTTACCTTAGAAGCAACTGATAAAAGAATCTTAGATGTATATCTCGAGAAAACTCATGAAATTATGATGAAAGATGATATATCTAGAACTTTTGAATGGCAGGAAATTGATTTAAACATGGCCTTGTCAAAAGATTGGAAATTTACACTGAAAGAGGAGTTTAATTTCTTTCAAAAGTATATCTCCACTGCCCCACCTAAAAGTTCATGTACAACTTGCCATAAGGTGGCGATTTCCAGGCTAAATGAAAGTGTTCAAAAAGGAGTACAATTCAATATAAACAATGCAAAAGAATTTCCACCAAAAAATCCACCTTACCCTGTTTTCGCCTCATTCCTTATGTTTCTACCTAATGGAAACTGTGTGATTGTAGGAGGACTCGGTGGTGATAATACAGATGAGAACCGTGAAGCGACAATGAATATCTGGCACAAAAAAATACGTCATCAAGTCAGGTATGGAGGGGCACATTACTGGCTCGGAGAATCAATTAGTCAGTCTATCGTCGAAGCGGGAGCCTACACCCCAGAATTCATGCAATTCTTTAAAGATATGAAAAAAACAGTTGATCCAAATTATCTCTTGAGCCCAAATAAGTTCCACTTATATTCTTACGACCACGATTATACAGAACATCTCATAGAAGATTAATTTCAAGTATAAATTTGTTCTATACTTTTTTCTATTTTTATAAAACTCAAGAAATCCAATAACAAACATGAACGATTCAAGTCAGGATGAATTAAAGCGAGCAGAAGAACTTATATTGGAGAGTAAAATGGATGAAGCTCTCAATATTGTTAGGAAAATTGAGGGTAAAGCCTGGGCATATTTTAATAAAAGAAATTATGAAGAAGCATTAAGTTTAGCATTAAAATGTCAAGTGTTATACGAAAAAATTGGGAATAAAATAGGGATCGCCTATAATTTAATCTTACTTAGCTATTCAAATACTCTCTCAGGCGATTACGATGCTGGTTTAAATTGTGGGTTGAAAAGTTTAAAGCTCTACGAAGATCTAAATAATCAAGAAGGAATAGCGTCTAGTTTATTTTTAATAGGGCTAGCATATAATTATAAGGGTAAATTTAACCAAGCAATTAAATTCTGTAAAAAAAGCTTATCTATCAAAGAAATTAATCCTATAATAAAGGTGGATGTTTTATCAAATTTAGGTCTTATGAACCTTCTCAAAGGAGAATTAGATCAATCTTTGAAATATTCTGAAAGTGGTCTTAAACTTGCTGAAAAATTAAAAATAAAAAGAAGTTTTGCTCCAAACCTTAGTGTCATCGGGGAAATTTATCAACATAGAGGTGATTATAACCGAGCGAAAGAATATCATATCCAATCGCTATTGATATCTGAAAGATTAGGTAATAATGTTCAAATTGGACTTGCATTAATAGCTTTAATAACCTTAGTAATAAATTCAGATGGTCCTTTTGAAGAAGCAAAGAAATATAGTGAACGCCTAAAAGAATTGGTTGATCAAAATCAGGAGGATAAGTTTATTAATCACTGTTATCTATATGGGAGTGCAATTATATTGCTCAAATTCAGTTCTCGAACACATGATCGTGCTGAAGCGGAACTACGGCTTAATCAAGTTGTTAAAGATAAGATATCTAATCCTTTAATATACATTGTGGCAAATTTTTATTTATGTGAATTTCTTATTGAAGAATTAAAGTTATCTAATGATTCAAAAGTACTAGATGAAATAAATCCATTAGTTAATCGTTTACTCAATATAGCTGAAAAGACACATTCATACTTGTGGCAATATTTCGCTAAGCTATTACAAGCAAAGTTAGAATTAATTCAGATGAATTTTAAAGAAGCAAAGTTAATCCTTTCACAAGCTCAGCAGATTGCAGAAGCTCATGATCTTCAAATGCTTGCTCAAATGATTTCAGTTGAACACGATCGTTTACTTGAGCAACACGATATGTGGGAGCACCTTAAAAAGACGAAAGCTCCTATGGAAGAACGTATAAATCTAGCTTCTTTTGATGGTATAAAAGCACGAATACAAGGAAAAGGTGCCTTAGAACCAGACGAAATAGTAGATGAACATCCTATATTACTTTTGATAATAGCCGAAGGGGGTGTTCTTGTATTTTCTTATCCCTTTTCTGAGGAATGGACGTTCGATGATGAGCTGTTTGGGGGATTTTTAACTGCATTTAACTCTATCAGTGATGAAATCTTTTCAGAAGGGCTCGATCGTGTGAAGTTTGGAAACCAAACCGTTCTTATGGAAAATATCGCAAATTTTTCAATTTGTTATTTATTCAGGGGGCAGACATATCCAGCAAAACAAAAATTTAATGAATTTATTAAGAGGATTCAAGAGGTACCTTCTGTATCTCAAGTTCTAGAAAGATATTACAAAACGAGTCAGGTTGCAAAATTAGCTGATATTCTACTGCTAGAACCAATAATACTGGAAATTTTTTCTAGCAAAAAGCCCAATTGAATAGGATTTTAAATATTTTTCAAAACTCTTGAGAATTTTAGTTAAAGAAATATTATAAGATTAGTATTAAGCAATATTTTTATTCTATCTTTTTTTATACTTTTATTGATTTGAAATCCCAAAATATCAAATAATTGACATGCCAGATTCAATTGATAAAGTACTGGAGCGGGGAGTTCGACTCCGAATTGAAGGAAAATATGAAGAAGCTTTACAGTTAATAGACGATTTTGAAGAAAAAATGAACCTTACACCTACAGAGAAACTCAGACTCAAGCTTTTTGAAGGATCTACTAGATTATACTTAGAAGAGTTTGAAAAAGCTCTCATTATCTGTGAACAAGTTTTTCAAGAAAGCCAAAAGATAGGTAGACCGCTTATTTCAATTGAGTCGATTTACATCAAATTCATCGCATTACTACCACTTAGAAGATTTCAGGAATTTTCGAAAGACCTTGAAACATGTGAAATATTGCTCCAATCTGCCGCGCAAGAACCTTCTTCTAAATTTGAAGTAGGGGAAGCTAGAGTCTCTTTCATTAAGGGTATATTTTATTGGTGGGAACAGAAATTTGATCTTGCTATAGAGCACCAAAAAAAGAGTCTTCTAACCTTTGAAAAAGATCCAATTTTTGTTGAAAATGTACCTGTTTCCCTATGTGTAATCGGTCTTTCACATCTGGTAAAAGGAGAATTAGATGAAGCCTTAAAATATCTCTTGAGAAGCATAGATTTATCTAAGGGACAAGATTTATTATCTCAATGGATTATTGCCCTTGGTTTCAATGGTATTGGTCATATATACTATCAGCAAGGGAAATTAGATTTAGCTATTGAATATATTGAAAAGGTTCTTCCCTTTTTTGAATCCAAAAATATTCCCTTTTTTATCCTGGAGGTTGGCGCGAGATATGATGCTCTGATTAAAATCGCGTTAGATAAGAACTCGCTTGAACAGGCCCAGAAATATTTAAGACGATACCGCGAATACCTTGAAAAAAATAAAATTAAGGAAGATTATCCGGGGTATTTATTATCAAAAGCACTGATATTGCTAAGGAGTACTCGAACTCGAGAAAGAGCCGAAGCTGAAAGATTTCTCATTCAAGAAATTGAAAGACGTGATGAAATTATAAGTAGAAGCACTCTGGGTGCCCCTGGGATGTCCCCAATTTCGGCGATAATTGAACTCTGCGATTATTACCTTGAAGAATTACGTTCAACTAATGATTTGGGAATTTTGGATGATATTATACCTCTGATCGATAGATTGCTAAAGGAAACAAAACGCACTAAATCCATTTCATTACATAGTTATACTCTTCTGTTACAAGGAAAAATATCCTTGCTTCAAATGAACTTGGGAGATGCGCGAAGGTATTTAACTCAAGCACAAGAGATTGCAGAGTCTCATGGTTTCAAATTATTAGCTCGAGCAATCTCAAGTGAACATGATAAATTATTAGAACAGTTAAATGAATGGAAATCTCTTAAAAACACTGAAGCACCAATTTCTGAGCGAATGAACTTAGCATTATTGGATAATACTGTTGATCGTATGCAAGGAAGACTTGCTGTAAACCCACCAGAGCTAAGTGATGAATCCCCACTGCTACTCTTGATTATCTCGGAGGGAGGTGTCCTCACATTCTCTTATCCTTTTGTGAATGAATGGAATCGTGATAACGAACTTTTCGGGAGCTTTATATCAGCATTTTCTTCTATAAGTGATGAATACTTCTCTGAGGGTCTTGACCGTGTAAAATTTGGGCAACATATGGCTCTTCTGAGATCAAACAAACCTTTTTTAATATGTTATCTATTCAAAGGACAAACCTACAAGGCTATCCAAAAAATAGATAAATTTATAGCCTTAATCCAAGGAGATGCTTCTATCCAAAAAACTCTCGATAAATATTACCAGACAGGTCAAGTTCTTGAATTAAAAGACTTTCCTTTCTTAGAATCATTGATAAAAGAAATTTTTATCTAGAAATAGTATTTTAAACAAAATTGAAAAGATTTATTAATTTCAAAAATAAAAAAACAATTACTATTGATTCCTAATTTTAAATTTGAAAAGTCAAATAAGTAGGTTAAAAAGAATGCAAACAGAAAAAAAATTTAGATTAAGAAGAAATACAGTTTTAAGAGATGTAATCAAATATAAGGCAGAAACGGTAGGAGACAAAATTTTCATGACCTACATTCGAGACTTTGACAAAAGACTCGACGAAAAGTATACCTACAATTATTTTTCAAAACTCTTGAAAATTTAGTTTAAGAAATATTATAAGATTAGTATTAAGCAATATTTTTATTCTATCTTTTTTTATAATTTTATTGTTTTGAAAACCCAAGATATCAAATAATTAACATGCCTGATTCAATTGATAATGTACTGCTGCGCGGATATCGACTCCTAAATGAAGCAAAATATGGAGAAGCTATACAGTTTATAAACGATTTTAAAGAAAAAATGAACCTTACACCCACAGAGGAACTCAGACTCAAGATTCTTAAAGCGGATGTTAAACTAAACCAAGGAGAGTTCGTAAAAAGTCTTAGTACAGGGGAACACCTTTATCAAGAAAGTCAAAAGTTAGGTAGACCGCTTCTTTCAATTGCGTCGCTTTGGATTAAATTCTTCGCATTATTTGTTCTTGGGCGATCTAAGGAATTTTCAAAAGACCTTGAAACATGTGAAATATTGCTCCAGTCTGCCGCACAAGAACCTTTTTCTGAATTCGAAGTGGGGGAAGCTAGAGTATCATTCATTAAGGGTATTTTTTATTGGTGGGATCATAAATATGATCTTGCTATAGAGCTTCAAAAAAAGAGTCTTCTAACCTTTGAAAAAAATCTACCATTTGCGATAATTGTACCTTTATCCCTATGCGTAATCGGTCTTTCACTTAGTGCAAAAGGAGAATTAGATGAAGCCTTAAAGTATCTCTTGAGAAGTAAAGATTTATCTAAGGGACAAGATTTATTATCTAAAGCAATTGTTGCTTCAAATTTAAATGGTATTGGAAGTATTTACTATCAGCAAGGGAAATTAGATTTAGCAATTGAATATATTGAAAAGAGTCTTCCTTTTTTTGAATCCACAAATATACCCTATTTTCTTCTTGAGGTTGGTTATAGATATGGTTCTCTGATTAAAATTGCGTTAGATAAGAAGTCGATTGACCAAGCCGAGAGCCGAAGCTGAAAGATTTCTTATTCAAGATATTGAAAGACGTGATAAAATAATAAGTAGAAGCACTCTGGGTATCCCTGGGGCGTCCCCACTTTTGGGGATACTTGAACTCTGTAATTATTACCTTGAAGAATTACGTTCAACTAATGACTTGGGAATTTTGGATGATATTCACCCCTTAATCATTAGACTGTTAAAAGAAACAAAACGCACTAAATCCATTTCATTACATTGTCATACTCTTTTGTTGCAAGGACAAATTTCCTTGCTTCAAATGAACATGGGAGATGCGCGAAGGTATTTAACTCAAGCACAAGATATTGCAGATTCGCATGGTCTCCAATTATTGGCTCGAGCAATCTCAAGTGAGCATGATAGATTATTAGAACAGTTAAATAAATGGGAAACTTTTAAAAACACTAAAACACCAATTTCTGAGCGAATGGACTTAATATCATTGGATGATACTGTTGATAGGATGCAAGGAAGACTTGCTATAAAACCACCTGAGTTAAGTGATGAATCTCCATTGTTACTCTTGATTATATGTGAAGGAGGTGTTCTTTTATTTTCTTACCCATTTACAGAGGATTGGGAACGTGACAATGAATTGTTTGGGAGTTTCTTAAGTGCAATCTCCTCTTTTAGTAATGACTTCCTTTCACAAGGTCTTGATCGGGTTAAATTCAGCGAATTTACCGTAATTATGCAACCAATTACACATTTTTCAATTTATTATGTCTTTAAAGGTCAATCATATTTAGCTAAACAAAAATTAGATAAGTTTACCGCCCTAATCCAAAAAGATGCTTCCGTTCAAAAAATTTTAAATAAATATTACCAGACAGGTCAAGTTCTTGAATTAAAAGACTTTCCTTTCTTAGAATCATTGATAAAAGAAATTTTTACTTAGAAATAGTATTTTAAACAAAATTCACTTTTAATCTAAAAGAGGATTAAAATTTAATTTTTTAAAATTTGAGAATCCCAGCTTTCCAGTCTTTTTCTGCAATTCTAAAAGCATTTCATTCATCACTTTAAAGAATGGTAATTTTTGAAGATCAGAGCCACCTTTCATTTTGATGATGTATGCGGGTTCGTTAGTTTTGGGTGTTTTAGCACGCATATAACCTCCAGGGGTATATAAATTATCAGTTAATATCTCTAATTCTACAGAAACATTAAATTCTGATAAGATGTCGAAATACAAGTTCCATCCTTCTTCATTGCTGGGAAGAGATATAGGTTTTCTATTGTCATATAATGTAGCACTATCTATTCTTAATTTATTTCCATCAATTTCACCGAATAACACAACAATCCAAAGAAACCTCCATAAAAAATCTTCTCTAATCTTATACATTTCAAGACCTGCAACAGTATCAATACCCTTAATTTTCAAATTTGAATTAGCAATTTCAAGTAGCTTTACATAAACAAATTTGAATCCTTCATTGTTAAATTCTCCAGTTAATTTAGTGATTTCACGTTTATAAAACACCGGTTTTGGGTTTTTAATCTGAGTATCATTTAATTTATTCCGAATCTCATTTAGATTTTCCATTGCATCAAACATTTTAATATAAGGTTCGTACTCGTTATCAATAATTTCTTTTCCTAATTTTTCAGAAATTTTTTCCCTTGTTATATTATTCCTCGCTACTGTATTTGCACATGGGAATCGTCTGCAATACGCACAATTTGGAATCTCATTATGCTGGCCACACTTTCTTGTACGGCATTTTTTCAAGAAATTAAAAAAAGGATGACTCGGTAGCTCATTATTTGGAGTAAAGCAACCAACGCAACCCTCCCATTCATATTTAACTGGTTTAAATCCAATATAGTATTTAATCTGTTTAGAATACTCATCCCAATCTTCTTTAGCAATTTTTTTTCGCATATGGGTGGACCACGGGCATTCAGAACAGATGTTTCCACATCGAGATATTATTTGTTTCATTAGTTTTCCACCATGTTTAATTAAGAAAATTTGCTTTTAAAAGGTATACTCTTCTTTTATTTTTGTATTTTTACATTAAACAAGGAAAGTTTTATTAGTTTTTAAATTTAAAGAATAATAAGAATTTGATTCCACTTCACTTAATTATTTTAAATAGAAAGTTTTTGCAATGTTGGTGATATGTTATTTCGACAACAAAGAAATTTAGGTTAAGAAGAAATACAGTTTTAAGAGATGTGAGCAAACATAAGGCAGAAACGGTAGGGGACAAAGTTTTCATGACCTACATTCGAGACTTTGATAAAGAACTCGATGAGCAGTATACATTTAAAGATATGCATGTAATGTCCAATCGTTTAGCAAATGGGTTGATTAATTTAGGACTTAAAAAAGGAGATGGCGTTGCTTTGATGGAAATTAATTCTCCTGAATTCTTATGGGCATTGTTTGCCACATTCAAAATGGGTGCGTATTCTGTAATGGTTAACATATCATTACGAGGAGAAGGCTTAAAATTTATAATCGATCATTCAGAGGCTTCAATTGTTATCATCCATTGGTCATTCTTAGACGCGATTTTAGATTTAAGAAGTCAATTGCCTAAGATTAAATATATCATTGTTGATACTAATGAAGCTTCTACAGATTTCAAATTGCCTAAAGGAATAATTTCTCTTCAAGAAGTAATGCAAGCATCTGATGACGATATTGAAATAGAGATTTATATAGACGATATAAGTATGCTTATGTATACTGCAGGAACTACAGGGCTCCCAAAAGCAGTAACATTTCATCAGGGTAGATTGTGGGCGGGTTTAAATCTTCAAGGTCTGAGAACTTATGTTGATATATTATACCAGCCTAATGATGTTCTTTTTACAAGCCTACCTTTATTTCATTCTAATGCATTATTTATTACCAGTTTTCCAGCATATTTAGGCGAATTACCTTTAATCTTAGGTAAGAGATTTAGTGCTAGTCGTCACTGGGATATATGTAGAAAATATGGTGTTACAGTTTTTAACACACTCGGAGCGATGGTTCCCATATTATTGAAACAACCAGAAAGGCATAATGACAAAGATCACAAAGTGAGAGGAATTCTTTCTGCTGCCTGTCCCAAAGAATTTTGGGTGGCATTTGAGGAAAGATTCGGTGTGAAAATTTTAGAAGGGTATGCAGCAACAGACGGAGGTGGCTTTTCATTAGGAATTTTTGGTTTAGAAAAACAAAATCCCCCAGTTGGAACAATGGGAAAACCCCCGATTGGTATGATAGCCGAAATTATGAATGATGATGGAGTTATTCTTGAAGAGCCTGAAAAAATTGGAGAATTAGTATTTTTAGTTAAAGAAGTGGAAGTTAAACTACGACAAGTAAATTATTATAAGGATGAAAAAGCCTCAAAGAATTTAATTCGAGAAGGAAAGGATGGGCAAAAGTGGTTTCACACTGGTGATATGGCATACAAGGACAAAGATGGTTGGTTTTTCTTTGTAGATCGGAAAAGAGATGCTATTAGAAGGCGCGGAGAAAACATCGCGTCATATAGCATTGAAAAGGTTATCAATTTACATGACAAAGTGCTTGAATCTGCAGCTTATGGGGTTAAATCGGAATTAGGAGAAGATGAAGTGATGGTTGCAGTGGTTATGAAACCAGGGGAATCAATGACTCCTGAGGAATTATTGGATTTTTGCCAAGGTAAAATGGCATATTTTATGATACCACGATACATTGATTTTGTAGAAAAACTCCCTAAAAGTGAACTTCATAGAATAATGAAGCGTTTTCTTAAAGAACGAGGGATAACTGAAACAACTTATGATAGAGAAAAGGAAGGATATGAAATAAAAAGAGGTTAACTTTTTTTATTTTTTCATAGGTGGTTTTGTTATTAAATCTTCTAAAGCTTTCTTAAGTTTGATCTTTGGAGGTTTTATAACTAAAAATGAGTGATTAAATTCATTATTTTGATCTGGAATCCAATGGTTTTTACCTTGCTCAGGTTCAAGGATTATTCGATACTCTTTTTTCTCCTCAAGATAAGGCTCAGGACCTCTTACGCCATAAAGAGCTGTTATGAGATCCCAACTAAAATTCCCTTTTCTAGGCCCTCTTAGATATATTTCATAAATTTTTCGAATTGGGTTTGATTCTGGCGTTCTAATAGATAATTTGTTCCCTGTTAAGAATTCAGTGCCATTAGGTTGCACAACAAGATTACTAGGCCAATGGCTAATGACAAATCGAGCACTTTCCCAGTCCATTAACCAATTAAATTGTGCTTGGGCACTTGGGAAACTGCCAATGCCCATTGTAACTAGTTTCTTTACTTTTCGTTTCACAAGTTCTATACCATTTAGTGCAGAAATGTCATCTGGAGGTGAATCTAAGAGTGCTTTTAGCGCTGTAAGTAATCCTACAGCAACAATAATAATAGAATGATCTTCTGAATTTGACAATAAAAATCTGTATAATTTAACAGCTTCCCATTTCTTTTCACTTCTGATAATGTCTGAAGAAAATTGTTCTATAATGGCTCCAGTGTAGTAGTCTCTACCTTTAGATAGTTGTTTTTTAACAGCTCTGTATAATTGATATTTTTTACTCTTCTCGTAGTTTAGATCCTCTAATAATCCAACTGGAATCTCATGACGATTATAATAATTATTAATTATTGTCACACACCTTGCCGAAGACTCTATTGGCACGTCAACTATAACTCCTAAAATTTTAACTTCATTAAAATCCATTAAAGCATGAAGTACTGCAAGAGCACCTGCATCATCACAATCACAATCCATATCAGTGTCAAAGATTACCTTAACTGGTTCGGGCATAGATAAATCTTTTTTTTAAATATATTTTTTTAGAGTATTTTTCAAAATCTGATCTAAAACCAATTTAATTTGGAAATTTAAAGTAAAAAATAAAATTTGGGAATAAAAAAAGGAAATTTGAAGATGTTTTAAATCGCTTCTAATATATGCACACACATAGCTGCGGGGCCTGAGCCGATAGTTCCGCCACCGTTTTCAGCTAAGGCGAATTTATGCTTATCAACTTGTCTCTTCCCCGCATCTCCACGTAATTGAAGCACAAGTTCATAGATTTGTGCTAAACCGGAAGCGCCTAGAGGGTGCCCACGAGACAGTAAACCTCCACTTGGATTTACAGGAATTTTTCCTCCAAGTTCTGTTTCCCCACTCTCGGAAAATGGTCCTCCTTTTCCTATTGGGCAAAAACCCATCTGTTCAATTTGTTCGAGTTCTCCATAAGCCGTAGCATCATGAACTTCAGCTACATTTATATCTTTTGGACTAAGTCCCGCCATTGTGTATGCTGCTTTAGAAGCTCGTGCTGAAACATTATCTTTTTGCCAAGAACCAGATCGTAGAATTGAGGCTCTTACTAAGACTGCTTTATCATTTGGGTGTTCTTTTAAGAATTTCTCAGAACAGAGAATTGCAGCAGCTGATCCATCACCTACTGGGGCACACATTGCCCTTGTTAAAGGATACGCAACTTCATAATCTTCCATCACCTGATCTACTGTCATTGGGAAAGTGTATTGAGCAAGTGGATTCAATGTAGAGTTGTTATGGTTTTTTGCTGCGATTGCGGCAAGTTGTCGTTGGGTAGTTCCATATTCTTTCATATGAGCTCGCGCTCCTGCTGCATAGAAATCCATGAAAACTGAATGACCTCCCTTCTTTCCTCCCTGTTTTTCCCCGCTCTTTGCTGCCTTTTCTGCTCTTTCTTTAGCTGCTTTCTGCATTTGTGCTATCATATTTCTTGTCATTTCAACATCTGTATAGGTTATAAACCCTCCCATCATTTTAGCTCGATCTTCTTGATATACTTTTTCTGTCCCTATTGCTAAAGCACAGTCGAATACTCCAGCTTTAATAGCAGTCCATGCTCCATTAAAAGCAGTACTTCCGCTAGCGCAGGCATTTTCCACATTTGTTATTGGTACTTTATCTACTCCATTAGGAGTAAGTGCTACTTGACCACGAATACTATGTTGAAAATCAGTCATTCCCCAACCTGTATTGGAAAACCATGCGGCTTCAACATTTTTTAAATCGAAATCATTGTCATCTTTGAGGGATTTAAGCGTCTCTCTTGTTAAATCTTTAATACTCTTATCAAGAAATTTGCCAAATTTAGTCATTCCTACACTATATACGTAAACCTTATCACTCATGAGTATCACTTTATCTAACTGATAAATAAAGATAGTAATGTATTATTATTGATTATAATTATCAGTTTCGGTTTTGAAATATTATTGCTGTAAATTTGCACGTAATTTATAGTTTAATTTATAATTAAGATGTGATTATATACCATAATACGTTTTAAAATCCATATCTTCATAAAAAACACATAAAACCTTGATAAAAGAGGGTGAATAACATAAATAAAGAAAAAGATATTCTTAATGAAGATCGGTTCCAAATCAATAAGAGAATCAAAATTCAACGCTTATAATTTGGGATGATTATAGCAATAATTGCAGGAACGTTGTTTATTGTAAGTCAAAGTCTTATAGCAGTCAATTATCAAGAATATTATGCAGATTACAAGAAGGCAGAGATAGACTATGACAATGGAATAATAGATTATGATGAATATGACGATAGACGCAACCAGTTAGAGCTTGAACTATATAAAGATTTATGGGTAATCTCAATTCTGAGTACTGGAGCTAAAGTTGGGGTATATGTTGCATTTGTTTTTATAATTGTCTTTTTAATATCAATTGTGCTTGATGAATCTTTCAACAGAAAAATGCGAAGGTTAGCTTTAGGCGTATCGGGGATCTTTTTATTAGCTCTTTGTTATCCAATTTTCTTTGCACCTAATCCAATTTATTATTTTATGCCATAAATAAATTGTGTATATATTTAATGGTTTGTTTATGATTACAGTTGGAAATGTAAACATACAACTATTTTTTTTTTAAGTAGAAATTAATAATGTCTCTAATCAAAAGAATAGGTAATTTAACAGGCCTTACAAAGATTTTGATCTATAAAATATAAATAATAAGTTTTCTTCTTTTTTTGCTATCAAAATTTTGAAAAAATTATTAAATATATTGAGAACAATTGATAAATTATGAATGAAACTCAAAATGTTTATGAACAAATAGAGAACATCGTTGGGACTAAATACGTTTCTGATTCTGAACCAGTGTGCTATTCTTATTCAATGAATTGTGATTTTACCTTACAAGGCATCCCTGATATTGTAGTAAAACCAAATACACCCGAAGAGATTTCTGGAATCCTGAGAGTGGCTAATAAATACGGTATTAAAATTGTCCCTAGAGGTAATGGTGCAGATTTAACTGGTGGGGCAAAACCAATTGGTGATGGTGGTATCGTTTTAGATGTTACTCGTATGAACAAGATATTGGATATCGATGAGGAAAATCGAATTGTCACCGTAGAGGTTGGAATTTCTTGGAGTGAATTATGTGAGCAATTGAGCAATGTTGGAATAGGGTATTATACAGGATCAACGGGTCCTGCTTCTGGATTTTCTGCAACTATTGGAGGTGGCCTTTCCAATAACACGGTTGGAGGTGGGGGCGCAGCTATGTATGGAGCAGTAACCGAACAATGTGTAGGATTGGAAGTTGTTTTACCTACAGGAGAGATTATATATACTGGTGCAAAGGCTAATTCTTTTCGTGATAAACCTTTTACCAGATTTGGGTTAGGCGCGGATTATTCGGGCATATTTTTAGGTGATGTAGGTATTCATGGAATAAAAACTAAGGCTTCTTTAAATATATATCCCCTTCCAGAATATAGAGGATATGCAACATATGTAATTAAAAAGACTAAAGAGATGACCCCGCCAGAACGAGGATCAAAAGTGATGATAAAATGGCAACATGATAGATTACAATTACATGATTTCTTTTATTATACGCAATCAACTGTAACTTCGTTAAAAGGACAAAAAGTTGCGAAGGGATTAATCAATGCCAAGGTTAGAGGTGCGACTCTATTTTATACTACCGTTGCAGACACTCAACGACAATTAGACTATAATGTGGAAAGAATCGAAAAAATAGCTGAAGATGCAGGATTTGAAAAATTAGGTCCTACTGTAGAAGAGGGTAACATTGGGAAGTGGTTTTATGAAGAAGATGGAAGGTGGCAGTGGTCTAATCATAGTTGGGCAGGGGGATATTTATTTGGTATGGGAGGATGTGTGAAATGTCCTACGTACCAATTACCAGATTATCGAAGGATGTATGATGATTGGGTTAAACGAAATTTTGCTAAAATGGCAGAAATGGGAGGTGTAGGTGGTGGTGCTGAATTCGTTGCTTTTGGTGTTAATCCAACTTATATTGATGTTGCCGGTGGTGCTGGTATTTTAAGTAGTGTAGAACACAGAGAAGCTCAAATAGAATTATGGAAAGATTTCCTTATTACTCAGATAAAAGAGTTAGGTGCAGTGCACTATTGGATGGGTGAAATTATAGGAAGGAGCTTAGTTGATTCGGGAGCATTATCAGAAGAATATTACAACTTCATGATTACAATAAAGAAAGCTCTTGACCCTAACAAAATACTAAGTCCCGGTAAATTTTATTTAACTGATAAATATTAAATGGTGGTTAAAATAACTGAAATAAAAGAAAATTTAAAGTATTTAAGCGAATTAGAAGATGCTGCAAGAGCATGTGCGCAATGCGGACAATGTAGAGTGGCTAATTGGCCATCTAAGGGGATTTTTTATAGTTGTCCTGTGTATAAATCAGATGTCATTTCGAAATTTGAACCATTGAATCCTCGAGGAAAAAATATTATCCTTAAAGGACTGTTTAGAGGAGATTTGAAATTAAGCCAGGAAATCAGCGATTTGATCTTTCAATGTACACTTTGTGGACTCTGTGAAGAAATCTGTTTTAACTCTCAAAATGAGAACTTCGATTTTCCTATGGCAGGAATTATGGACCATGTAAAAGTATATGAAGCCTTAAGAGCAGATTTAGTTGAAGCAGGATTTCCAATCGAATCCCAGGTACCTATGAATAAAGCCATGGTTGAATTATTGAATCCATATGAACGAGATAATAAAGACAAACTTGATTGGATTAAAGAACTTGACTTTAAAGTTAAGGATGCGAGTAAAGAAGATGCTGAAATGTTGTATTTTGTTGGATGTACATCAGCATTAACTCCTCAAATCCAGCGTGTGGCTGTAGCCACAGCAAAGATATTTAATAAATTAGGAATTGACTTTTCAGTTTTTGGAGAACATGAAGTATGTTGCGGAAGTGTGGCTATGCGAACCGGAGATAGAAAATCTTTTGAAAAAACTGCAGAAGAAAATGTTAAGTTCTTTAAAGATAGAGGAATTAAGACCATTGTCACAAGTTGTGCTGGTTGTTATAGAACATTTAAAAAAGATTATGGAGATAAATTAGAAGGAATTGAAATCCTTCATTCAGTCGAATACTTAAGAAATTTAATAGCTGAAAAAGATATGAAGCTAAAACAATTAGATATTAAAACCACGTACCATGATCCATGTCATATCGGAAGACATATGGGTATATATGAAGAACCACGAGAGATATTAAACAAAATTTCAGATTTAGTGGAGATGAAAACTAATCGTAACGGAGCAATGTGTTGTGGAGCGGGAGGAGGAGTTAGAAAAGGATTTCCAGAATTATCTCTTGATCTGGCTAAAAATAGAGTTAAAGAAGCCGAAGAAACGGGAGTAGAATATCTAGTTAGCACTTGTCCATTCTGTTATCGAAATTTATCTGATGCTATAGAAGAACTCAATTCAAATCTTAAGATGATTGATTTAGTTGAGCTAATATTAAAAGCTATAAATTAGAAAATAAAAAAAAAAGAAAAATAATAGATTCCTAGGAATTTAGTTTACTATAAGGTTTTCCTCAATATCCCTAGATTAATGTGGCAATCAATATACAGAAGAAAGCTAAAATATGCATATTTAGCTCATCACCTCTTTTTTTCAATAATTTTTAATAAATTTGAATTTTATATAGAGAGTAAATTATCAAGATGCTCAATTTGCCTATCTAACTCATTGATCAAATGGCAAACATCATAATTCTCGAAAACTTGAGTTATGTTTCTTCTTTGAATAGAATGTGATTGTTGAGAAATTAATTGAATGTTATATAAGAATTCATAATAATTCATATCCGTTCTCATTTTTTCTTCCATTTTTTATTCAATCTCCTTTTTAGTTTCTTAATTTTTATTTAGATTGCACTTTATATCTAGTTTTACATCATAAACTTTCCGTAGGCTTCGAATTAACCGAAAAGTTACTGAATTAAAAAAAGAACTAATACTTCTATTGCTGTCTTTTCTTAAAAAAGAGATGTTTGGGGCAAAAAATTTAAAAAAATTGAGATATATTATGCTTCTTGTTTTTCTGATTGGATGACTTCTTTTCTTTCAGTCACCACAGTTTTTTCTTTATCTTCCCTAAACCATTTTACAGGTCTACGTTCACGAGGTACCATTCCTTCTTGCTTAAATTTAGGAAATCCTAAGCATAATGCACTAGGACAAAACCAAGGAGCTTCTATTCCCAATTCCTTGCTTAAAGTTGGGTGTACACTTGCTCCCCACGCAAAAAAGCCTGACCATGTAGCTTTAATACCTAAGGAGTTAGCAACCAAATTCATAGTCTGACCACATATACCAATACTCATTTGAGGCCTACCAATTGCTCTTTCATCAGCAAGTAGCAATATTATCACTGGTGCACCTAAACTTGGAATTAAACCGTTTTCCTTACTAACTGTGCCCATTCCTCCGAAAACTATCCTTGGATCAACACCTCCTACATTTTGAGGAGGTCCTGTGACCATCCCTTCTAATACTTTTACTGAATTATCGTTAAGATAAGCATTATAGACCTGACTAATGGAATTAATCGCTGCTTTGTCAATTTCCTTTATTATTTCTTTATTGGTAAGAACTACAAATTGCCAAGGTTGACAATTACCTCCACTTGGAGCAAACCTACCTGCTTCTAATACTCTCTGAATAATAGATTCTGGAACTGGTGTATCTTTAAAATTTCTCACACTTCGTCGATTAAGCACCAACTTTTCAATTTCATTCCATTCTGTTGGATTTCCATCGGCATCTTTTGGTTCTAGGGGCATTTCAGGGGGCAATGGATATGGTAAAGTTTTGAAGACTCCCGCATCCACATGATAGAAGTCCATTATTGAAATGGCATCATTCGGACATGCAACCTTGCAGTTATAACAACTAAAACATGCGTAATTTTCTTTCAAGACTGGGTACCCTTCTTCATTTTTTTCCCAACATTGAAAGGGACAGTTCTGTATGCACAATCCGCATTTATTACATTTATCCTCATCAACTTTCATGACACCCATATGAATATCATCCATATTAGGGCGTAAAATATCTTTTACATCTTCCCAAGGCATAATTCGTTTATCCTCCTAAAAAAATCGCTCTAAGGCATAATTTTATAGTTATAAAATATTAAAATAACAATATTTTAAACTTTATAGTATTCATTGAAAAAGTTGATTTAACCAACAATTTAAAAAAAAATATTATTAAAATATTTTAAATTCTTATTAAAGCTTTTTTTCCTGCTTGTATTGTATTTGTTTATTCTTGTATTTCAGGTTCTTCTAGTCCTGCACGGAACCACTCTACGGGTCTAAATTCACGTGGTACCATTCCTTCTTGCTTGAATTTTGGGTAGCCAAGGCACATAGTGGTTACACAAGTCCAAGGTGGTTTGATACCAAACTTTTTTCTATAGGGTGGATGAAAATTGACTCCTGCGGCAAGGAAACCATTCCAACATGCTTTTATTCCTAATGAGTTAGCGACCAAATTCATATTTTGTCCACAGATACCAATGTTTAATTGGGGATTCCCGATAGATCTTTCATCTGCAATTAACAATATTACAGCAGGGGCATGTAAACTAGGAACTGCATCTTCATTTTCAGTAATAGATCCCATACCTCCAAGAATAACTCGCGGATCAACACCTGCAACACTACGAGGTGGTCCTTCAACCATCGGCGTTAAATTTTTTACTGCATTGTCATCTATATACGCATTATACATCATTGCAAGAAGATTTGATGTTATTTTATCCATCTCTTCTAATAATGCTTTATCAGTAATCACAGTAAATTTCCAAGGCTGACAATTACCTGCACTTGGTGCAAATCTACCTGCTTCTAGAACTCTTTGAATTAATGTGTCTGGCACTGGTTTATCCCTGAAATTTCTTACACTTCGCCGAGAAAGTACAGCTTTTTCTATTTCATTCCATTCTGTTGGATTTCCATCAGCATCTTTTGGTTCTAAGGGCATTTTAGCAGGTAAGGGGTGAGGTTCGGTCTTCCAAAATCCATCATCTACATGATAACTATCCACAATAACTAGCGCATCATTTGGGCATGCTACTTTACAATTATAACAACTGAAACATGCATATCTTTCTTTTAATATAGGATAACCTTCTTCATCTTTAGTCCAACAACGGAATGGACAGTTTTGCATGCATAATCCACATTTATCACATTTGGATGTATCAACTCTCATTACACCCATATGAACAAGACCTTTTTCAGGTCTTAGGATATCCTTTACATTTTCCCATGGCATTATTTATACACTCTTGATAATTTCTTGTAGTGATTTAACATTTAAGTTATAAAATATTAAATCGCCACTCTATTAAATATTATACAATTTTTTTAAAAGAACTGCAATTTGAAGCTATCTTCCTTAATTGCTTTAATAATTTTATTCTTAACATGTAAAGAAATTAATCATTTCCTCAATTCTAAAATAAAAATTTTTTTAACAATCTTCAGCTTTTCTTATTCACTAATATAATTATCAACAAAAGAGGAATAAGTTATGGAAAATTATAAGTATATTATTGTAGATCAACCTGATAGATATATTAACCGTATAACTCTAAATAGGCCTGAAAAGCGTAATGCTTTGAGCAATCCTTTGAGAGGAGAACTCATGAATGCTCTTGAAAAAGCTGATCGAAATGATGAAATCAGAGTAACTATTATTAGAGGTGCTGGTACATGTTTCTCAGCAGGTGATGATCTTGGTAGTGATCTTAGAAAAGACCGCCCTTGGTTTACATCTCCTGATGCCGAGGATGGATGGCCTCGTCATGTTACTGAAGGTTGGTTTAAAATGTGGGATATGGCTAAACCAATCATAGCGCAAGTTCATGGTTATTGTTTAGCAGGAGGAACAGAATTAGCGTCTGCGTGTGATTTAGTGTATGTGGCAGATGATGCTCAAATTGGTTACCCTGCAGTTCGATCAATGACGGCTCCAGATTTACAATTCCCTGTTTGGGTTATGGGAATGAGAGCAGCTATGCAATTTATGCTAACTGGGGCAGCTATGAGTGGAAAGAAGGCAGCACAAGTGGGATTTGCAAATGAATCCTTTCCTCCTGAAATATTAGAACAAAAAGTTCTTGAAATGGCTAGGAGTGTTGCTAATATTCCTACAGACTTACAAAGCCTTAATAAAAGAAGTGTATATTTAGCTATGGAAGTAATGGGGATTCGTACTGCTATTCGCGCTGGGCACTATATTCATACTCTTGGTAGCTATACAAAAACCTGTCGAGATTTCTTTACACAGGTGGTTACTGAAGGATTAAATAAGGCTCTATCTGATCGGGATGGTAAGTGGGGAGATTATGGTGCTGCAAAGAAGAGTTAAAAATAATTCTTTATATTTTTTTTATCAATATTTCTTATATGTCTTAAACATCAACTGTATCAATTTAAATTATATTGATTACAACTTTAAGAATTTATGATATATAGTATCAATCATAGTTATAAGAATAGCGAAATTTGTTTTTTCAATAACTATTTAAAATAAAAAATTTGATCTAAAATCATTATGAGTAAACAGAAAATTGTTTTGATCGGTGCGGGTTCTCTTACGTTTGGTTTAGGTACCGTTGGGAGCATTATTAATAGTGAAATTTTAAGCGGAACAACTATATGCCTTCATGATATTAATGAGGATACCTTGGAGGTCGTAACTCGAACCTGTAAATCGGCTCTTGAAGAAAAGGAATTAGATTTTACTATTGAATCTACAACTGACCGAAGGGAAGCATTGAAAGATGCAACCTTCATTATAAATTCCATAGAAATTACCCCAAGATTTGGTTTATTAAGATGGGATTTTGAATTTCCTATGATGTATGGAAGCAAACAAATCACTGGTGAAAATGGTGGTCCAGGAGGATTTTTCCATTCTTTAAGGGTGATACCTCCTATATTGGATATTTGTGAGGATATTCAAAAAATCTCACCTGATGCATTATTCATTAATTTTTCAAACCCAATGAGTCGAATTTGCCTTGCAATAAAAAGGAAATTTCCAAATCAACGATTTGTAGGATTATGTCATGAAATACATAATGCTATTAGATGGCTACCAAGAATCCTTGATACTCCTTTCAAGAGTCTTAAGATAAAAGCAGGAGGATTAAACCATTTCGGTGTTGTCTTAAAGGCAAAATATCGCGACACAGAAAAAGATGCCTATCCAGATATCCGCAAAAAAGGTCCTGCGATCCTCGATGAAATTAATAAAGAGACAGATGTATCCCTTACTAAATTTATTTTGGAGAAATATGATTACCTTCCTTATACAACTGATAATCATTACGGTGAATATATCTCTTGGGCATGGGAAGTATCAAATTTGTATCATGGACGTCAATTTTGGGAAGGATATGAAAAATATTCTGCTGATACATTTGAAAGAATGAAAAGAGCCATAGACAAAGGGAAAGGAGCCAGACTTGTGAGAGCCGGCGGTGAAAGAGCAATCCCTATAATCGAAGGAATTCTAAATAATGATAATCACCTAGAATTATCTGTAAATCTCCCGAATGACGGAATTATTACAAACCTACCGGAAGATTTAGTAGTTGAATGCCCCGCAATAGTGAACAACAAGGGGCTTCAAAGTGTAAAACTCGGAGAATATCCAAAAGGTCTTGCTGCCCTACTGAACACACAAGCTGCCGTTCAAGATCTCGTTGTTGAATCTATACTTACAAGATCAAAAAAAGTAGCTTTACAGGCACTTTTAGCTGATCCTGTTGTCAACAGCACATCTCAAGCGGAAAGAATATTAGAATCGATGTTGGATCTTCAAAAGAATAAGATCCAAATAGAATTGGTTTAGGTTTCAAAATGACAGAAAGAGGACAATAGCCCAATACTTTCTTAATCAGATTTATTTCTTTTTTAAAACTATTTCATCTTCTTTTAAAATAACGATATTATTGTTGAGTTCTTCAAAATAAAACGAATTTAGAAACTCACTAAAATTTGGAAGAACATATTCATCAATTAAAGGATGGATATCAATTAGAATTAATTTATCTTCACTTCCATACTTATATTCAATGAAATCTTTATCATATGTTATTAAAATTCGACTTTTTTGTCTCGATAATTCTATAAGTTCACTATTTTTTGCTCCCCTTATGTTCAATTCTTGAATTGTGATAGCGTCATATCCTTTTGAGATTAATAGTTTTCTTAAATTATTAGATACATTTTCATCCAATAAAAATTTAGCATCATGAGATTGAGGCACTTTTCTCTTCCTCTATTGCTTTTCTTGCATATCTAACCGTAGCAGATATATCCTCTTTGGATAATTCAGGATATGCATCCATAATTTCCTCAAATGTCTTTCCCGCTTCTATCCATTCAAGGATAATCGAAATTATTATTCGTGTTCCTTTTATACGAGGTTTACCATGACATATTTCAGGATCTGTCTCAATTCTCTCTTCAATTACCATTTCTATATTTCAATAAATTAATTGTAAAAATAAGGTTATTTTTCTTCATTAAATAAATAATCAAATCTCAATTAATATTTATCTGTCTCAAATTGATGATGCAACCAATCAACAATTTATTATATTTTATACTATTTTAAAACATAAAAATTACTTCTAAGTTTTGAAAAATCATGTCTGAATCAATTGGCACATTAAGCAAGAAATTGCAAGAAAAGTATAATATAAACCCTACAACTACTTTTGCTGATTTAGTAAAAACTAAAGCAGAAATTAGTGATGATAAAGTTTTTCTAACATTTATTAGAGATTTTGATAAGGGAATTGATGAAAATTATACTTATCAAGACATGCATTTACAATCCAACCGAGTTGCAAACGCTCTATTAGAAGCAGGCTTGAAACGAGGAGATGGTATTTCTCTTTATCAAATCAATAGTCCCGAATTCCTTTTTGTTTTGTTTGGTGCCTGGAAAATCGGGATCTATGTAACACTTGTGAATACAGGACTAAAAGGTGATGGGCTTCAATTCATAATAGATCATAGTGACAGTAAATTAATAGCGACTCATTGGTCTCTTATCGATAATGTTCTAAACATTAAGGATCAACTCCCAAAAATTGAGCATATAATCGTAGATATGAATGAAGCACCCGATGATTTTAAATTACCTCAGGGAACAATTTCTCTTCAACACTTTATGGATATATCAGATGAAGATGCTAATATAAAAGTAGATCCAAATGATATGGCAACGTTAATCTATACTTCTGGAACAACTGGGCTTCCTAAAGCTACTACCTTTTTTCACAGAGGTATGTATGGACTTGCTTTCATCGGAGTAATGATATGGGCTAGTAGAATCGCACAACCTGGCTTTAAACTCTATTCTTGCTTACCTTTATTTCATGGAAATGCGCTTCAATTATGTACTATGCCCGGTTATTATGGTGAAGTTCCTGTTGTGTTGTCTAAACGATTTTCAGCTTCAAGACTCTGGGATATAGTACGAAAATACGATATTACCACCTTTAATGTATTAGGATCAATGCCACAGTATCTTATGAAACAGCCTCCTCGCCCAAATGATAAAGACCATAAGGTTCAATTCATTGGTTCAGCTGCTGCTCCAAAAGAATTGGTAAGAGATTTCGAAGAGAGATTTGGTGTAAAATTATGGGAAGGATATGGGGCAGTAGATGGTGGTGGTTTCAGTTTAGGGGCACAAGGAGACCTAAATGCTCCTGTAGGATCAATGGGAAAACCACCAGAAGGCACTATTGCAGAAATTATGGACGATGAGTTTAATATTTTAGGACCTAATGAAGTTGGGGAATTAGTATTTCTAGTAAAAGAACAAGAAAAGGAACAACGGAAAGTAAGTTATTACAAGAATCCTGAAGCATCAGCAGCGCGAATTCAAAAGGCTCCTGATGGTAGATTGTGGTTTCTCACTGGTGATTTGGCTACTAAAGATGAAAACGGTTGGTTCTTCTTTGTAGATCGTAAGAAAGATTCAATTCGACGCCGTGGAGAAAATATTGCTGCATGGTCTATTGAACGAGCAATTAATACTCATGATAAAGTGTTAGAATCTGCTGCGTATGGTATTAAAGGGCACCAGGTTGGAGAGGATTATGCTGAAGATGAGGTGATGGTTGCTGTAGTACTACAACCCAATCAAACAATGGAACCTGAGGAATTATTGGATTATCTCCAAGATAAACTCGCATACTTCCAAATCCCTCGCTTCATTGATTTTGTAGAAGAACTCCCTAAAAGCAAAGTTCACAGGATAATGAAACGATTCCTCAAAGAAAGTGGGGTCACCAAAACGACATATGACCGAGAAAAAGCTGGTTATGAGGTAAAAAGATAAAATTACAATCTTTTTTTCTAATTTTTTTAATTTTCATTTATATCCCAAAAGGTATAAATAAAACAGAACCAAAATTTGTTTATATCCAATCTATTCAGATATGTAAAAAAAAATCATAAAGGAATGTGATTAAATGGAAGAAAAAATTGATGCATTTTATAAGTTTGCCCAAAAGACATTAGGTGAAATAGTACCAAAGAGTACAGCCTTGATTGTGGTTGATATGCAAAAATATCAGGTAGAAAAAGATTACATTGCCTATAAATCTCTGAATAACATTGTTCCTGGATTTTTAGAATATTTTGTGAAAGAAGTAGAACAAAAAGTAACTCCAAATCTTCAAAAATTACTTGAATTCTGCCATGAAGTCGGGATCACTGTAATCTATACGAAATATTCAAGTTTTATGCCTGATGGAAGTGATTTTTCTAACAACGTTAAATTTTTAAATAATATTGCTAAAAATCTATTAGGAGAAGTCGCTTTTCCCTATATAAATCATCCCAGCTCTGATATAATTGATGATTTAAAACCTGATGATCGAGATTTCGTTATTCAGAAAAACACCAGTGGTACCTTTATATCAACTAGGCTTGACAGTTTCTTAAGAAATATGGGAATAGAAACGGTTCTGGTGTCAGGAGTAGTGACAAATTTTTGTGTACATTCAACTGCTCGAGAAGCCTCAGACTACGGTTTTCAAGTAGTTATTGTAGATGATTGTTGTGCAGCCTGGAGTCCAAATATTATCAAAAACTTATTAAAAAAATATCGAGAACCACTAAGAAAGCGAAAGAAGAAACGGTTATCATGTGATTTGTGACCAAGTAAAAACTGGTAATGATAATCAAAATGGCTCTTTTTAATGAGAAAAAATCTCATTTATCGCAATCCCAAGTGAAGGGGGATTGTTCAAATCGAGCATTTCATTGGTTCTAATTGATTTCTGTAGGGAATCCCAAATTTCTGGTTTATTTCTTACGACATCAGAAAAATTATTAAGTTTCTGTAAAGCAGAATACGATTGTCCTTTTATAACATAACAAACTAAAAAGGGCTCGATTGGGGTGATAAGAATAAGATTTTCGTCAATCTTTATACGATCAATGGATTTTGAAAAGATTTCAGAACTAAAAGTATTAAAGGCTGACATAAATGAGCTAAAAAGGTCATCATAGTCCCAATCCTTAGCAAAAGTATGGTTAAAAAACGTATTTCCGCTGTTATCCATTATAAGGAGCATTATGGGGCTTTCTTCAACTATAGTAGGTGGCTCTACTGCGCGTTTTCCCAACATTCGTTCCATTACGCCATCAACTGCTGCCAATTTCATTCGCTTGGAAATAGAAGCTTTAGTCTTCTTAAACGACTGCCAAGTTTCTAATTCTTCAAGTAGGGTATCATGTTCTTGAGAAATTTTTTGAGCGAGGAGTTTAAGACCGTGTTCGTCTGCTATTTTTTGAGCCGAAGTTAAGAATTGCCTTGCATCATCTAAATTCAGTCTTATTAAAGCTAATCTTCCCTGAAGGAGCTTGGTTTCAGCTAGTATTGAATGAGAATTTTGATTCTCGGCAATTTCTAGTAACCGGACTATAACAGGATTGATTTCATCCAAGACATCTGTTTCTTCGCTGTTTTCTAGTTCTTCTAATAGAAATTCACACAGTGAAACTAGACACAAGATATACGTCTCAGGATCGATAATCTCTCCTTCAATTATTTGTTTTAACAAGCTTTCAGCTTCAGCACGATTACGAGCTCGTTTGCTTGATTTAAGTATTAATGCTTTTGCGATTTGATACGTTTGGTAATATCTCTCGCTCTTTGTTTCATCGGATAGTTCTTTTAACTGTAATAAATATTGTTGTGCCTCCTCACGAAGTCCCTTATCAAGGTTGATTAAAACTAGCCAGAATAAAGAGATCCTCACATAATAGATTTGATTTGGGGATTCAACTGTCGGTTCAAGAGCCTGTTTTAAAAACTCAATTGCTTGATCATAATCACCTTTCATGTGATAAATATTTCCGAGATTAATCCAGTTCAATGCAACATTAGGGTGTCTGTTATTTATTGTCTCAGAAATTACAAGAGCTTGCTTATAATATTTCAAAGCTTGATCTAATTCGCCTTTTATTCCATATATTCTACCCTTCCTAGAAAGTGCTGTAAATTTTTCGATAATTGTAATTTCTTTGAAACTTAATGCTTGGTTTGTATATTCTAATGATTGATCTATGTTCCCCATAGAATAGGATATTCCTCCCATCAACTCTAAACTTGATGCGATACCAGAGACATTTTCCATACCTCTTTGGAGTTCTAGACTCTTAGTAGCATAACCTAAAGCTAGATCTGGTTCACCTTTAACCATATATGTATATCCTATTAATGCACATGCATCAGCAATACCCATTTTTTTACCCAATCTCTCCCGAAACGATAAATTCAACAGTGCTGACTCTAATGCCTTATTATAGTCTCCTCTCATGTAGTAAGTCCAAGCTTTAATAAATAGAACAGCTGTTTTTTCTCGAATGGGTTCTCTTGATTCTTCCTTTTCAAGACTATTAATTAAATCTTCGGCTTCTAATGCAAAATCTAGAGCCTGATCATGATTACCCAAGAATAATATATTTGATTTGAAGATAAGAGATTCAAACTTTTCTCGACTTCTTCCTAATTTTTGACTAATCTTATAAACCTCATCTCCTACTTTTACAATCTCCAGCAATTTCCTTGTATAACCATATAATTTTCCTTCTAGAACGAGTGCTGACAGTTTTTCTTCTTCAGAAATTCCAGGTCTATTCTCAAATAATTTAATTGTTCCGAGGGCTTCCTCGTATTTTCCTTCCCGCATCAGTTTTTTTGCGATTAACAATTCCTGGGCAATTGGTTCTCCTACTACAGATTTTCACCCTTTCAGTTTTGTAATCTGATCGTTTTAATATTTGATGAATCTTCGACCCAATGATAAGCTTTATCAAAACCTGATTAAAAAAGAATTATCAGACATAAATCATCAGATTATTATTTTTTATAATATTTTTAATCCTAAAATTATAAATTGGTTTAACAAAAATGGGTTTATCATTTGGAGAAATTAGTAAATCTCTAGCTGAGAAAAATAAAATCACTCCTACTACGACTTTTGCTGAACTTGTAAAAACCAAAGCAGAAACTGTTGGAGATAAAGTTTTCATGACATACATTAGAGATTTCGATAAAGGAATAGATGAAAAATACACTTATATAGATATGCACTTGCAATCTAATCGCGTTGCCAACGGCTTTTTAAATTTAGGTCTAAAACGAGGAGATGGAATATCTCTTGCCGAAATAAATAGTCCTGAATTTCTTTTTGCATTATTTGGTGCGTATAAAATAGGAAATTATGTCGTACTGGTTAATACTGGATTGAAGGGTGATGGTTTACAATATATCATCGACCACTCTGACAGTAAAACACTCATAATACATTGGTCGTTGCTTGAAAATTATTTGAATATCAAAGAACAACTCCCAAAAATTAAACATGTTATTGTAGATATAAATGAAGCTCCTTCTGAATTAAAATTGCCTGACGGGATTATATCTCTTCAGAGCATTATGGAAGCATCAGATGATGATGTAAATGTAGAAATAAAACCAGATGACATGTCTTTGTTGATGTATACATCTGGAACGACGGGATTAC
>SMTZ1_10000778_pt1 | contig 30828 bp, 32 predicted proteins | sample DeeMarSWOR136_30_FD_25667 | JGI IMG/M metagenome (IMG submission 25667) | reverse complement strand
ATATGAGCCGACAGTACGCCTCGTCACTCAGGAGATAGACCTGTGTCCCGTACTCCCTCTCCTTCCGCTGTACTGCTTCCGCCAGTCCATGCAGCAGGTCATCTCTATAGACGACACCGGTGGGGTTGTTGGGAGAGTTCAGGATAACGGCCTTGGTCTTCGGGCTGAGCGCCGCTTCCAGCTTATCGAGCGAGGGCAGGAAATCATCGCTCGTCTGGACCACCTTAGCCACACCGCCGTGGTTCTCGATATAGTTGAGGAACTCCACAAAGTACGGCGCCAGGACAATGACCTCATCGCCGGGGTCCAGTATCGTTTTGAGCACCACATTTAGACCCCCCGCCGCCCCGCAGGTCATAACGATGTCACCGGCAGCGAAACCGAGGCCCGTCTCCTGACTTAGTTGTGCGGCGACCGCTGTCCGGGTTTCTTCATAGCCGGCGTTGGACATGTAGCGGTGCATTCCCGGTTGCGGCTGGCTGGCTAACTTCTCAAGCTCATGGCGGAACTTGGCGGGCGGCTCCATGACCGGGTTCCCCAGGGAGAGGTCAAAGACGTTCTCATCGCCGTGGCGCTGCATGAGCAGGATACCTTCCTCAAACATCCGCCGAACCCAGGAACCCCGGAGCATGTTTTCTCGCACCTGACTGGACATTCCCATGGCGGTCCTCCTTTCTGTTCATACCTGAGGGAGTAAGGTTGGCCCTGGGCAGACAGGACAATCAACCAGGAATTCGTTTTTCCATCGCGATGTGTTTGATGCCAGCCTCCCAGAATGGCGAGCCTGTTGAGCTATAGCCGCAGGACTCGTAGAAGGGTATTACGATGTATTGCGCGTGCAAGACTACGTGCCTGATATATCGCGCCTCAAGCTCACTGGTCAAAAACGACATCATGCCACTACCGATTCCTCTTCGGCGGAAGGATTTCAGCACGGCCATCCGTTCAATCTTGGCCTTATCCTCGCCCAAGAACCGGACCCGGGCAGTACCAATAATCTCGTCGTTTCTCTTGGCGACCATTTGTAGTGCCTCGTGGTCCAGGCCATCATACTCCTCATCTTCATCGATATCCTGTTCCTCAACGAATACCACCCGTCGAACCTCAAAAGCCCCTTCGAGTTCGGAGTCATTTTCGACCAGTTTGAAAGTAATTCCGTCCATTACCTGGATTATAACGGAACAGCACTATGAAACGCTACAGTATAATGAGCAGGGTCAGCGTGTTGAGAGCAGAACTCACCTTAGCCATTTATCTTGCGACTATAGATTGGTTTGTGCAAACGCGTTACAATACGTTTGTGGACATTATGCGGTAAATATGCTAGAATCCCATGAAATTCTGAAGAGAGGTGTGAGTATGAAAAGATATCTTTTGCTTGTCCTGGTTGGGTTGGTGATTCTCAGCCTGGTAATCAGTGGTTGTGATAACAAGACAACGGTGATCCGCATCGCCACTGATGCCACCTGGCCGCCCTTTGAATACGTTGACGAGGATACTAAAGAGATTGTCGGATTCGACATCGACCTGATAAATGCCATCGCCGAGAAGGAGGGCCTCGAAATAGAGATTGTCAACGTGGCGTGGGACCCGCTTCTGGCTGGTATGGCGCAGTGCACGTATGATGCGGCAATATCAGCCATGACCATCACCGAAGAGCGTGCGGAGCAATTCCTTTTCTCGGACCCATACTTCTTTGCAGGGCAGATTATCACCGTACATATCGACAACACCGACATCAACAGCAAACATGACCTATCTGGTAAAGTAGTCGGGGCTCAAATCGGCACAACCGGCGCCATTGAGGTGGGAAATATCGGAGGGGCACAGCTCAGGACATACGACGATATCGGTCTGGCTATGCAGGACCTGATGAACGGGCAGATCGATGCCGTTGTTGCTGATAATCCACTGGCTCTAAGCTATGTTGGTGAGAATCCAGATGATTTGAAGACAGTTGGTGATGTCTTTACCGACGAAAATTACGGGATAGCGATTTGCAAGGACAATACAGAGCTGCAGGCTCAAATCAACTCGGGCCTGGAAGCCGTTATGGAAGAAGGCCTGATTGACGACCTGGTTGACAAGTGGCTTGTGGGCGACTAGGCCAATAAGGTAGCGGCAGGCCTGTCAAGGGGCCTGCCGCTTTACTCCGAAGTTTTATGGCTGAACAACCGGAGCCCAGTTCCAACGGCAGCAAGCTGTTACGCACTCTTGGTGTCGAGTCCACCATGCGTATTGACCCATGGTGGGGTCTGGTGGTCTTGGTAATCATCCTGATTGTGGTACTGTGCGTAGTTAGTGCCGACCCCTTCTGGAATATGCTACGCTTCGTAAGTGATGGTATCCTCATTACCGTCATTATTACGGTATCGTCGTTCGTTCTTGTGCTGGTGCTGGGCCTGTTCGGCGGCCTTGGTCGACTCTCACAGAACCGCTTCATCTATGCACTGGCCACAGTCTACGTTGAGATTGTTCGGGGTATTCCTCTTCTGGTACAGCTAATCTGGTGGTACTATGCCTTTCCTGCCGTCATAAAAGAAGTAGGTAACTCGCTGGGCATCCAGGTCCTGGCTGACTATCAGGCAAACCCTATTGCCATGGCTATCGTGGGTATGACGGTCTGCTACGGTGCCTATATGAGCGAGATATACCGCGCCGGTATCCAGAGTATCCCCAGGGGCCAGATGGAGGCCGCCCGCAGCCTGGGAATGACACGTTTCCAGGCTATGCGTCACATTATCCTGCCACAGGCGATACGCGTTGTCCTACCGCCAGTGGGTAATGAGTTTATTGCCCTGCTCAAGGACTCTTCCCTGGTTAGTGTAGTGGCCGTAACCGATTTAACACGGCGGGGGCGCGAGTATATGTCCACGCATTTCAATCCTATCGAGACGTGGACAATGGTGGCTTTAGTATATCTGGTGATGACCTTGCTATCAGCTCGCGGCGTAGCCTGGATTGAGAAGAGGAGCAAATTCGAAAGATGAACTCAGGTGAGCCAATCATCCAGATTAAAGACGTTCACAAGCACTTTGGTAGAGTACACGCGCTGCGAGGGGTAAGCCTGGATGTGCGGAAGGGCGAAGTGGTCGTCATTATCGGTCCCTCCGGGTCAGGCAAGTCCACCCTGCTGCGCTGCATCAACCGTCTGGAGGAATACGATGCCGGCAACATCGTCGTGGACGGTATCTCACTGGACAACGCCAAGAATATCAATATTGTCCGTCAAGAGATAGGGATGGTGTTCCAGTCGTTCAACCTGTTTGCTCACTTGACAGTACTGAAAAACCTGGTCCTGACGCAGCGTGTGGTGCGTAAACGCTCCAATGAAGAATCAGAGAGGATTGCTCTGGAACTCCTGAATAAGGTTGGTATTCCAGACAAGGCCGAGGCCTTCCCCATCCAGCTTTCCGGCGGACAGCAGCAGCGCGTAGCTATCGCACGGGCTTTGGCCATGAACCCAAAAATCATGCTCTTCGACGAACCAACCAGTGCGCTCGACCCCGAGATGATTAAGGAGGTCCTGGACGTCATGCTGGACCTGGCCAAGGAAGGTATGACGATGGTTGTTGTTTCACACGAGATGGGGTTTGCCCGCGCCGCCGCCGACCGCATGATACTCGTAGACGAGGGCCAGATAGTCGAAGAGGCCGTGCCCGATAAGTTTTTTGCCTCTACCAACGAGCGCACCAAGCTATTCCTCAGCAAAGTGCTGCACATGTAATAATCGCGGCTGACACGCCAGACCCGAACAGGCATAAGGAACAATAGTGTTGGTATACCCTTTTTTCATGGCCGGGGAATATCGTCAGCGGAAACGTTGGCCATTTTAGTTTTTGGTATTAATATATGAGGATGAACTCCGGGTTATGGTCAGCCGCAGACGGTACTCACTGCACTTAATCGGCTTCTCGGCTTCTTCAGGATAAGGCTCGACATTGAATGTGAAAAAATAGCCCTGATAGAATTGCCGGGCAGACTGGTCGGTAAGCCCCGGCTGTGTCAGTGTTATCTCCTCTGAAACCCCACCCCTCCTTACCTCCAGAAGACATACCACCTGCCCCTCCCACACACAAACGACGTCGCGGGCACAGCGACTGTCCTCACTGACCTCCCTGAAGCGTATCTCGAGGTCCTCGCCGGTAATTATGGCTTTCTGACCGATAGCCAGAGAGAACTCTTCGCCGAGTCCAGCTTCAATATTCGGATGCCCGCAGGCAGGGCCGACCGACAGCAATACCACCAAAACCACCAGAAGCAGCGCACACTTTTTCATAAGCATAGACTTTCCCCCCAATTTATCAGAGGGTCAACAACGACTTTGTGTGAATCCTGGTACCTATTGTACCATCTTTTGATTTGGAGTGGTGAGGTAGTTAACTAATTAGCTCGAAGACACCGGCCCCGACGAAGCCTATTAGCGGGGGGAGGAAGAGACAGACGATATAGCGGGTCAGGGCTATCTTTGCCCCCAGGAAAGGAATTGCCCAGGTTAGAAGACCCGGCAGGCTGAGCAGGTTCATCGACGTCAGCAGGGCGATTACCGGACCAGGTCCCGCCCCGGCCGCATAGATTGAGGCGACTATCGGTAAGCTGACATACGGCCCGCCGGTCATAACAACGCCAGCGTAGGAAGCAATCAGGATTCCCTTTATCCCGGAAGTCGGCCCGAGCCACTCTGCAATCAGGTCGCCGGGTATCAACACCTGAATCAGTCCGCCGAGCGTAAAGCCCAGGATGAGGCGGAACCAGACCGTCTTGAAGGTGAGGACGGCCTCCTTAAGACCGGCCAGTATCTGCCGCCACCCCCCTCTCCAGAAGGCCAGGCCTATGGCAACAGCCACCATTCCTATCAGTATTGCCAGTGACAGGTCCATGCCTCTACCTACACCTCATTCTCCGAATCACTGGAAGCATCATCGGTCGTGTCCGACGGCGGGTCGGCATCGGTGGTTTGCCCCCCTATCTCCCCCACCACCGGAGGTGGTCCGAAGACGAGCTTATATATAGCTGCCCCGACCATACCGGCAATCGGTGGGAGTACCAGGCAGGCAATATAGCGGGCCATTGATATCTCCACGCCGAGGAAGGGAATCTGCCAGACGATGAGCATCTGAAGTCCCAGCAGCGCCCGGCCTGTCAGCAGCGCAATAATCGGGCCGATACCCGCGCCGGCGCTGTAGATAGCGGCGATCACGGGCATCGTAATATAGGGGCCACCGGGCATAATGATGGCAATGTATGAGCCGATGAGGAGGCCCCTGATTCCCGACGTATGCCCCAGCCATCTGGCTATCAGGGCGCTGGGAATCAGCAAACGTATCATCCCCCCCAGGATGAAGCCGAGGATTAGCCGCAACCACACCGACTCGAAAAGGCTACCGGCCCTCTCCAGACCGTCAAGGACTTTGTCCCCGCCCCCGATTGCCTGGGCGGCAATGACCGCCACCAGCACCAGCGCGCCGAGGAATATCAAAGTCCCGTCTATCTTCTTCAGCAGGCTTTTAATCCCGGTAAGCATGTGTCAGGAAATATGTCCGCACCCTTCTTTAGAATTGGAATAACAGAAAGCGGTAAACAACGACTTTGAGTAAACTATGGTAACCTATTGTACCATCTTTTGTTTTGGGGCGGGGACATTACGGAAAGAGCATTTGCAGAATGATTATATGTAAATAACTATTCAAGCCTGTTCCAACGCTTGATAGCACCACATAGTTCATCTAATCTGTTTGCCAAAGCAGTATCGGCTTGTAGTTGCTCTTTCGTAAGTATATCGCATATGTCCGCTGCGAGTTCAACCTTCGTTGATTTGAATTTATCACCTATACCTGGGCCAACATTTCTATCGAGATAATCAGATATTTTCTCGAATCTACCTAGAGCGGGTAGGTTTGGTTTCGAATAGTAATGTGATAATACCTCAGATGGTATGTAATTCTCTATCTCTTTACCGTCGGTTATCCAGGTTATTCCGTCAATTTGTATAATCTCTTCGACAATACGCTCTTTAGTTGCATTTATACTATCTTGTAGGGTATCTTTATCGCTATCAATTATGACGGCAGCATTTCTATTTATGCTGAGTATTGCTACGGCAGGTTCCACAGCTTCTTCTGGCGAATCCGCAGAAATGTGAGCAAGCAAACGCCCACCGTAAAACATGCATTGATAATGAATACCCTCTTTAATTTTGCCATCTGTCCATAGTTCTATCCACTTATTTATGTAGAGCCTGTCAGAAGGCCCTTCAACCCATACAATAGAATTCGCCTGAAGTAAGTCACTTGCCCTGACGTCCAAATCATCCAGTATTCCTCTGTTGTCAAAATAGGTTTAACTCTTCTAGTAATTGTACGATTCTCATCGCGTGTAATATGTATAATCTGTGAATATTCGTCACGACTAAATAAATCTATCACCACATTTGAATGGGTAGTAATAAATAAAGTACATCCATTCTTTAGGGCAAAGTCTCGCAAATACAGCAAGAGCCTACGTTGTACTGCTGGATGGAGGTTATTTTCTAATTCTTCAAAAGCGAAGACGTAATTTTGCACATTCACATTGTTAATGGTAGGAATCAAGTATAGATATACCAAAGCTAGAAGAATAGTCTTGAAACCACTGCCTGTTTGAGAAAGCGCAATTGGCACTTTGCTGAAATCCTCAATTAAATAGACTTCCCAAGGGGCTGAGCCACTTGGGGCAATCCTTTGTGGTAACATACGTGAAAAACTAGAATCAGGCCGATAAACTTGATTTAGTGCATCCAAAAGTACTTCTTCAACCAGATTTGTTGGTAAGGTGGAATTTGTGAAAAATGATTGTATTGCATTAGTAGCACCATCACCATTGAATCGTATTTCAAGTGGCCAGTTGTCAGTCTCAGGTTTAATGTCTCTTTCAGAGCGAAGTCTTTTGAATATCTTACCTACAGTAGCTCTAGTTATTATTGAAGACAGCTCACCGGTAAATCTCTGACACTTATCCCTATAGCTTCCTTCATCGGTTACGATATCTAAGAATGATAATTGATTATTGTATTCAATTCTAAGTTTTGTCCTCAACCCAATTAATTTGGAGCCGAAATCCCAATGATTACCGGGTAAAGGTCCTCCTGATACACTATCTCGAAACACACGACGGAGTTCTTCTTCCTTCAAGGGTTGAGTAATAATTATTTCCGGAATAGTATCACCGTTATGTCCTAGCTTAGATATATCGGCTGGAGTTATGGCGTATTCAATGGCATCAATTAAAGTAGATTTCCCTGAGTTATTCCGACCAACTAATATATTGACGGGAAGTATATCTTCAAATCCTTGTTCTTCATCGCCAAAGCATTTTAAGTTTCGAACTTTCAGGGAAATACCGTTGAATTGTCCCGATACTTCTTGGTCCATATTTTCCATAATTATTTATTACAATCTACACCTAATTATTATGTTATGCAATATACTGGTGAAAATTCCAGCCTTTGCCATTAATTACAGAATAGGAATAATAGAAAGCAGTCAAGAAATGATAAGGGTCGGGTTTTATACTTATCACCGCTGGTAGTTGCAACTACCCCTAACTGAAAATCTTGCCGGGGTTCATGATGCCGTTAGGGTCGAAGGCCTGCTTTATCCGCTGCATCAGCTCCATCTTGCCCCCGCCAGCCACCATCGGGAGGTAGTCCGTCTTGGTAAAGCCGAGGCCGTGCTCCCCGGATATCGTGCCCCCCATCGCCACGCCCTCCCGGCAAATCCTGCCGAGAAGCTCTTTCACCTTTTTCTGCATCTCGTCGGTTGCCTCGCCCAGAATGGCCAGGTGCACATTTCCGTCCCCGGCATGCCCCACGGCGATGACAGGTATCCCGTACTCCTCCCCTGTCCGGTGTGACATCTCGACGAACTCGGCGATGCGGCTCCGCGGCACGACCACGTCGGCAAAGTCGAGCATACCCGCCCGTTTCAGGGCATAGTAGAACTTCTCCCTGACATCCAGTAAATTACGCTTGGCCCTTTCGGTGGCGGGGCTGTAGACATCAACGGCGCCGTTGCTCAGGCAAATCGGGCCGATTTCTCCGGCCTGCCGGTGAATCTCCTCCTCGTTATCGCCCTCCAGGAAAATCATGAGAAAGGCCTCATAGTCGTGCAGGGGGACTTCCTTGCCGGCGTACTCCTCGGCCATGTGGATAATGTCCTTCTCCATGAACTCGATGCCGACGGGGAGTATGCCTCGCTGCAGTATCGCCGGGACAGAGCTGATGGCGTCGTGCAGACTGTTGAAGGGGATAAAGAGCAGCTCCATCTTTCCGGGGGGAGGTATCAATCTGAGCAATACTCTGGTAACGACCGCCAGTGTCCCCTCCGAGCCGATAAGCAGCTGGGTCAGGTCATAGGCGGTGGAGTTTTTGACGAACTTGCCCCCCGTCTGGATAATCTCTCCGGTGGGCAGCACTGCTTCCAACCCCAGCACGAAATGCCTGGTCACGCCGTATTTCACGGCCCGCATTCCGCCGGCATTGGTCGCCACGTTCCCGCCGATGGCGGCACTGGCCTCACCGGGGTAGAGGGGATAATGGAGTCCGTGCTCGGCCACAGCCTGAAAAATGTCGGAAAGGAGAACGCCCGCCTCGACCGTGGCCACAAAGTTGGCCCTGTCTATCTCGATTATCCGGTTCATCCTCTCCAGGGAGAGGACAATGCCCCCGTGAGTGGGTATCGCCCCACCAGAAAGACCGGTGCCTCCACCCCTGGGAGTAACCGGGATGAGCCTCTGATTAGCCAGCTTCAGTATCTCGGAGACCTGGGTGCTGTTATCAGGCTTGACCACCACCTCGGGGAGGAACGGTTTGGGCATGGGCATCTCGTCGTGGGAGTAGTTCTCCAGCCCTTCTCCCGTCACGACGTTCTTCTCACCGGCTATCCCAGCCAGCAGGGCTAAGACCTCATCGGTGACCCTGCCATAGCGACTCTGCGTCTCCAACTGTCCTCCTTGAGACAAGGCACGTTAGCCAGCCGACTGGCGGGCAAAGAGGGCGGCACCATAGGCCCCGGTCAACTGGGGGAGGGGGGGAACGATTATCTCGCCCTTAATACGCTCCCGGAAAATATCGGCAACAATGGGGAAGTACTGCACCACCCCACCACACAGCAGCAGGGGGTCGGCGAGGGGAATCATCTCCATGACACGGTCTACCACCGACTCGAACACCCCCCTTACCAGGTCCTCGGAGGCGACCCCTGCCCTGATATGGGACAGTATCTCGGTGGAGGCGAACACGGTGCAGTAGCTCCCGATTTTGACCCGCTTCTCCGCCTTCCTCGCCATATCGTCCAGCCGCTCGAGGGGGATATCCATCCGGGCGGCAATCTCCTCGATGAAGGTACCGGTGCCAGCAGCACACTTCCGGTTCATCTTGAAATCGAGCCTGTGACCGTTATCATCGATTTTGATTACCTTGTTGTCCTGCCCCCCGATATCAACCAGCGTCAGCGCCCTTGAGACATGGTGGTAGCCACCTTTGGCATGGCAGGCTATCTCCGTCTTTACCTCTTGGGCAAAGTCAATGGTGTGCCTGCCGTAGCCGGTGGCCACGATGGGGATGTTGTCCCATGCCCTGCCTTCCAGGGCGGTGTCCAGTACTTCCCGGGCAACGCTCTGGTAGTCGACCCCGGAGCGGCGTACATGGCTCCCAACTATGTTATCTTCCTGGTCAATCACCACCGCCTTGGTAGTACAGCTGCCGATGTCAATACCGGCATATATCGTCACTGTTACTCCTCTAATTGCTCGATGAAGGCTTCGACATTGGTAATGGTCTGCTCCTCGGAAAAACAACGGAGGTCGTTGAGATCGCCATAGATTATCAGATAGGGTACACCCAGTCGCTCGCTCAGGCGGTCGGGCATGCCATAGCGACTGTTGGTATTATTGGGACAGGTCTTGGAATCATGGTAAAGGATTCCATCGACGTTAAAACGCTCCACCTTCTCGGCAATGTAGTCCTCTTTCCAGTTGTCGTCCTGACCGATGAAGATAGAACTGTATGCCCTGGCCATACTCTTGAAGGGGTCCTTTGGGTCGAGAGCAGAGAAGACCCAGCTGTTGCAGTAGGTGCTGACCAGGATGCAGGAATTCAATCGGGCGAAGAGCTCGCTCATCATCCGCAGCTTTCCCCAGATGGGCATCCCCTCCCAGTAGAGGCGATGGCGCTCTCCCTCCACGGCCGCCACCCCCTGCTCGACACGCTCCTTTAGCTCCGCCAGAAGGATTTTATAGTAGTCGTTGGCCTCTTTCCTCCCCCGCATAACCACCGCCGGGCCCATGTGGATGCAGTCATCGAAGAACGTCATCGGGGAAGGCATGGCCTCCGCCGTGTCCAGACATTCCTCCCATAGTTGAGAGCATTCACGGGAAGTGGCGACTACCTCACGAAACTCGTCGATATCGAAGCGACGCCCGGCCACCTCTTCCAGCCCGGGTACCATCTCCTCAATCTGAGCAGCCACCGACTCTACGACGTCCTCTCGCGACTGGCGCTGCGTGCGAGGTGTATTTACACCGTATAGAGGCACCTTGAGCTCCCGCGAATACCAGCTCATCCAGTCGTATACCTCGCGGCACTGATTGGTATTGTAAAGCAATACGTCGGGTTTGGGGACCCGCTCTATGCCATAGGCCCTCATCAGAGGCGTTTCACCCCTGAGGTAGGCACCGATGTCACTGGTGAGATAAGAGCATATATCAGGGGAATACCCGACTGCATTGGTAACCGGAATGTAATCAGTGGCCGTTCGGGTCGAGCCCAGCATGGCACCGTGGTTTTCGTAGAAATAAACCAGGAATCCCATGGAGATTGCCAGCTCCGCCGGCCCCACACTGCTGCACCAGGCAATCTTTCTGTTTCCGGTCTTGGCCGCCTCATCCAGCTCCCTGAAGTGCTGTTCCATAACGGCCCTTACCTGCGCGGATGCCTTGATTTCCACACGTCTACTTTCTGCCATTGTCCACCTCTTTTTGAATTATCTTTTTTAACCACACCACATGTTGTGCATCATGGGATGACAAACAGGTTCTCCTTATCGGCAGCTTGCTGAGAGCGCCTGATTAAGAGCTTGGTCAAGTTGTGCATTGATGCGAAAGGCTGAAGGTTGGTGAGCAGGTACACCCACTTTGTCTTGTCCATAGCAATCTTATCGGGGTCCTCCCCCTTACCCAACCTCTCAAGTATATCCATATGAAAGGCCTCGGTAGCTTTCATAGCCTTTGCAAAGTATTTGTCCATCTGTCCATCAACCATCCCATTGTGACCCAGAGCACCCCTCTTGGCTGCTATAGCGGAAAGCTTCCGAATGCTGTTGCAGTAGGTCTCGAGAGACTGGAAGTAGTTGGGCCAGAAGGCGTCCTTTTCGGGGATAAAAAATCCAGTTACGTCCCCTATGGCCAGGGTACCCTCTTTTTCTTCATATAGAGAGATGTGGCACGGTGCATGGCCGGGGGTCTCATAGACATTCCACACGATGCCTGAACCGAGGTCGAGCTTATCTCCTTCTCCAACAACCATATCTACCTCAAAATCTACCTCAAAGGCGGGGTTCTCGAACTCAGCAGGCCATTCCAAAATATCACCTTTTATGATTAGAATCTCAGTGATACTGCTGTCTATCTGGAGAAATTCACCAACAGCCTCTTCTCTTTGCAACATCTTTTCGGCTACCGCGCTGGCCACGACTTTCAGATGAGGCCATAGCTTTCTCAGCTTTGGAATTGCTCCAATGTGGTCGGGATGGGTGTGAGTCAGGGCAAGGTACTTGATACGCTCCGGATTAATACCCAACTCCTTAATCTGCTCTACGATAATATCGAAGGTGGCCCCGGTACCGCCTTCAATGAGCATGCCATCATCTCCCATAGATAGATAAGCGGGATAAGAATGCATACCCAGTTGATAGAAGTTTGGCGTTATGGTTGTGGGTCCATACCTTTTTTCACTCATATAATGTTCCTCCTCGTCATTGGCATAAGTACCTGATTGAAATAAAACCCCGGGAAGGTAAGCCTTCTCAGGGTCTTGAAATCAACGGATGTCTATAGCGTTCTTTTTTGGATGTGTCTGTGTGGGGCCCTGAGGGCACCTTGGAAGAGTCCGCCAAGAGTCCCCGCTTTAGCGGGAAATCCGAGCGGACTTTCTATACTCGTACACTAATATTGGGGTAAAGAAATCAGGTGATACTTGGTCGAGTTCTCTCATAGCCATCTATTAAATCATCCTAAGGAAACGAGTCTTGCTTGAGATTATCAAATAATACTCTGCCTGTCAAACTATACCATGATTTATGGCCGGGGTAAAAAGGATACTATAACTACAAAGAAGGGGCTTGTGGAGCTGAGGGGACTCGAACCCCTGACCTCTTCGTTTACGATACGATAGGGAATTGAACAGTAGAAGTCTTCCTAATGACCTACAAGCCCAGTAATCTTGAAGCGTTGTCGCCAAGCCATTTATCTCTGACCTCATTCTTTAGAGGCAGTGCTCGCAGCTCGTCAACGCAACGCCTGTGCGGTAGCATGCTGTCTGTGGCAAAGAGCACCTGGTTCTGAAGCAGACTGTTGCCATACTGCATCAGTGGCTCCCATCCAGAACCTGGCGTGCCAAAGTACTTTGGAGAAACGCCACCGAGTTCTATATATACGTTTGAATGTTTCCAGGCGACTGCTATCATCTCGAGAACCCAAGGCCAGCCGCCGTGATTGGCCACCAATTTCAGTTCGGGAAAGTCGCAGGCAATCTTGTCAAGGTGACTTACATGAGAATAGTCCAGTACACGATCCACGTTGAAGCTGATTGACGAGTGAACAGTTACAATCAAACCCAACTCCTGACACTTGGCATACACCGGCCAGAAGCGGCTGTCTGTGCTGCTGACCCGCACCGCCCAGGCCTGGATGTTAACTCCACGGAATCCCTGTTCTTTTGCACCACGCTCGAGTACTTTGACCATATCTTCGTCAACAAGCGGGTTGAGGCACATGAAGGCTGCCGGGAACCTGTCTGCATGGTCGTGAGCAATCTTGGCGGCGGCATCGTTAAGAGCATGATAGTCGCCGCTGCCACCATACTCTGCTTGGATAACAGATCTGTCTATACCTGCCTCGTCCAAACTCGCTAGCATGTTCTCGACCGTGGATCTCCAGTCGCCCTGGAGGTTCTCGCGGTAAACACGACTATATCCCCGGCTCGTACCCTCTCCTGCTCGCCTGGTCGAACCTTCATGTCTAGATCTTTCACCGTACTCCGCGTATGGGACAGTGACACGGAAATCAATGATCATTGGCTTCACCTCTTCTTGTCCTGCAGGCGCTGCATGGCAGCCCTGCCATACTCTTGCTGGGACGGACTAAGGGCGTTGAGCTGCGAGTCACGTGTCTCCATCTGCAGCGTCTCTTCAATCGACATGCTCAGCGCCCGGTTGACAGCCTGCTTGGTCAGCATCAATGACAGACCGGAGTTCTGGTCGATCCTCTTAGCCATCTCCATGCTGGCACTTTCCAGCTTATCAGGAGGAACGAGCTTGTTGACGTAGCCGAGGCGGTGTGCTTCCTCAGCATCCATGAACTCATTGGTGAAGTAAAGCTCCTTCGCCTTGGACAGTCCGATGTGGTGTGTCAGCAGCTTAGTACCCGCATTAGTCACCGTCTGCCCGACGTTCGTCTCGGTGGCGCCGAACTGTGTTCCCTCGGCGACAACCCGCAAGTCAGCACCCATGGTCCACTCCAGTCCGGCACCGATGGCATAGCCATGCACGGCGGCAATGACAATCTTGGGCATTCGCATCATTGCCCGGGTGATGTTTTGCCCGGTGTCGCGTTGGTACTCAAGAGGTACCTGCCTTTCTGGTGAGCCGGACTGGGAAAGGTCAAAGCCGGCACAGAAGGCTCTTCCCTCGCCTCGAATGATGACCACCTTAGCCTCAGTGTCAGCCTCAGCCTCCATAAGCGCTGCCAAGAAATCTCTACTGAGCTGCCCGTCTATAGCATTGAGCTTTTCGGGACGGTTAAGGCTAATAACGATGATGCCATCTTGCTTCTTATAGAGCACCGTTTTATATTCCATTAGAACCTCCTACATGCCGGTTAATGCTAGTGACCGAGGCACCTCTTACAGTATCGTGCCCTGTTCCTTCATTTGGGTTAAATCGTCCCAATTGTAGCCTAACTCCAGCAGAACCTCCTCGGTATGCTGACCAAACTCCGGCGCTGGCGTTCTGGGAGCAATCGGTGTATTACTGAACTGGAACGGAAGGCGGAGTAGTTGCATAATTTCACCCGAGGAATGGGGGAGTTCGGCCACAAGGTCGTTTGCGGTAACTTGTGGGTCTGCTACAACCTCGGCGATTGTTGTCTCGGCTTCCCAGACAAGGCTATACTCTTCGAAACGTTCTGCCCACTCATCCAGTGTCCGGGTTACTAAAACCTCATCTAAGAGTGCGATTATCTCACGGTGGTTCTGCATGCGTTTCTGATGGCAGTCAAAGCGAGGGTCATCTACCAGGTCTTCCCGCCCGATTGCTCGACAGACGGCCGGCCAATAGCGGTCAGTCTGCAACATCATGAAGAACACCCACTTACCGTCGGCAGTCTGATACGTGTTACGGAGTGGGTTTGGAGCTTCCTTACGACCATACTTACGGTTACCGCCACGCTCTCGCCAGGTTAGGCGGCGCTGCATATCTTCCCCAGCTACCCACATGCCCGTAGAGAGTAACGAGATGTCTATCTTCTGCCCAAGACCAGAGCGGTCCCGTGCATATAAAGCTGCTACTATTGCGCCTGCAAGGAAGACGGCACTGGTCAGGTCTCCCATAGCACCGCGTAGCGGCACTGGCGGTGCGTCAGGCTCGCCGAGGGTGGACATGATACCGGCACGTATCCAGAAGACTGTATCATCGAAGGCCGCTCGATCCCGGTCTGGTCCCATGGAACCAAAACCAGTCGCCTGCGCATAGATAATCTTCGGGTTCAGGCTGGAGATACTCTGGTAGTCTAGGCCAAGCCGATCTATAACCTTGGGGCGGTAGTTCGTTACAAAGACATCGGCCTGGCTTAACAGCTTAAGAGCAACTTCTTTACCAGTTTCCTTCGAGAGGTCAATGACAATAGCGCGCTTACTGCCATTCCATTGCTCCCAGAAAGGATTTATTACCCCCAGGCCTCGTTCGGTCATCGCGTTCGGCGGTAATAAACCCCGCACTGGGTCTCCGCCCTTCGGGTCCTCTATCTTGATGACATCGGCGCCCATCTCGCCAAGTGCACGGCAACAAGTTGGACCGAGCACCCAGTGACACAACTCGATAACCCTGATACCTTCGAGCGGTAGCATGTTTACTCCTCACTACCGTATTCTCATGTTAGTGCCCATGATATGCTCCAAATACTTGGCTGTCAAACAAGATCAGGATTGCGTTGACTGTCTACTTCACTCGTTCTTAACGCCATGACAACCTCGCAAGCCTCCAGCATACTAAACAAATAACGTAAGCTTATTTGAGGTGAGAGCTACTTATCGGGAAACCGAGCTGTTTAGTCAACCTGTTGTTTGATGGTGGCGAACAAACGCCGTGCATTCCCATCGAGAAGAGCACCTATCTCTTCCTCGCTGAACGCCACTCCCTTTGGGGAATCGTGAGGAAGGCGCTTCACCATCTCGACCCATTCCTTGCTCGACATTGCCAGCTCTACCAGTGGGGCGTCTGTGCCAAACATGACACGGTCACTACCGAACTGGTCAAGGAACCTCCTTAGAATGTGGCAGAACTGGTCGTAGCTCCGCTGGGCAATACGTTGCCAGGCACAGAAATCCGCCATGACATTATCACAGACCTTACCTAAGGTAATTAGGTCACGCCAGTACTCAAAACTAAGGTGGGCCACCACTACAGTCAGCCCGGAGAAGTCTACCAGTACCCGTAACAGCCCGGATGGGTGGGCGTTGCCCTCGTTCTTGTATGGTGGGGCCTCTGGTCCCATGTGGAAGTAGACAGGCACTTGTTTCGATACTGCAACCTCGTAAAGAGGGTAACACTCTTTGTCTGCCGGCAAGAAGCCGGTCGTTGGGTAGAGCTTGATTCCGCTAGCTCCCCACTGACTAATGCACTTTTCGGAAAGCTCAGCTGCTTCTTTTCGGCGTGGGTCAACACCACAAAACCAGGTGAATTGGTCTTTGTGTTTCCGAACTACCTCACTAATGTGATGGTTCTGTTGCTCTATTGCTAACGCACCCTCACCAAAGAGGACCCCCATATCAATGTGTAGTATATTGCACCGATCGATACCCGCCTCATTCATACGTTGGATATGACCGGAGCCATCCGGATCGAGGCTGTGCCAGCCAGAAGTCCCTCCGAGCTCTGTATTGATTGCCGTTGGCCCGACAAATGACTCATTGTAGAATCCCTCTGCATAAAGGTGGCAATGGACATCAATTGTCATTCAGATTACCTCCTTATCTCAACCAAGATCCGAGGCCTCAGGGATGGTTGCCAGCAACCGGCTGGCGTTACCATCCATTAGGTCAGCGATTTCCTGCTCGGTAAAACGGCAGTCCTCTGGAGCGTTCTGTGGAAGACCTCTAACGATGTCGACCCATTCACTGCTGGATGCCGCCCTTTCCAGCAGGGGAGCATCGGTACCGAACAATACTCGCTCCTTGCCGAATTCGTCTAGGTACCGTCTCAGGATGTGGCAGAATTGTCCGAAGTTCTCTTTAGCAACGATCTGCTTGGCGGAGATATCACAATATACGTTCTCTCGTACTCTACCAAGGGCTAACAAGTCACGCCAGTACTCATTGGCAAGGTGTGCGACGACTACAGTAAGCTCCGGAAAATCAACTAATACTCGCAATAGAAGTGATGGGTGGGTATTACCCTCATTCTTATATGGCGGGCTCTGAGGGCCCATATGAAAGTAGACCGGTAACCCCCAGGCAGCTGCTCTCTCATATAGAGGATAAACCTCCTTGTCAGCAGGCAGGAAACCAGTGCTAGGATACAGTTTTAGTCCACGGGCACCAAACTCGGTGAAACACTTCTCAAAAAGGTCAACGGCATCGTCTCTTCTTGGGTCAATCCCGCAAAAGTAAATCAAGCGGTCCGGATGTTTACTGACTACCTCACTGATGTAGCGGTTCTGTTCTACAACCGATGGTGCTCCCTCGCGTGGAAATAGAAAACCGAAATCAATATAGAGCAAAATACATTTCTCGATGCCCGCCTCGTCCATGCGCCAGACATGTTCCAAACCATCGCGGTCCTCCCACCACGAGGGCAGGACGGTATTCCGTACCTCTTCCTCAGCCTCCTCTTGCGTTACCGTGGCGGGCCGCCAGCTAGCGTTGAGGCGAGTGTAGCCATTCCACAGGCCTTCCCCATAGAACTCCCGAATGAACAGGTGAGCATGGGTGTCAATCGTCATCTTGTGGCTCTTCTGCTTAGAATTCTATTACGTCCAGACTACTGTTCGATACCTTTGGTGGAGCTGAGGGGACTCGAACCCCTGACCTCCTCCGTGCAAAGGAGGCGCTCTCCCAGCTGAGCTACAGCCCCGTAGTGAAAACATTATAGCAACAATGACCGCCCTTCTCAATTTGACGCATGTTATAAAATAAGGCCATCAGGGTAAGGCCAAGATAGTTTACAGTCTGGCGCTCAATCGGCAGAAGATTTATAATGGGAAATCACCCCTAATTGGAGTAGGTAGCAAAGACTGGTTAATATGACAATTGCCCACATAGTTATCCTGCTGGCAACCGGCGCCGTTACTGGTTTTGCCGGCAGTCTCCTGGGTCTGGGCGGCGCTTTCATTATGACCCCGGTGCAATATGCCATCTATTCCGATATGGGTATCCCAACAGATATAGCCATCAAGCTGGCCTTCGGGACTAATATGCTGGTCATTTTCCCCACCGCCATAAGCGGTACCTGGAGATATCACAGACAGGGAGCCGTGTTCTGGCAGGCTGCGGTTATCATGGGTGGTTGCAGTCTGGCCGGCAGCCTGGCCGGTGCAACCCTGGCCACTAATCTCCCCGGAGAAGCCCTAAAGATAACCTTTGGTGCTATCATCATCGTTAGTGGCATCAGGATGCTCACCGCCAAACAGCCTGATATTGAAGAGGCACCTGTGACTAATCGCTGGCTGTGGGGCGTCTGGGCGCTGTTTATGAGCTTTGCTGCCGGGCTTCTGGGAATGGGAGGGGGAGTACTGGCTATCCCTATTATGACACTGATACTCCGTTTTAAGATACACAACGCCGTGGCCACGTCATTGGCCATGATGATACTCACCAGCATCGGTGGTATTATCGGCTACATCAGCAACGGTATCGGGGCCCCGGACCTGCCTGTCTATTCATTTGGTTATGTCAACCTACAAGCATGGCTGTTACTGGCTGTCCCCAGCATAGTCATGGCGCAGATCGGGGCAACGATAGCTCGCCGTACACCTGACAGGCGGCTAGCCTACATCTTTATCCTCATCACCTTCTATTTGGGACTAAGGATGATTGGTCTCTTTGAATGGCTGGGCTGGCCGCTATAGGCACTCTGACGCTAAATGCTAAACAGGAAGGTAATCACATCGCCGTCTTGTACTGTATAACTCTTACCCTCCGTCCTGAGCAGTCCCCTCTTACGGGCTTCGGCGAGACTGCCGCATTTGACGAGGTCATTGAAGCTGATGACCTCAGCCCGGATAAAACCACGCTCCATATCCGAATGAATCTTCCCGGCAGCCACCGGAGCTACCGTTCCACTCGGCACCGACCAGGCTCTGACCTCAGCCGAAGCGATGGTGAAAAATGAGACCAGCCCGAGTAGCTCATATGAGACCCGGATAATCCGGGCAAACCCGGACTCGGTCAGGCCAAATTCGGCCTGCCAGGTGGCAGCCGTCTCGCTATCAAGCTGGGACAGTTCCATCTCCAGCTTGCCACATAGCGCAACAACACGACACTTCGGCCGCGCGTAAGTAGCATTCAATTCAGTCTCCAGTGTCTCCGCCTCCGGCAGACGGTCTTCACCGATATTAACAACAATCAGAAGTGGCTTGGCAGTGAGAAACTGGAAATTGTTGATGGCCTTTATCTCCTCCCCGGTCAACTCCTGCTCCCGGATAGGTACCTCTTCTTCCAGACCGGTCTTTACCTTCGCCAGTAGTTCCTTCTCATGGAGGAAAGGCTGGCGCTCAGCCGGCTTGGCCCCTTTCAGAGACTCCTCGATTCTGCCCAGCCTGCGCTCGATAATAATCAGGTCAGAAAAAGCCATCTCCAGGTTCATCGCCGCTATATCCCGGGCCACATCCAGGCTACCTTCACTATGAGGTATGCTATCATTCTGAAATTCGCGGACGACGTTAATCAGGGCATCGACTTTGCTCAACTGGGCCAGTAACTGGCCACCGATGCCCTTGCCTTCAACCAGTCCCTTAACCGATGCGCCGATATCTACGTATGATACCGTTATAGGTATGGTTTTATTGGGCTTGAGGATATCGGTCAATGTGTCAAGTCGCGGGTCGGCGAAACTGGCCACCCCCACGTGTGCTGCACCTGCCTGAGTGTGCTTGGCCGTGTCTGCTTCGCCTCTAGTCAGGGCATTAAAAAATGTCGTCCGACCACTCTGAGGCAACCCGATAATACCTATCTCAATATTCATCGTCAGGCCAGCGTTACCACGCAGTTACCTGTGGCTATTTTACTCTCATCAGGACCATGTCTCAAGGCCGTGCTCTCATTCACATGATTCAGGAGGGTGAGAAAACGGATTATCCTGGGATTCACCTCTATTTGATTGTGTCGACCCCATCCCCTGCCCGCTTGCCTTCGCTGAAGCTTTAGCGCAAGCAGGCCGTCCCTTCGGCCTGCTCGCCGTACGACTTCGGCAGGCGAGGACTATGGCAGGCGGGCCTGTATCCCCTTCAGGGAGAACCACTCGTTCGACTGAGCTCACGACGAAGTCAGGGTGAACCCTTCCCCAGAGGGGAAGGGGGAGAAAAAATTAGAGGGGCTACACCCCTCTTCGACTCCCCTTAACTTGTCTGCCTCATAGGAACCCTTACTGCCACTTAACATCTTCACGGATAAGAGGAGAGTGAAACCGCCGCCGGTTAGCTTTCTCTAAGATAGCGAATTATCTCACGTGGACTCGGTGTCTTACCATACATCAACAGGAAAATGCGGAAAGCCTTCGACACCAATAAAAGACTACCGATAATCCCGGCTATCATCAATCCTATACCGACAAGCAGCTCCCATAAAGGAATTTCGGAAAGGCCAAGGCGAACAAAGACCGACATCGGGGCAGTGATTGGAATCAGTGTCAGTACTGTTCCAACAACATGGTCCGGATTGTCCCGGAGAAAGAAGATAAAGATGTACAAAGGCAAGACTGCGGGTAGCATCAGCGCCACCACCATCTGCTGGCTGTCCTTGGCGTTGGCTCCAACAGCTCCCATACCTGCCTGGATGACAGCAAAGAGGAGGTAACCAAGGATGAAATAAACGATTCCCAGTATTAGCATACTGCCCGATACCTGAAGCCCTTCCAGAACCCCACCAACAACATTTGAAGCCAACTGTGTCAGTATAACAAGTGAGCCCAGCCAGACAAGTACCTGCAACAATCCACCAGCACCGAGCCCGAGGACCTTCCCAGTCAGCAACTGTTGAGGAGAGACGGACGAGAGCAGGACCTCCATGACCCGGTTCTCCTTCTCCTCACCCAGACCCTGAAGAAGGTAGCCTGAAGAGCTACCGATGGCCATGACCAGTAGAAAGGCAAATATCGTCGGGACAACGAAGGCCGCAACTCCGCCCTGGTCTTCGGCAATGTTACCGCTCTCGTCAAGCCTGACACTCGCCAGCAGCATCGGCGACTTCACTCGCTCGGTTATCTCAGGGTTTATCTGCCCTTCGAGGAGATTGCTCTGCAAGAAGCTTATCATAGCCGAGCGGGTCTCACCCGGGACGTCCAGTTCTTTTTCGAGGACATACCTGTAAACTACCCCCTGCACCAGATAGTCCTCCGGAATAACAAAAAACTCGTCAATGTCCTCAATGAGCATGGCATCGGTGGCTTCCTCCTGTGAATTAAAGGGAATGAAGATAAGCTCTCCCTGTACTGTGTATTCACCGAATCCACCAAACTCGTCCACGTAGCCAATAACGGGCAAATCCCGGTCGCCAGTACCAATACCCTGAACAATCATGTAAATACCGATAGCGCTGAAACCAATCACCGGAAACGCCACCAGCCAGATGATAAAGCCCTTCCGCCTTATAAGATTAAAGAATTCGTGCCTAAAAATCAGGAGCGTCTTATTCACTGGTACTTACCCATGAATAGTATCTAAGATTATTTCGTGGTAGTCAAGAAATTTGTCTGTACCACTCACTAAGCTCCACTGCTTTATTACATACATATATTTTGTAACAATGAGTGTGAGTGTAAAGAGCTATTGGCAGGGGATTACGGCGGGTGGCTTAACTGGACAAAAGAAGGCCAGCAGACCATTGGAGACCTGTTAGTACAACGGATTGTGACTATGAATTCAATGTATAGGCTCGGCTGATTCTCGACAGTGGGTCAGTGTTATCATGATCAACAAATTCAAATCCCTTTCCAATAAAATTACTGATTCCTCTTCCCAAGGCAAGCAGATTATTAGTCTTGGGATTAGTATGTTCTTCAATTCTGATTTTCTCACTACCTGTATCAAGGTAGACGGACATTCCTGCAATACTAGTATTGGGCCCAGAGCCACTTTCTGGGAAATATTCTACGACTACCCTCTGAATGGCTGAAAACGGTATAACCTGCTGTGTCTTAAACGAGATGAAGATTCGCCTCTCAGTTGTAATACTCTCAGTGGGCTTATCTACACTAATAGTCGTTCCATGTAGCCAAAGTAACCGCCATAAGAGAAACCCCGAGTCGTAAGGAGGTACAATAACCAAATGGAACGGGTTGTGTTCCTTAATTCTTTTAGTAGTCTTCCAGAATTCCTGCTCCAGCGACTCCAGCCGAGCTTTTTCTTCTTCCTGCTCTGCTTTCAACTCAGAACGTTCTTCTTGCGCTCGTTCGCTCCACCTGGCTACCACTTCTTCCCTTGTTGGTTCACGGGCTTCATTGTTTCGCATTCTTATAACCTCCTAACTACGCAAAAGAGTACCAGTCACCGCCATTTATCTGACGATTCTATCTACGCTGTCTCCTTTCACGTTCCTTCATCAACCCTTCTACGAATTCCTCCGTTGCCTCTTCACGAGTCTCTTCTTTTACTAACCCTGTTACTGGTTTCCTGAGGACATCAGCGACCTCTTGGCTGAGATTACGTATTCTCAGCATATCTGTATCATGGTCGAGGAATATCGCCTCGTCGCCTGTGTCAATGTTTGCTACCCAGCATTCGACACGTTGGTATCCAATGCCACCAGCGACCCATTTTTTTCGCGAACCGCGTACACGCCCTTGACAACGGAAAACAGAATCTCACGCTTCCTGTGCACCAATAAGAACGGTCGTTTTGTGAATGTAACGGTCTGACTGATTTTGTCTATGGTTATCTTGCTACCGATGAATCTACCCAATATCCACAGTAGTACCGACAAACCAACCAGTCCAACCAACACGAAAAGTAACAGGAACAATATAGAGAGCCCCGGGATTTCTAACTCGCCGAGAATGGATATTACCAAAATTATTAGCACAACAGATACAAGGATGCAGACTAGTGCAATCACCAAGTAGATAATCTCCCTAACCACCTCGCTGCGACTAGGTGCAACTACCATCCTTTGTTCATTCTGTTCTTTAATTTCCATTACTCCCTCCAAACCAAAAAGGCACTGTCCGCCTCATAGTAGCGATTCCAGTGCCTCTTCTGCCTTCCTCTCCCGCCTATCAACCAGAATCTTGCTAGTGTGGAGGTCGGGTTGGGTGGTACGTATCAGTATTGTACTGAAAGGTTGATTGTAATGTTTCGAAAAGTTGTTGTCAATGGAGTCCTAGAAGAAGGCCAGCAAACTATTAGAGACTAACCAAAAAATTACACGCGTACAGACATACTGATGATGTCAGTTATGACTGAGTTGCCCTATCGCTTGCATCAATTCTTCAAACTGCTGAGGATAAAGAGATTGTGGCCCGTCAGAAAGTGCCTGTGATGGGTCATTATGGACTTCTACCAGCAGACCATCGGCACCCACGGCGATAGCGCCCTTTGATAAAGGTATTACATACTCTCTCTTCCCGGCAGCATGGCTGGGGTCAACAATGATAGGAAGATGACTTGCTTCTTTAATTGCAGGTATAGCACTCAAATCCAGAGTGTTTCTTGTGTTATCGGCAAAGGTTCGTATTCCTCTTTCACATAAAATGATCTGGCTATTCCCTTCTGACATGATATACTCAGCCGCCATTAGCAGCTCATCAATGGTAGCTGCGAAGCTTCTTTTTAATAAGACCGGCTTCGAGACATGACCGGCAAGTTTAAGCAAAGAATAGTTTTGCATATTCCTTGCGCCAATTTGAATAATATCAGTGTATTCTTCGACGATTTTAAGATTTTCACTATCGGTAGCCTCAGTGACGATGTATAGACCCGTTTCTCTCCGGACTTTGTCCAATATTCTCAAACCTTTTTCGCCCAGCCCCTGGAAGCTATAAGGAGACGTCCTTGGTTTGAAGGCACCACCCCGGAAAATCGTGGCACCATGCTCCTTAACATGCCTCGCAATACTTAATGCCTGGTCTTCGCTTTCAACAGCACATGGGCCAGCCATGATTACTGGCTTTCCTGCCCCTATTTTTATGTCACCTACGGATATTACTGTTGAATCTAGTCTTGTCTCCCTGCTAACCAGCTTATATTGCCTGGTAACTCTGATAGTCTCCTTCACCCCATCCAGTGACAGAAGTCGTGAATCTTCAACTGGCCCTTCATTTCCAACGATACAAACAGCGGTCCTCTGAGCACCCGGCATTGGAACTCCACGGTAACCCATCTTCTCGATTTCCTGGATAACCGCCTGAACCTGTTCTTCGGTAGCGTCAGCTTTCATCACGACTAGCATAGGTGCTTTACTCCTTAACCATCTTTCGTATTACCTTAGCTGTTAATCACACCCGTATAGTGTAACACGTAGTAGACATTCCCGTCTTTGTTTTTATGTCAACGGTATTTACTGGCGCTCACCGACAACCTGAAGGAAAATATCGTGGAGGGGAGGGGTAGCCACCTCGAAACGATTAACCGTCACACCCTGACCAAGCAGTTGTGCCAATACCTGCTGGGGCGTCGTTTCGCTATCCAGAAAGAGCTCAGTACGGCCATCGTGGTCCTGTCTCCGGATAACGCCGCTCACCTCTCCCAGTTCGCCCTCATGCTCCAGCAGAACCGAGTTGCTCCGGTAGCGCGATTTAATCTCAGCCAGGTCACCGTAAAGGACAGTACGCCCTTCGTTTATCATCAGGATGCGGTCGCACAGCTCCTCCACCTCGTTCATCCGATGTGTGCTGAGAATGATGGCCGTACCCTGATTTCGCAGCTCAAACACCATATCTTTGATTAACTCGGTATTAACAGGATCCAGGTTAGCAAAGGGCTCGTCAAGGATAATGACTCTGGGTTCATGGATGATGGTGACGAGGAACTGGACAAACTGCCCCATGCCACGGCTCAGCTCCTTTATTTTCTTCTGCTTGTGAGGCAGCAGGTCTACCCGAGCGAGCAACTCATCAGCCCTAGTGGCCGCCCGATGAGCCTCCATACGTTTCAGGGAGGCGAAATAGGTGAGGGACTCGACCACAGTCAGATTGAGGTAGAGACCCCTTTCTTCAGGCAGATAGCCAATGTCGTTTTTGGTGGCCTCACCAAGACGTTGGCCAAGGATTAACACATCTCCCGAGTCGGGCTTGATAAGGTCCATCATTATCCTGATGGTCGTCGTCTTACCGGCGCCATTCGGGCCTATCAGACCGAATATCTCACCACCATTGACATCAAAGGAGAGGTCATTGACCACCGTCCTGTCACCGTAGGTCTTCGAAACGTGATTGACTTCGATAAAAGGCATGGATTGCTACCTTCGGAGCGGTTTTAATTATATATCAGGAGTTGTACAGTCGCAAGGAACACCGAAAAGAACTCTGGGGCTTATAAAATCAAGCAAACCTTTCCGGAGAAGGCCATTATACTCCCCGGCATCGGGTATATTAGCCCGTTTAAGGCACGCCTACAGGCCTGCATAGATGGGGGGTTTTTGCAGTATTTGGTTCCCACAAGGACAGGTATTAAAAACGATTGCAGCTACCATTATGAATGCTAATGTATATATAGAAAAAGGGCAAGGATAAAAAAGAAATTAACCGGGGTTTTGAAAATACATAAGGAGGTGAAATCAATGGAGACCGCACTAACAATCTTAATGGCACTGGGAATCTACGTAGTCGCCCCCCTGCTGATCGCCGCCGCTGTGTGTGGCATTGCAGTCTGGAGGGCCGGGAAAGCCAGAGCCCGGGCGGAAACCAAGATCCAGGAAGCAGCCCATCAGCCCGCCAAGACGTAGTACCGATGACAGAACAAGAGATCAGCAACCAGAAGAAGCATTACTGGCTATCAAAAGAGTACAAAACCAAGGAGATAGCCAGTAATACTTTATTCAGCCATACATATATTAACAAAACGACCCGCTACTGATTAGTGTCTGACACAAGCATGTTTCACTTGGTACCACATAATTGTCGGCAAATGTAATTTGAACCCTTCGAACCCAACAAGAGATTGATTTATTACCTCTTCATACTATCTTGTGTCTTGCGCAATCAACACTACGCTCAGGATATGTGTTGACAGAGCTCCAGCACAGGGCTATGCTTAGTATTCTGTAGATAAACAGCGCGGGTAAAAAGAGGTACAACAGAAAATGAAGGCGAAATTTTTGTGGCTACTTGTGTGCTGTCTTGTGGCACTGACTGTGGTGGTATGGTCTTGCGGTGGAACACAACCAGGTGAGCAGGAAGAAGAAGAGGAAGAAGAAGAGGAAGAAACACCAACCTACTCAGTGACATGGGAGAGCGAAGTACAAATCACAGCTACAGGCGCTCCGTCATTCTATCCTACTTTAGGGGTTAATGGCGGCACGATACACCTCGCCTGGGTTGACCAGCGGCTTGGAGGTGAGAATCGCGAAATCTTCTATAACCGTAGCAATGATAGCGGGGTAACCTGGCAGGTTTCAGACACAATGATTTCAAACGACCCTCTTTATTCCATAAGGGCAGACTTTGCCGTAAACGGGGACACTGTGTACCTGTTCTGGCGCGACAATCGTGACGGTAACTTTGAGGACTATTTTTCCAAGAGTACAAATGGAGGTGCTGACTGGGGACCTGAGACCAGAATCACTTACAACCCTGGCCTGTCGGGATGCCCGTTCCCCGTGGTAAATGGCAGCACTCTGAATCTTTTCTTTCGGGACAATCGCATGGGAACCTTTAAAATCTACCAGAAACACTCAGTTGACGCTGGTGTCACCTGGAGCGAGGATATTCTCCTAACGCCAGACGGCATCGATGCCGAATTTCCTTTCCCGGCTGTTAGCGGCAACACAATCCACCTAGTCTGGCAGGATGCTCGTGATGGGAATCTGGAGATTTACTATAAACGCAGCGTGGATGTTGGCGTCAGCTGGGCACCAGCTGAGCGGCTGACCAACAACCCTGGGGAATCAAAACACCCTAAAATCGTTGTGCAGAACGGCAACTTACACCTGGTATGGCGGGACAACAGGGATGGGAGCAATGAAGTCTACTACAAGAAAAGTACCGATGGTGGACAGAACTGGTCGCAGGACCGGAGATTAACGCAGAATCCGGGGCAATCATTCTGGCCTGTTCTGGCAGCGAGTGACGAGCTTGTCCACCTAGTCTGGTGTGACGAACGTGATGGCAACCAATCCCTCTACTATATGTTCTCCTCGGATAACGGCGACACCTGGAGTGAAGAACACGTGCTCTCCGATTGTGTTCTCGCCCTTGGTGCTGACGTCATGGCCGCACACCCGATTATAGCAACAGGCCAGTATATCCACGTTGTTTACAATGACGAACACATCGGCGAAAATGAAATCTACTATAAGCGCGGAATTATATCTGAGCAGTAGATCGTTTTTTGCTGATAAACAGAAGTCCTCATAAAGACGACCCTCCAGATACCGTCTAGCACTAACTGCTTCCGGCAGTTAGTATTTCTGCCATTTGCTTCGCCATAGTCTTAGCTTGCTCAATTAGCTCCGTTTGTGTCTTTGGGTCAATATCGGGCGAACCAGAATTTCCGCTCAGAGTCAGTATTTCTGATCCGGCCAGTCTGACAAGTTTTCTCAACTCCTCTACGGTCGCATCAGCGCCACGGCGTCCCGCAACCGCAATCAGACCAGCACATTTAAAGTTCAGTGCCATACCATGACTGAAAAGGAAAAAACTCCTGTCCATGAAGGCTTTCATCTGCGCCGAGATAGAACCGAAATAGACCGGACTGGCCAGAATAACCCCATCTGCCTGACTGAACTTTTCCAGTATCCACTGACCATCATCTTTCTGCTGGCACTCTGAAAATGAAGCACAGTTCTCATGGGCCTGGCAGGGCCCAACTTTGTACTCGTTCAATACAATCTTCTCGGTCTCAATTCCATGAGAAGCCAACTCATCAAGAGCCTGGTCAATCAGGTAGTTGGTGTTACCGTGTAATCTTGGACTGCCTCCGATGGCAACGACCTTCATCTCAACCTCCGTATTATTCTCCACATCATTTAAGCAGAACAGGCTTTATTGACCCGTTCTATGTGATTATAAGAAACACACGTCTTCATAATCAAATTATAACTTCTTCAATATCACTAGGTCTTGACAAAATATAGTTTAGGTACTATACTATATCTGTCATGACAGATATAAATACAATCTACGAGGAAATTCTGCAGAAACTTGAGCAGGTGATTACAAAGATGGAGTCGATGCACACGCCATCACTCAGTTTTGGTACCGGTGTATTAATGCACACGAAGGAAATACATACAGTTCAAGCTATTGGCAGGCACCCAGGAATTAATGTTACCAAACTAGCAGAGCATACAGGTGTCACCAAGGGAGCCGTATCACAGACTATCAATAAATTATTAAGAAAAGACCTGGTAAAAAAAACACACGCACCGGGTAACAATAAGGAGGTTGTACCAAAACTTACTGCGCTCGGTTGGACCGGCTTTCACAACCATGAAAAGTTCCATATGGATACTCTGGACATGGCCCGCGAATACTATGGAGACCAGCTTAGAAGTAAGCTCGAAAGAATAAATTCAGCAGTGGATGACATCTATCAAATGCTAGACGAATACGAGAAAAGAAGAAGAAAGGAGTAATTTTTTTGATGATTTATTGTTTAGTAGCTAAACTTTAAAGGAGATATGACATGAAAATCGAACATATTGACAGTTCAATTATCGAGAGGAAAAAGCTTGTTTGCCCATGGCAGCTGGCACCCATAATTGATAATCGCCTGCGTCCCCTTGTCCACAACCCTCAAAAAATCTTTGCCCCCTACGTGGAAACCGGAATGACTGTACTAGACGTAGGTTGCGGCGCCGGTTTCACATCCTTAGGGCTTGCCAAACTTGTTGGCGAGGAAGGTCTGGTTATCGCTGCTGACCTGCAGCCCAAGATGCTCAGCATCGTAAAAGAGAGAGCGGTGAGGGCAGGGTTATCGAACCGCATTCGCATCCACCTCTGCAGCCCCGAGCGTATCGGTCTGCAAGAAGAAGTGGACTTTGCGGTAGCCTTCTTCATGGTACATGAAGTACCAGATGTGAGGACTTTCCTCGAAGAGATTTATGAGCTACTTAAAAACGGAGGGCAATTTTTCGTTACGGAGCCGATAATTCATGTAGGCTTAAGAGCATTCCGGCAATTAATGCGAGAAGCTCGAGATGTTGGCTTTGAAATAACAGGAAGACCGAGCGTACGATTTGGTCGAACGGTGTTATTGGTCAAGCTTGAATAGTCCTATTAGACTCCCCTATTGCTACGGAGAAGCCTTTATCATAGAATGGGTTCACGCTGGTAACATTGATGTATTATGGCAGGACAACCAAGACTCTTAACCAATTTCGCTAGGTGCAATTAGTTGCCGAGGCACTTCTTGTCACGACTGGAAGTAATATATAACGGAGGTTGGAAAGGCTATGAAAGCGAACCCAGAGACAGAAGCTGCCGTGATTAATGTCGTGAACAGGTTTGCTGACGCATTCGCCAAGCAAGATCTAAATGCAATGCTGGAGCTGTATGCCCCAGACCCTGATGTGGTTGTCATTGGGACAGGAAGCGATGAGAAGCGCATCGGGCTGGTCGAGATAAAGGACCTTTTCAAACGTGATTTTGCCCAATTCAGGGATGCATCCTTACAGGTTGATTGTCATACCGTTTCAGCTGCGGGTTCAGTAGCATGGGCGGCAGCCGATGCTACTGTTAACGCCAACACCGGCGACCAGGAACTCCTTTTGCAGGTACGATTGACTTTCGTGCTGGAGCGACGGGGAGACAAGTGGCTCATTGTACAATTCCACGGGTCCGCACCAGCTGCCGGGCAAGAAGAAGGCGAAGCATTCCCAAAACAGTAGTATAAATAGTAGTATAATGGGGACGCCGAATCAGGCCAGTAAAGGAGGGTTATCCGATGGAATGGGGAATGGCAAACCGATTGGCACAGTTGATTCAAAAGGACGGACATGTCCTTGTCCTGCCGGTAGACCACGGCTACTTCCAGGGCCCCACCCGTAAGCTGGAAGAGCCCCGCAAGACAATCGAGCCACTCCTCCCCTACGCCGATGGTCTCTTCATCACCCGCGGCGTACTGCGCTCATCGGTTGACCCTGACAACTCGAAACCCGTCATCCTCAGGGTATCCGGCGGCACCAGCATGGCTGGCGGGGACCTAGCCAACGAGGGCATCACCACCAGCATGGAGGAGGCAATGCGCCTTAACGTCTCAGCGGTGGGTCTCTCCATCTTCGTCGGCAGTGATTACGAGAAGGACTCACTGCTCAACCTGTCACAGCTCGTCAACGAGGGCGAGAGGTACGGCATCCCAGTGATGGCCGTCACCGCCGTGGGACGAGAACTGGAAAAGCGCGATGCCCGTTACCTGGCGATGGCCTGCCGCATCGCCGCCGAGCTGGGGGCGCGGGTTGTCAAGACATACTGGTGCGAGGACTTCGAAAAGGTAACTACGGGCTGTCCTGTCCCCGTCATCCTGGCTGGCGGCCCTCAGGTCGATACCGAGCGCGAGGTTTTCGACTTCGTCTATGACGGGCTGCAAAAAGGAGCCATCGGCGTCAATCTGGGTCGGAATATCTGGCAAAACGACCACCCGATAGCCATGATTAAGGCGATACGGGCGGTCGTCCATGAGAAGTCAACCCCACAGGAGGCCGAAGAACTATTCAATAAAGAAAAGCAGGGGAACTAAGACAATATGAGCGAGACGATGCGGGTAGCAATGTGGTACAACAACCGGGACGTTCGCATCGAGGAGATGCCTGTCCCGGAAATTGGCCCCGGAGAGCTACTGGTACGAATCGAGGCCAGTGGTATCTGCGGTAGCGACGTCATGGAGTGGTACCGTCTTGACCGCGCCCCTCTAGTGCTGGGTCATGAGATTGGCGGGCAGATTGTCGAGGTGGGAGAGGGGGTATACAGCTACCAAGTGGGCGATCGCGTCACA
>SMTZ1_10000777_pt1 | contig 30833 bp, 37 predicted proteins | sample DeeMarSWOR136_30_FD_25667 | JGI IMG/M metagenome (IMG submission 25667) | reverse complement strand
GCTAAAGGTGGTGGTGCCCTTTCTTCTGTTGTAGCTACGGGGGCTAAGATCAAGTATATAGGTACGGGGGAGAAACTTGATGAGTTGGAAACTTTTGACCCACCGGGATTTGTGGGACGTCTTCTTGATATTGGGGATATGAAAGGTCTCCTTGAGAAGATTAAGGAGGCGGAAATAACCCCTGAGCCTGAATTGGCTAAAGCTTTTATGACTGGAAAATTTACGTTGCGTCATCTTTTAATGCAGCTTGAATCGGTAAGCAAGATGGGGCGTCTTTCTCGATGGCTTTCCTCAATACCAGGCATGGGTTCTCAGCTTCCTACAGGGTTTGATGATATGAGTAAGGAGAGCATGAAAAAGTTTAGTGCGATACTTCAAAGCATGACAGAAGAAGAGCTTGATAATCCGAAGATTTTGGACAGATCTCGGATTACCCGGATAGCTCGCGGTTCGGGAACCACTATAAAAGATATAAGAACCCTTCTATCCCAATATCGTATGTCTAAAAAGCTGTTTAAACAGATAAAGCGTGGTCGCAGACGAGGGGCTCAACTGCCTTTTATGGGCAAAATGCCGCCAGAATAATTTTTTATTTATTAATGGATTCTTCTATTCTTCTTTTTTGTTTTTTTTCGTTTTTTTCTTTGGTTTGTTGGCAGCTCGGAAAAATAACCAATTTTTTTCTCCTCTTCTTTTCCATCTTAGAAGGGTGTAGCGTCCTTTCATTTTTTCTCCTTTTAAAATGAAGACAAGTTTTTCTGCTTTTCTTGATTCAAGCTCGTAGTTTCCACTATCCCAAATAGTTACTTTGCCTGCCCCATATAGACCTTCAGGGATTTCTCCTTCAAAATCGATGTAGTTTATGTCATGATCTTCAGTTTGGATAGCTAAACGTTTTTCACCCTTTTCCACTTGGGGTGTTTTTGGTAATGCCCAGGACTTTAAAACCCCGTCCATTTCAAGCCTTAAATCCCAATGTAACTTTCTTGCATGATGTTCTTGGATTACAAACCGCCCTTTCTCCATACATAATCTACCACTTAAGCAGGATATAAACTCTTTATAAAGAAGTATAACGTTTTTAAAAGAAGGTTTTGTTGTTGTTTTTTTGCTTTTTTATTTGGTTATATGGTATAGGTGGGATGTTGTAGCGGGAGATTTCTTTTTTTGGTTTTAAGATTTTTTTTATAAGGATTTCAAAAGCAAGGTTAACATTTTTTCCGTTTAAAGCTGAGGTTTCCAGATAGGTTTTAATTTTATTAGTTTCCATAAACTTTTCAACTTGTTCTTTTGTTACTTTCCGCTCGTTTAAGAGATCTGCTTTTGTGCCAATAAGGATGAGATTTTCTAAATCTATTTCTTTCTTGAAAAATTCTAACCATTGGGATAGCTTTTCAAGGGTTATAGGGTTTGTAAGGTCGAAAGCTAAAAAGCCACCTTTTGAGCCTTTTATATAGTTTTTGAAGACCCCCATTCTTTGGAACTGTTCTTGACCTCCCAAATCCCACATAATGAGAGAAACTTTTCTTCCATCTATTAACATACGGTGGGTGTGAAATCCGACGCCGATAGTAACACGAGTGGGGCCGAGGAATACCCCATTAATCCAACGATGGATAAGGGAAGTCTTACCAACCCCTTCTTCACCTCCCACTACAGCCTTAAATTTATATTCTGGAACTGTTTTATTATTGATATTCGTTTTTTACCCACCTTATTTGAGCTATTTATAAAACTCTTTTGCTATTTTAAAGCCTTTTTGGAAACTTTATTCGCAAATAACCAGAAAAAAATCCTATATTTTCACAAGATTAATTCAGCAATTTTCACGTTTAAATTTAAAATTATTCATAAAAATAGAATAAGGTAAAAATCGAAAAAGTAGAAGATTTTCGGTTCATAATTTTAATACTCTAGGTGGACATGTACTTTTTCCACGTTTGGAATGTTTATTTTGATTTTTTCTTCTATCTCCGTGGCTATTTCATGAGCTTTTTTAAGAGGCATATCCTTATCCAAGATTACACAGAGATCTATGTGGATTTTAGAGTTTATCTCAACAGCCTTTATGTTACATATATCTCTAACTTCTGGTACGGCTTTCACTACCTCTTTAATTTTGTTCTTTACATATAGTAAATCTTTTGGTTGGACTATTACTGGCTTTTCTAGAGGTTCAAGGTGAGAATTTATAGTCACTTCTAGATAGGTTTTACTCATCTCTTCACTTATATTTTCCTCTATTTTTGAGACGATATCATGGGCATCTTTGAGTTTTATATTATCATCGAAGTCTATGTGAAGTTCTACGTGGGCTTTTCTGCCTTCTTCTGTTTCCCATATAAGAACATCGTGAATCCCTTTCACTTCGGGAAAACTTTCAGCTAAAATGGTTATTTTTTCCCTGATTGACTCATCTGAAAGCTCTACCGTATCTGATTGAATTATTATGTCTGCATTGGCAACTATCCCTTGTACTCTTTTGTACGCTTGATTTATGATTTCAGAAACACGGGTAAAGGGAGTTGTTCTCCCTATGGAGACATGAAGATTTATGAACGTTTTTTTACCCGCTTTCCTAACTCTTATGTCGTGACAGTCGTAGATTTCGGGTATTTTCTCCACTTCTTTTTGGATTTTTTCAGCTAATCCAGGAGGAGCTTTGTCTAAAAGTTCTTCTACTGTAGTTCTTGAGAGTTCTATTCCTTTGTAGATAATAAAGCTGGTAATTATAAGCGCTGCAAGGGGATCAGCTATTAAAACGCCGAAAAGACCGTTTAATATTAAAGCTATTATTACTACTACGTGATCTAAAGCATCGGTCCATATGTGTAGAGCCTCTGCTTTTAGGGCTGAACTTTCAAGTTTATTACCGATTCTTGAAACATATGTTGCAACAGCACTATCTACAGCAATGCTGAAAAACATAAAACTTATTCCTAAAGGGATTTCTTCTACTTCTTCGCTTCCAGAAATAATAGCATCAATTCCACGGTAGACTATTAGGAAGGAAATGCTAATCAATAAGGTTATTTCTAGGAGGGTTGCAAGGCTTTCATGCTTAAAATGGCCAAACATGTGTTCTTCGTCAGCAGGCTTTAAAGTGGCTGATAGCCCGAAATATGCGATTAATGCTGCTACTAAGTTTACAAGAGAGTGAGCCCAACCAGAAAAGACTGCAAGACTTCCTGTAATAATAAACGCTATACCTTCGGTAACAGTCAGGATGCCAATGCCTATTAGGGCAATAATGGCTACATTTATACGATCACTCGCTTCTCCTTCCATAAGTAATCACTACAGGAAGTTTTTTGATGATATTATTTAATGGTTTATCTTTAATTTATTTAATAGCGAAAGTCTATTGGTGAAAGCTTAATAATACTTTATAGGGATTTAAAATGGTTTTAGACGTATTATTTTTCATTTAATTTTTCTTTTTGTTCTTTTGAACGTGTTGCTTCAACGCTTTCCCTAGCAAGAATCGAAGCTGCACCAATATCTTTATTTTTTAGTTCGCCTCCCTGTCCAACATAGCTTATGAATTGTGATTTATTTTCATGGCCTTGAGAAGCACCATCTATAGATATTTTCAACTCTAGTCTGTATCTACTTAAGAATTCGAATAAGAAGGTTGAGAAGTCGAAAACGATATCTTCAAAGGTATAACCTTTACTTCTAATTTTATCTATTAGTTGTTTACTAAGGGTGAGAGTAAGGGTCATGTTTGAATTTTGCACTATTTTCGTACGGTACTTTTCAAGGGAAGAGATGGCTAATTTTTTTGAATCTGTTGGAGCTAAATGTTGGTTTAAACTTACCGCGCTTACTACAAAAAGTTCGCGATCTGTTTTTCCTGCCTCGTCAACACCTAAATGCAGTTGGGACTCTTTCGCTTCTTCAGAGGTTATTTTTAACTCTTTTGAACCCTCAAAAACTTCAATTACTGAACGAGTAAAATCTGTTGAACCTGTTATTACTAAGGTATAATCCTTTCTTTTTGTTATGAATATAGATACTGTACCTTCTTGAGAGTCAAAGCGGTGTACAAGATCTTCTCGGAGTTCTTCTCTCCTTTTTAAACCATGCTTTTCAAGAACTGAAACGATATGTTCTACCGTTTTTAAATCAAGTTTTTTAAAAACTTGTGCCAAACAACAACACACCCATAAAAAAGAATTAATGTTTTTAATTAATTCTTCTTTCATATTAAGGTTTTAATATAGTTAAATATTCTGAAAATTGAAAGGAAGTCAAAAAAAACGCTCTGTTTTCCACTCTCCTTTCTTATCATCTTAAAACTTTGAAAAGACTTAATATTACGAAAAACGAATATTACCATAAGTAAAATATTTTGGCGATGAAATTGAGTAAAGCATTTTCCATAACCTCTAATGGGGATTTGAGAGAAACAAAAGCACACCCTACAGTTTTAAAAGATGATGAAGCAGTCTTAATTGTTAATGACGCAAATAACGTGATATATTGCTGGAAGGGACCTGATATTGAAACTAGAAAACGTTTTGCTGCAGGAAAAGCAGCTGCAAACTTGAACGCCAGACTAGGGCTAAAATATAAGATTAAACACATTGAAACCGGTGAAAAAGAAGTCCTCCTTGATGAGATCTTTACGAAACCAAGATATAACGTTCCTGTGGGCGTTCAAGAAGAAAGAGGATTGGGAGGAACAGATACGGGAGATAGGCTTGTAAAACCCTCAGAATTGTTACCCAAAGAGGAGAATCTCGTAAAACCCTCAGAACGTTTAGCAGAAATAGAGAACGAAACTGTAAAACAAGAACCCCCTAGCGATAAATCTCCTTTATTGGAACCGGTTACGCCTTTAACTTTGAGTGTCGACCAAATCGAGGAAGAACTTATGGTCGAAGCATTTGTAAAAGGCATACTTGAAGATCCGGCGATACGTAAACGAGTGATTGCTCAAATAGATAAAGAACTACTCGTGGAAGCTTTTGCAAAAGCTATCATAGAAGATCCAGAGATTCGAAGAAGGTTTTTAGATAAAATCAAAAAACTCGCATAAAAACAAGGCATAAGGGGAGAAAAACAAAAAACAATTTTCTCTATTTTTATTTCAAAAAAAATTTATTATCAGAAGAAGAAGTTTTTAAACAGGCTCTTCACTCTTTTTACCCGAAATTATCTTTTTAAAACGTTTACTATTTATATCCATAAACATTGTCTAGTTATTTAGAGGTTGGATGATTTTTGTGGCGCTTAATTCGACCTGATGCAGCAAGTGTATGGGAGTTGGAAGATGTAAAAAAGAGACTTGGAAGGTATTTCGACATAATGCAAGACACAAAGTTAGCTCGATATTTAATAGCGAAAAAAACACCTATAATTGAGGAATTTAGTGTTGATTCGCCTATGGAGAAACTTTGGTTTTTGCATGAAATTTCCCAGGGGCAATTTGATTCCATTTTGGAAAAGATGAATGAGTTTGCAGGAAAAGGAGAAGCTTTTAAAAAATTAGAAGAGTTAGAAACACCTAAAATCTCGTTTTTAGATTTGAAAGCTTTGATCGCGGAACGTATCCTTGAATCATGTCATTTTTGTGAAAGAAGATGTGAAAAAAACCGGTTAAAAGGAGAAAAAGGGTATTGTAAAGTTGGTTGGGAATCTTACGTTTCCAGCGCATTCTTACATTACGGCGAAGAGTCTGTTCTCGTACCAAGTGGCACCATATTTTTCTCAGGTTGTACTTTTAGGTGTGTTTTCTGTCAAAATTATAGTATAAGCCAAGAATGGTTAGCAATAGACGGAAAAGTTATTGACGGCGTAAAAGTATCCGCTGAACAACTTGCCTCTTACGCCAGACACTTGGAAAGAGAAGGAGCACGGAACATAAACTATGTGGGAGGAGATCCTACCCCAAATATTCACACTATTATAAACTCTTTAAAATATTTAGATTCAAACATAACACAACTTTGGAATAGCAACTTTTACATCTCAAAAGAGGCTATGGAGCTTCTCCTTGATATTATGGATTTTTGGTTACCTGATTTTAAATATGGTAATGATGAATGCGCTAAAAAATACTCTAAAGTTTCAAGGTATTTCGAGGTCGTTTCAAGAAATCACAAACTTGCTCATGATTTTGGCAGTGGGGAGATGATTATAAGACACTTAGTTATGCCAAACCACGTTGAATGCTGCACAAAACCGATTTTAAAATGGGTAGCTGAAAACTGTCCAAAGGCAATGGTTAACATCATGGGACAATACAGACCCGAATACAAAGTTACCCGCACTAAAGACTACCCAGAGATTAAAAAGCGACCTTCCTCTAAAGAGATGCGACAAGCTCAAAAAACAGCGGACGATTTAGGTATTCTTTGGGACCCAGTATCCTAAAAATAACCTTATTTTTGGATTGAAAAGGTTTTTTAGTCCTTTTAAAAGAATTAAATATTAAAAGGTTAATTTTTTAATCGTTTAAGATGATATGATCAGATGATTTAAGAATAAGGAGAATTGAGAATGGGTTTGTGTCCAGTTTGCGGCGGAGAAACAAAATATTATCCACCCTTTTATACTTGCCGTAGTTGTGGTTTAAGCGCTACGCGTTCTGAGTTGGATGATATTCGTGAACAGTATAGAGATCAAGCAAGAGAGGAAAAGAGAGAGGAGTTTGAAAAAGAGTACGAGGAAGAGAAGAAGAGAAAACCAAGAGTGGATAGGAAGAAGCAGAAAGAAATGCTTGATTGGTATACATCAAGCAAAAAAAAGTAGATAGACAAAAAGAATTGGATTAAGTTTACAGTATGATTATTAAGAGTGATAGAGATTGAATAAGAAAAATCTAAAAGGGATTAAACCGAAATGAAACGGATGTTTGTCGATAATGAGGAGACTAGCGGTATTTTTAGCGGTTTTGAATGGTTGATTCCTTGGAAGAGGGAGGCCGTATTAGTTCTTGAAGATGGCAGTACTTATAAGGGATATGGTTTTGGTTCTTTGGAGAGAAGGGAGGGGGAGGTTGTTTTTTCGACCAGTATGGTGGGGTATACTGAAGCTTTTACTGATCCTTCTTATAATGGTCAGATTTTAATGTTGACTTATCCTCTTGTGGGAAACTATGGTGTGCCTTCTTATGATCAGAAGGATGAGTATGGTTTACCTTTGAACTTTGAGTCTAGTTCTATAAAGATCGAGGGATTGGTTGTTCATGAAGCTTGTTTTACTCCAAGTCATTGGGCTAGTGTTAAAACCCTTGAAGATTGGCTTATAGAAGAAGAAATTCCGGGTATATGGGGGGTAGATACGCGGTCTTTAACTATCAAACTACGGGAGAAGGGGGTTATGCTTGGGATCATTGAATCTTTCAACCCGGGGGAGAAACCGGACGTTGAAAAGTTGATGGAAGATGTTAAAAGGGTTGAAGATCCTAACAAGAAAGACTTGGTAGGGGAGGTTGCTATGTTGGAGGAGAAGGTTTATGAGCCTAAAAGCGGGACGAGAGGTAAGGTTGTTTTACTTGATTGTGGTGTAAAAAATAACATTATTAGATGTGAATTAAGGCAAGGTTATCGCGTTATTAGGGTACCTTATGATACGCCTTTTGAAAGGATTGAGGAGCATAATCCTGATGGTGTTATTATAAGTAATGGTCCAGGGGATCCTGATAGGTGTGTTCATACCATTGAGACTGTTAAGCAGGTTTTGGAGGCAAGTATTCCGACTTTAGGAATTTGCCTTGGAAATCAGATAATCACATTAGCTGAAGATGGAAGATGTTATAAGATGAAGTTTGGTCATAGGAGCGTTAATAAGCCTTGTATTGAGCGTTTTTCTAACAGGTGTTTTGTTACTACTCAAAACCATGGATTTGCGGTAAATCCTGATTCTTTACCTGGAGATTTAGATATTTGGTGGACTAACGCTGACGATAAAACCGTTGAAGGCATTTTCCATGAAAAAAAGCCTTGTTTTGCTGTTCAGTTCCACCCAGAAAATAATCCAGGTCCAAGGGATACGGAGTTTGTTTTCGAAATTTTTACTCGAATGATGAAGGAAAGAAAACCGTTGAAAAAGATACTACTTTGAGAAAGAATTATGATGTCTTTTTGTTTTCTACAAAGGAGTGCGTTTTTTATGGAAAGTTTTAAGCCAAAATATGAGGATAGGATAATGGATTTAGTTAAAAAGAAACGGCATGATCCAGCTGCAGTGATAGTTGGAAAAAAAGGGATTACTCCCCAGTTAGAAGAAGAGATTGTGAGACAGCTTAAAAAACAAAAAGTTATAAAAATAAAGTTTCTAAAGAATGTCGAAAATATAAAAGATAATATAGATAATACTTTAAAATATTTATCAGATAAGTGCAGAGCGAATATTATAGAAATAAGAGGGTCATCTGCTATACTTGTTTCCAAAAAAATAAAAACGATTAAAGGAAAAAGAAAAATAAAAATTGAAAAAGAAGAATAAAAATAAGAGAAAAAAAGGTGTTGACGATATGAAGTCGATATTCGATATACCCCCATTGCGTTTAATTGAAGCAACAGCCACAGTTTTAAAGGAGTATGAAACAATTAAACCGCCTAGTTGGGCTAAATTTGTGAAAACTGGAACTCATAAAGAGAATCCCCCCGAAGATGCTGAAAATTGGTGGTTTATTAGGTGTGCTTCGATCCTTAGAAAAGTCTACGTTAAGGGTCCAATAGGTCAGGAAAGGCTTAGATCGCTTTATGGTGGGAGAAAAAATAGGGGCTCAAAACCTGATAAATTTGTTAAAGGAAGCGGTTCAATAATTAGGAAAGTTTTACAACAACTCGAAGAAGCTGGTTTATTAGAACGAACGAAGAAAGGTAGATGCATAACAGCTGAAGGCGTTTCCCTCCTTAGTAAAATAGCGACAGAAATCGAGTCTAAATAGAGCTCGTAAAAACCCCTTAAAAAAAGCTAAAAACAGGATTAAAAGCTAAAATAAGAAAATTTTAAATTAATAGTTTTATTTATTATCCATTAAATTGTTTTTATGAAGAGAGTGGTGGTAGGTTTTGTCTGAAGACGAAGAGCTTGAGAGAATTCGTCAACAAAGGATAGTTGATTATCAAAGGCAGATGCAGGAAGCCACAAGGCAGGAAGAGGAAAAACAGAGAGTAGAGATGCAAAAACAATCAATCCTTAAGCAGATTTTAACCCCTGAAGCACGAGAAAGGTTAAATAATTTAAAAATGACACCTGAAAGAACTCAACTTGCAGAACAGTTAGAGGTATATTTAATTTCTGCTTATCAAGCTGGTAGGATAACAAACAGAATAACAGATGAGCAATTAAAAGATATATTAAGACAACTTGCTAAAAGAGAAAAGGAGACAAAAATTGTCTTTAAAAGAAAATAATATTAAAAAAGATTTTTTGATTGTGGGATATTAAATGGCTAGAAACAAACCTTTGGGAAAAAAGAAGAGGCTAGCAAAGGCTGAAAAAAGTAATAGTGCTGTTCCAGGATTCATAGTGGTTGCTACAAAAGGTAAGGTTAGACAGTCTCCCAAAAAAAGAAATTGGCGCCAAAGAGGAAGACTAAAAAAATGAAAAATGTATAGTTTAAGTGGATTTCACTGAATAGGATAAAACATTGTGGTTTTTATCAATATTGTAGTTCACGAGGAGAGAGCATATTTTAAAACGTTTTTTCATTTTTTGGTTATTTAGGAGATAGGCTAGTAAGACAACTACTTGTTTTGGATTTTGAAGGGATTCATTAGAAAAACTAACCGTTCTTGTTTCTATTTCTGAGGTGGGAGAGAAGATTCCAACCATTTTTTTATCATGATTCTTTTCAATATTTGATTTTGTTTGAATTAAGAAAGCATACATCTTTGCATTTTCAGGGAAGAAGTCTGGAATTACAGTTTCTGCAAAGTGTTTTAATATTTTGAGACAACTGTTTTCAAGATTGTGAACAATAAATCCTGTGAATGGCGCGTTTTTTAAGGATAGTTCAACGTTGTTGATTATCATTTTGTTGAAGAATTCTTGCGTTCTTTTTATTCCCTTTAAGGGGTCCTTACTATCGGACAAGAACTCTAATTTGAAAGCTATCATTGTTTCCAAGCTTTCCTCTTCTTTTATTAACCGTAATTCCTTAATTTCTTGGAGTTTTAGCTCATTATTTGTTGATTCGTTGTTTTCGGTTATTCCTGAACAGTCAGAGTCATACACCAAATATTCTTTACACAAATAACCGTGGATGTTAAACTCAATATTTATTGCATCTTTTGGAGGTTTTAATCCCATTTTTTTCACATCTTCTTGGGATATGAAAACAAAGGGATACTCTTGGCAGATAAGAGGTTTTGCTATTCCATGAAGCGGGCAAAGATTGTCTTTTAATAAATCACAAGCAAAAAATATGGTGTTCTCTTCATTGTTTTCAGAGGGGAAAAAAACTTTTTTACAGTATTTTGGATTAGCTGCATGAAGCTTTTCTAAATCTCTTATTGTGAGCTGAACCCTTATATTTTTGCAGCACTTTCCACATTTTATACATTTAAAACGGGTTCTCTTTGTGACAAAAGTTGGTCTTTCTTTTTCCCATGTTTCATCATAAAAAACGTGAGACAAACCGTTTTTGATTAAGATTTTTACCCCCTATAATAACTATAGCAGTTGGATCCCCTTAGTTGGTTAACAAGTAAGGTTTTTAAACAAGTGCTTTATTGTAACTTTTGTCGTTTATTACTCTTTGTTTTATAATGAGTGTGTAAAAAGTTTTTATCATTGGTTGATTTGATTAGTTCTTAAAAGTGTTTGTGTTTTAAAGGATGTTTGAGTGCTTTGAGTGAAGAGGAAATCGAGATTATTGAAGAAAGGGTTTATATTGTGCCTTTTTATCCGAAGCTCAGATATGTTCCAAGATGGCGTAGAACGCCGAGGGCTATCAGGATGCTTCGAGAGTTTGTGAAGAGGCATATGAAGGCAGAAGGCGTTATAATTTCAGAGGAGCTTAATGAGTTTATATGGTCTAGGGGAAGTAAAAAACCTCCTAGAAAAGTTCGTGTTAAATGTAGTAAGGATAAGGAAGGGTATGTTGAGGTTAGATTAGCAGAAGCGGGTACCAAGGTTCCTTTGTGAGGATATAGAGGTTGATAGGGTGATTTCTCTGTCCAATGAAGTTCTTCAAGATCAAAATAGTCAGCAGATTATTAGGATTAATTACAAGGGTTCAGAGTGCATAGGTGTTTTCTTTCTAGCCTCTGAGGGCTATGCTTTAATACCTAGAGGAAGCCATGAAAGTTTAAAAGAGATTGTTGAAGAAGCTCTTCAAGTGCAAGTGATTGAAACGACTGCGGGGGAAAGTTCGCTGGTAGGCGTTTTGGTTCACGGTAACTCTTATGGTATTCTATTACCACATATTGCTTCAGATGAAGAGGTAAGCTTTTTACAAAATGAACTTGGATTAAAAGTAGCAATAGTTCCAACAAGGTATACTGCTTTAGGTAACGTGGTTTTAGGGAACGATTATGCTACAATAGTGCATCCAAAAATGGAGAAAGAAGCAGTGAAAGTTATTGAGGAAACCCTTGAAACACCTGTTTACAAGGCAATAATAGGAGGAAGCCCCTTGGTGGGAGCCTATGCTGTCGCTACGAATAAAGGAGTTCTTTGCCATGTGAACTCTTCCCTTTCTGAAATAAGGTGGCTTACACAAACCTTAAAAGTTGAAGATGGCGGTGTAACAACCATAAATAGAGGTATACCTTATGTAAAGATAGGGCTTGTGGCGAACAGCGGAGGAGCCCTTTGTGGTAAAACAACTACTGGACCTGAGCTTATGCGCATAAAAAACATTCTTTTCTAAAAACTAAAATAAAGAGGATTTGATGCATAAATGACCGAGGTGAAAATTTTCAGGATTATTGGCACTTACCGTGATATAAGGAGCGGTTTCACACAAGCTTTTAAGTTTGAATTAAGGGCTTTAAAAGAGGAAGAAGCGAAGGAGAAAGTTTATTCAGAATTAGGATCTAAACACCGCATTCGAAGGCGCTTTATTAATATTAAACGGGTGGAGGTTGTAGAAGATCCTTCAGAAGTTGAAAACCCTATGATTCAATATTTTACCTCTGAAAATGTTAAAATAATTAAATAGAGAGAGTGATGAAAATTGTCTAAAGAAGAAGAACTTACGCAACTTGCAACCCAAATAAGCCAGATTGAATATCAAATAAGTTTTTTACAGCAACAATTCAACTTTTTAACGCAAAATCTAGCAGAATTAAACGTTTCTTCAATCACCCTTAACAGCATAAAAAAAACAAAAGAAGAAGATATTCTACTTCCCGTTGGGGGAATGGTGTTTGCTTTTGGAAAACTTACAGATAAATCTAGGGTTATAATAGGGCTTGGAGCAAACATTTTTGCTGACAAAGAAATAGATGAAGCAATAAAAGACATAAGTGAAATACACTTAGAGATAGAAGGAGTTCAAAAACAGACTAAACAACAACTTGAACAACTTCAAGAAAATTTAGTAGCTTTAAGGATGAAAGCGCAAAATCTAGCTAACCAACTCAGACAGCAACAAGGAGGAGAAATGTAAGCTTCAAAGCCGAAAAATTTCAAAATCCCTTAATTCTTTAAAATCCTTACCTCTTTTTTATTCAAGTTGTTTTTAGAGGGAAAAAATTGTTTGAAAAAATTAAGTCAGCGTTTAATAAACTTACAACTAAGGAACTTACTGACAAGAATATAGATGAAGCTTTTTGGGATCTACAGCTCTCTCTTTTACAAAGTGATGTAGCCCTTGAAGTAGCGGAAGCGATAACTGAAAAAATAAAGGAGAAGCTAAAAGGGGAAAGGATTGGTAGGTTCACTGACTTGAAAACTATGCTAAAAGAAGCACTTAGGGAGAGTATAAAGGAGATTTTGACACCTAAATCAACCATAGAAATCCTTACCCTCGCTAAAGAAAATAAGTTGAAAAAAGAGCCTTTGGTGATAGTTTTTTTAGGAGTAAACGGTACCGGTAAAACTACAACTATCGCTAAAATTGGTCAAATGTTAAAAAAGAAAGGTTACAATGTTGTTTTTGCAGCAAGCGATACTTTTCGCGCCGGTAGTATAGAACAGCTTGAAGAACACGGGCGTAGAACAGGTATAAGGATTATTAGACACGACTATGGTGGAGATTCTGCAGCAGTTGCTTATGATGCTATAAAACACGCAGTGTCAAAAGGAGTAAATGCTGTTTTAATAGACACTGCTGGAAGAATGCAGACAGATAAAAACCTGCTTGAAGAAGTAAAAAAAATAGTTAGAGTTGCGAATCCCAATCTAACAATTTTCGTAGGAGATGCCCTTGCCGGTAATGATGCCGTTGAACAGGCAAAAAGATTTAATGAATCAGTAGGTTTTGACGCCGTTATCTTAACAAAAGTTGATGCTGATTCTAAGGGAGGGGCTGCTCTTTCGATAACTTTTGCCACAGAAAAACCTATAATTGCCGTGGGTACTGGTCAGAAATATGATGATTTGGCTTCATTTAGTTCTGAATGGTTTCTAAGTAAAATCTTAGATTAATTAGTATAATTCCATAAAATGTTTTAAAAACGTTTTAAAAATTTTAAATTGGAGGTAAAAATTTGGTTAACCTTAAAGGAAAAAATTTTTTGTCTCTTCAAGATTTTTCCCCAGAAGAACTCCGTTTCCTCCTTGAAACTGCTAAAGATCTTAAAAAAAAGTTGAAGAGGGGAGAATCTCACGATGTTCTAAAAGGAAAATCTTTGGCTATGATATTTCAAAAACCGTCCCTAAGAACAAGGGTATCTTTCGAGGTAGGAATGCAACAGCTTGGGGGGCATGCTATCTACCTTGGACCAAGCGATATACAGTTAGGAAAACGTGAAACTATTGAGGATGGGGCAAGAACACTAAGCCGTTATGTCGATGGAATAATGGCGAGAGTTTTTGCCCACTCAGACGTGAAAGAACTTGCAGAATATGCAACAGTTCCTGTGATAAACGCTTTGTCGGATCTTTTACATCCCTGTCAAGGTTTGGGGGATCTTTTAACAGTTTGGGAGAAAAAAGGAAAACTTAGAGGAGTAAAACTTGCGTTTATAGGTGATGGTAACAACGTTTGTAATTCTCTGCTTTTTGGTTGTTCAAAACTTGGTGTTAATATAAGCGTTGGTTGCCCGAAAAAATACGAACCTCCCAAAGAAATCGTAGAAATGGCTTTAGAAAATTCGGAAAAATCCGGGGCAAAAATAGAGATATTAACATCGCCAGAAGACGCTGTAAGAGAAGCAGACGTTATTTACACCGATGTCTTTGTAAGTATGGGATTTGAAAAAGAGAGAGAAGAGCGTATAAAACTGTTTCTTCCAAAATACCAAGTTAATAAAGAGTTAGTAACTCTTGCAAAGAAAGATTATATATTTATGCATGATCTACCAGCCCACCGTGGAGAAGAGGTAACGTCAGAGATCATCGATGATCCCAAATATTCAGCGGTGTGGGATCAAGCAGAAAACAGGCTACATGTTCAAAAAGCGATCCTTACCCTAATCCTACAATAAAAACAAAAAATTAGGGAGATTTTCCCTTATTCTTTAAAAATGTTTTCTGATTTCCTCTGCGAGTTCTTCAAGTTCTTCTCTTTCAGGTTTTTGTGCATGCTGATAAAACTCGCTTAAAACTTTATTAATGGGATCATCAATCCATTTTGGAATAATATGAGTATGAGAATGAAAAACTGCTTGAAACGCTGCTTTCTCATTTGCTTGAAATACGAGTATTCCTTCAGCACTCACTGCTTTTTTAACAGCAAGAGCTACCTTTTTAACTGCCTTATACACATTAGCTACCTCTTCTTCTGGAAGATCAAGCAAGTTTCTATAATGGGCCTTAGGAATAACTAATGTATGTCCCTGAGCAACGGGATTTATATCAAGGAAAGCAAGGATTTTTTCATCTTCAAAGATTCGTGAACTCGGAATCTTTCCAGCAATAATACCACAAAAAACACAATCTTCAGCCATTAATTGCCTCTCCTAAAACTCTTAAAAAATGAAAAAATTATTTTAAGTTTTATAATATTTTTTCAAAAAATCTCTGCTTGTTCTAAAGGAAATTAATCTTTTAGATTTTTAAATGAAGTTGAAATTTTTATTCATTATAATAATTCCTTATATTATTCATTAATTCAGCGACTTTTTTTAGATCGTTTATTACAAAGTTTTTTGCCATTAGAGCAGCAAAGAATATTATGATTGCTGATACTAGAAACGGGAATCTTGGATTTTGAACATAGATAAAGGCTCCGATAGGTGCTCCTATGATCAAGCCAAGATACCAAGCTGTTCCTGTTCCTGAGTGTATAAGGGCTAAAGCCTCTCTTCTGCCCCTTCTTAAAGCATTAGTGATCCCACTGTCAACAAACCAGATGATTCCAATGTAAACTATGACAATGCCAATGGCGAGGATAATTATATTTGGAGCAATCCCTTCAACTATTAAACCCAGCGCCATCACAATTAGTCCAAGGAAAATAAAGGGTTTGGTACCATGATGATCAAGCATCCGGGTTCCAACTAAAAAACCGCAAACTGCTGAAACACCTGATGCTAAAGCTATTAATAAACCAACTTCTTGGTATGTAACTTGGATAACTTCAAATGCATAGAGGCTTAGGTAAGGCGAGGTCATTCCTGCGGCTATTCCTTCTAAAATGAAGAGGAAAAAAATAGGCCTGAGATTCTTTTCTCCAAGGACTTTAATCTTTTCTCTTATAGAATCTTTTTTCTTTCCGTTTTCCGCTTCCTTTATTCCTCCTTTTATCTCATTATTGAATATGTTTTCTTTTTCTATTTTTTCGATTTCTGGTCTCCGAGCTAGGAATGGGAAGATAAAGCAGGTGATTAAGAGGATGATTATAGACGGTAGGAAGATCATGCGAGGTTCGAAATTTTCAAAAACAAATCCTGCTATTATGGATCCTACCATTAGTCCAAATACGCCTGAAGCAGTTACTCTGGTTTGTAGTTTTCCTAAACTGGTTTGGGAGATAAGGCCCATAAAGCTTCTAACCGAGATAAACTCTATGGTAACAGAGTAGTTAAAAAAGATTAGAAGAAGGATTATGAGGATGATGGAGTTTGTACTCATTATTAAAATAAAGACTAAACCGTTGCTTAGGAGGGAAAATGTTACGACTTTTCTTTTTTGCATTTGATCTATTTTTAAACCTGAAGGTATTCTGGTAAAGATTGCAGTTAAATACATTAAGGCAACTATTGAACCCATCAATAGTGCGGCTTCTTTATCATTATATCCAAATTCTGCAATAAAATAGAGGGGTATAAATACGAAAATCAGGCTGCGAGAGAAATTGGTTGCGAAATGTGCCCCCAAAAAGGGAAAAGCGGTTCTTGTATCATTACTAATCATCCCTAGCATCTCTGTTTTCACCATAAAATAAACATTATTAAACTGGGAGCATTTTTTCCTAAATTTAGGAGAACTATTTTGCTATAAGGTTTTAAAAACATTTTTAGACGTTCATTAACTTTTCCATTTGATTTTGGAACGATTTAAAAGTGAAAAATACCCACTAAATACTACTTGCAAATGAGAAAATTTTTATTGAACTAATGGGATGTTTTTTCCTTATTTTCTTTATAAAGATTTATGTGTGAAAGGGGTTGACTAAGACGAGTACTCCGATAACTCAAGCTTTTAGGAGTAAAGAGTTGGCTAAAAAGATAGTTGGAAAGATTAACGAGATTATGCCAGAAGATGAATTGATTAAAGTTTGTCATGTTTGTGGAACTCATGAGTATGTTATTTCTAGGCATGGTTTGCGTTCTCTTCTCCCGAAGAATTTAGAGGTTATTGCTGGTCCAGGCTGTCCTGTATGTGTTACGCCGTCTCACGATATTGATGAAGCTATACTTCTTGCAAATAGTGGAAAAGTTATTTGTACTTATGGGGATATGATGCTTGTTCCTGCTACCCATGATTCTCTTTCTAAAGTTAAAGCGAAAGGTGCAGACGTGAAAGTCGTTTATAGCCCTACAGATGCTGTGAAATTTGCTTTGAAAAACCAGGACAAGGAGGTAATATTTTTCAGCTTGGGATTTGAAACTACTGCTCCAGCAACAGTTGCTGAGGTTTTAAACAAGCCCCCAGAAAACTTTTCAGTACTTACATCTCACCGCTTGATTCCGCCTGCCATGGAACTCCTCATGGGCATTGGCGACATTCATATTGACGGATTTTTATGCCCAGGCCATGTTGCAACAATTATTGGCGTAAAACCTTTCAAGGTTTTTGCTGACGCTTACGCGATGCCTGTCGTAGTTGCTGGCTTTGAGCCCGATGATGTGCTATTATCTCTTTTTATGATGGTTCGTCAGATTCATGAGGGAAAACCAAAAGCGGAAAATGAATACACCAGATGTGTAAGTTTTGAAGGGAATTTGAAAGCTCAAGAGTTCCTAGAAAAAGTTTTTGATGTAGTTGATGCGCATTGGAGGGGGATAGGTAGAGTACCTTCATCAGGATATGCATTAAAAAAAGAGTTCGAAGAATATGATTCAAGAAAACGGTTTGAATCATTAATTGAACAAATGGGAGATTCTCGGGATATACATCCTGGGTGTAGTTGTCATAACGTGATGCTTGGAAAAATTAAACCCACAGAATGCAAACTCTTCATGAAAGTATGTACACCCCAATCTCCCTACGGCCCATGTATGGTATCAATGGAAGGCACATGCGCAATCTATGCAAGATATGGTTCACAAATCAAGACAGAATTTTGAAAAAATAAGATTGAAAAAAGGCGAAATTTGTGTGAATTTGGAGACATTTTTAGACAATATTCCCCAAGAAAAAGGAACTTACCTCCTCTTAGTGAAAGTGAAGGATAATCCTATTATCCATGTTTCGAAGAAAATATGGATGTTTGAAAAAGGTATCTATGCATATATAGGTTCAGCAAGAAACACTGGAGGTCTAAGGGCAAGGATTGGGAGACATTTAAAACAAGATAAAAAGTTGTACTGGCATATTGATTATTTACTTGAAAATTCCTATGTAGAAATTATAGGGACAATTTTTACAACTTCAAAAAAAAATCTTGAATGTGAAGTTGTAAAAACTTTAATTAAAGAAGGGACAGAAACACCTTATGCTAAAAGATTCGGCTCTTCTGACTGCAAAAAAGGGTGCCCTTCTCACATAATCAAGCTTAGTACCAATACCAATCCAGTAAAAATAAAAGAAATACTTTCAAGCAAGTTTCGTCAAAAAACATTCTTTATTACAGTTTTTTAAGTCAATCTGGGATTTTTTCGTTTTGTCCAACTTTTTGATTTTACTTTTTTAACATAAATAAATTATAATTAATGGAAATTATTACTATTAATTAACAAATTATTAAGATAAAAAAGTTTATAGTTAAACATTTTATTAATATTATATAGAAACGTAAGTTAATGCTTGTTTCTAATTCTGATAGCTTTCTTATTGAGGGCAGGGGCATTAAATGGAAAGGATTAAAACAACTATTCCCGGTTTTGAAGAAATGGTTAATGGCGGATTACCTATTAGTGAATTTTATGCCTTGATTGGTCCTCCTGGAATCGGAAAAACCATTTTTGGATTGCAATTTTTATATGGGGGAGTTAAATTAGGAGATAATGGGGTTTGTGTTACTTTAGATGAACCTACAGAATCATTGTTAAAAACAGGGAAATGTTTTAATTGGGATTTCAAAAAGCTTATCGACGAGGAAAAGCTGATCTTTTTAGATTCTTCACCATACAAAGGATTTCATAACGATGAGTATTTTATTCATGAAGAGGATTCTGTACTCGGAATGCCTGTTTTTAACACAGATAATTTAATCAAAAAGATTACAGAAGCTGTTAAAAAAATAAAAGCATGTCGATTATTTCTTGATTGTGTAACTATCATAGAACTTCAAAGTAAAGAACACTTTTCTCTAAGGGTAGATCTTCTTGGTTTAAAAAGGGCTTTTAAATCGTTAAATGTAACTACTCTCTTATCTTTTGAAGCAAATAATGGACATGGTTCAAATTATATTGGATTTGAAGCTTATATTTCAGATGGTGTTATAATTTTAGATAAAAAAAGTTTAGGGAACAAAAAAGTGCGATATATAGAAGTGATTAAAATGCGACATTCAGCTCATGTCGAAGAAAAAAGACAGTTTAGAATTACTGACGAAGGAATTTTTATTTATCCAGAAGAATCTCTATTATAAAAACTATTTTCAGAAAGTTAACTTTTCAAAGTTTCCTCAGCTTAATAATGTGTTTTAGGGGGTTGGAAATTAGCTGGCTCGAAGAAACTCGGTTGAAAAAGCTCGAATAATTTAGATTATTTTGTGTTATAGGAGAAAAATAGCTTGATCACTAATGTTTACATCATAAGGCGTGACGGTTTACCACTTATCTCTTGGGGGCTTTTTGAAAATCATCCTTTAGAGCTTATTTCGGGCTTTTTAAGTGCTATTTTATCATTTTCTGCAGAAATGGGTTCTAAAAAACTTAATCTTCTTGATTTTGGGGACAAAAAATTTATTTTTAAAATTGAAAGCGATTTACTTTTTGTCTTGGTAGTTACAGACTATAGTGATTTTGCTGAAGGAATTGGTATTTTAGACCTTATTGCTTCACAATTTCAAGAAAAATACACTATAAAAGGAGGAGTAAACTGGGATGTAGATATGGCAGATTTTAAAAATTTTGGGGAGGATATAGCAAGGATTGTTAAAAGCCCTATTGCGAGAGTTCAAGAAGAGCTTTTTAAACTTTGTAGTAAGCATGAGATAAAAGCATGTGCAACTATCACGATAAAAGGTACAACATTTTTACATGCTGAATCATCATATTTTTCAGAAGAATTAAAGCCGATTATTGATTTTGTATCTTATTTTATTAAGGGACATAAAATTCTTAGCCGGGGACAACCTGATGAACTAGTTTTTTCCGATGATATTAGCCATGTACTTGTTTTTCATGTTATAAAAGACGTATATTTTCTTGTATTGGGTGAAAAAACGTGTTCATACTCATCTATTAGACGTCTTGTAAACCCGGTGTTAAATAAGTTAAATTCTGCTTTTCAACGGGTTTCACCAGATTTCTTCTCCGGAATACAAACACAAGATATTATTAATTCTTTTTTGTTATGGGCTAACGAGACTTATCCTTTTTCTAGTTTAGACCTAGATTTTTATGATGTCATTTTTGAACCTTTAATACCGCATGATAACCGTTTTATTCACTTTGATGCAATCCTTCAATATGGGGAAAATTTCATTTTTTTGAAGGTTATTAAGGGAGCATTCCCTGCTTCAGATAAAGATGTTGAAAAGATGGTTTTGGATGTTAAATCAGTATTAGGTGAAAAAAAACTAGTAATGGTTGTACTATTGAGTCTAAAAGGATTTTCAAATGATGCTATTTTAGCTGCCAAAAAATTATCTATAAAAACAAATGGATTCGTTAAATTTTTAACGCTTATAACTGTAGATAACGGAGAATTTAAAATAGTAAGCTATGGAAAACTCGCCTCTCCTGGTTAGTTGATAAAGAAAAGGATTTGCAAAGAACTCCTTTATGGATGCAAAAAATTTTCTATAAAAACAAATGTATTTTTTTTATTTTTCTATTGCTACTGAAAGGTAACCAACTATTGCATCTTTTGATCCTCTAATATCGTAAGATGTTGCGTATTTTAGTGTTTTTCCTTTTGTCCCGCCTAAAGCTTTTGCTGCTATAATTCCAGCTGCCACGGGAGCACAACCGCACATCGTTAAACCTTCATTTATTACAAGATCAATGAGCCCTTCAGCATCAAGAGATTCTATAGTTTTGATTATTTTCCCATCTGTTTCATGTACCCATGCAATTACCTTTTCCATAGGCGAAGTCCCTACAGGGACATAGCCATACATGGCACCATAATGTGTTAAATCCGTGGAAGTAACTATAAACACTTCTTTTTCTGATTCTTTTATTGCTGAAGCAACCCCTTCACCAACCTCTTTAGAGGTTTTGTAATCCATGAAACCCATGGCTATCGGGACAATCTTAAAGGATTCAGCTCCAAAAACATATTGTAAAAATGGTAATTCAACCTCTAAAGAATGTTCAGAACGATGAGGTCTATCTGCCTCGCTTATCACAACACTCTTTTGCTGTATAGCTCTTGCAAGCTCAGTATCGATCTCAGTTAAGCCTAAAGGACTCTCCCAAAAACCGCTACTCATAAGGGCTACACCCGGCCAACCATAATGGCTAGGACCAATAATGACGACAGTTTCTGGTCTTCCTACTGAAGCTAAAGCGTAAAAACCGTGGGCAGCAACCTGGCCGCTATAATAGTATCCTGCGTGGGGACTAACTATGCTCAAAATATTTCTTTCACCAGTTTTCTCGCCAACTGATGGAATTTTTCCAGGGCCAAAATCTCCTAAAAAACAGGCTTCTAATTGTTTAATCAAATTATCCTTATTTATCGTTTCATAAAATCCAAATGCTGCAGGTTTACGCACCTTCAAACAAAAAGCCCCCTAAAAAAGGCTTATAGATTAATAATAAAACAAAATTAAAAATTCTCCCAGTAATAAAAACTTTCCTTTTAAAATTAATAGGAGAAAAATTCTTTTGCTTGAAAAAGTAAAAAAATTGCGTACTTTATATTTTAATCAACTTGATTATTTCTTGGAGAGTTTTTTCATGGCAAAGAAAAATAAAGGTTTTTTCATGGTTCTTGAGGGTATTGATGGTTCAGGGACCAGTACACATACAAGGAAAGTTTCTAATTGGATTAGGAAGTTAGAGGTTGACGAGGTGGTGCAAACAAGTGAACCTACAAAAGGCATGATAGGGCGACTTATAAAGGAACGGTTAAAAGAAGGAGGAGAGGGGAGAGCTAACAATATTGAGGAGGCAGTTATTGATGCTCTTCTTTTCGCAGCAGATCGACTAGAACATGTAAAAAAAGAGATTTTACTCGCTCTTAATGAGGGAAAGATAGTGGTTTGTACCCGTTATATTGAAAGCTCGATTGTTTATCAAACCGCACAGGGATTAGATACAAATTTTATAGAAAAAATAAACAAATATGTGATAATCCCTGACCTTGTAATAATCCTTGATATATCTCCAGAAATAGCTTTAAAAAGGGCAATAAGGAAGAGATGGGAAAAATTTGAAAATACACTTTTTTTAACAAAGGTACGAGAACTCTATAAAAAAAGGGCAAAAGAAAAAGGATATCCTCTCATAAACTCTAATCGAAACATAAAAGAGGTAGAGAAGGATATTCAAAAAATCGTTTTAAAACACTTAACAGAAAAATTGAAAATCCAGATTGAAACCAAAAAACAAAAATAATGAGAAAGTCTATTATCGAATTGGGGCAATGAGGAAAGAGCAGAGAACCCTTAAAAAAGATGAGGGATCGATGGGCAGTCCGAGCCTCCGCTATAATATAAAGATGTTTATGATGGAATGAAATTAATATTAAGACTTAAGGCATTCTAACACTTCAGAAAAAGTTAAATTTTCTTCAACTAAAACCTGCTTTTTTCGGGATTTCAAACCCTTAACTATTTTAATCTTTGAAGAACTCAATCCTAATTTTTTTGACAATATTTTTACTAATTCCTTGTTTGCTTTCCCGCCTGTGGGAGGAGCTTTTAAAAACACAACAATAAAACCCTCATTTTCATCAAAAAAAATTTCCGATCCACCACTTTTTGGCTTCACAAAAACATTAAGAACAACACTTCTACCTGCGCCATCACTAACAATAATATCCACCATTAACACCAAAAAAAACAAAATGAAAATTTTTACGATTGAACTGTTTGAACAATATGCTTAAATATTTTTCAATGCAAGGGTTACAAAATATGCTAGGAAAATCGAGTATAGTGAGAAATTATGGGATTAAATGATGTATTGGATGTATTAGAACGTCTTGGACTATCAGAGTATGAATCAAAAGCTTATATTTCACTTTTAAGAAAAGATGGAGCAACAGCAAGCGAGATAGCTAATGAGTCTAAAGTGCCAAGAACACGGATATATGATGTGTTAAACTCGTTAGTTGAGAAGGAGTTTATAGATTCTGAGAAAAGTAGGCCTATGAAGTTTTATGCTAGACCTGTTGAAGAGACAATTTTACGCCTAAAGAAGCTGCTAGATAGCAAAATTGATACAGCAGTAAATGAAGTTCGCAAACTTCAGAAAGATGTTGAACAAGAGCGCATGGTTATGTACGTCCTCAGAAATGAGGAAAGTATTAACAATTATAAAAAACGCTACATAGAAGAGGCAGAACATAACCTTAATCTATCCCTTAATTCTATTGATGATCTTCTTAACCTTTATGACTTGCTTCTAAGTGTAATAAAACCACCAAAATCACTGAAAGTATACATTAGCGTTTTTACACATGTAAATCAGTTAAAGAATGAGGATGAAAAATTAAACAAACTTAAACTTTTGCTTAACCGCTTTGATATAAAATTGCTTCCAGCGCCTGACATGTTTAGTACTATCCTTATCGATTATAAAAAAGCCATAGTATATTTTCAGCAGAACAAACAAGGATTTTTAATAAGCATAGCTAGTTCTATGAGGGAAATGCTTAAGCCTACATTATTAGATTATAGGTCGAAATTACCTAATTTACGTGATTATCTATAAAAGTTATTGTTTTTGTTTGAACGTTTTATTTTATTTTGAGTTTTTTGAGGTGCTGCGTTTATGGGAGAATTATTATTTATAAGGAAAATAGGTAAAATTAGACTAATTGATGATAAAGGGACTGTTAGGGGGGAATGGGATGCAAGAAACAACACTGTTGAAGGACGAGAACCTGTACCCTTAGGTATTCATAAAATAAATACACGCCTTGGTGACGTAGTTTGGTATGATGAAGAAAACCCAAAATATGAGAGCCAAGGACCCTTATTTATCGCTATAGGTGATTATGAGAAAATGGATGAGGATGCTAAGCGGAGGTCAGGTATTCACGGTCATGGGAGAAAACCAAGCATTGAAACCCTTACAAAAGGGTGTATAAGGATTTGGAATGAGAAAGTTTTAGAGATGTTTGAAAAGATTCAAGAGCTTAGAAAAGAGGGAGAGAATGTTGAAAAACTTGTAATAATTTTTGAAGAGGAAGAAAAATAGAACGCTTATGAAGAAAAATTCAGGATTTATCGGGGTTCATATGATGGTAGATGAAATAAACGAAAAATCAGAGGATTTTAAACTGTTAGTGAGGGATAGGAAGGCATGGCTTACTGGTAAGGTTGTTATAGAAATAAGAAAAGTTATGAAAGAGAAGGTTGAATTTTTGATCGAAAGGCTTATTGATAAGCTGGGAGAGGAGGACCGGTGGATGAGGGAGGAGATATTTGAAGCTCTTTGGATCACTATTGAAAGGGATATGAAGATTCCCTTTGAGAAGATAGTTGAGAAGCTTGAGCATCCTGATTGGAGGCTTAGAGAGATGGCTATAAGATTATTAAAAGTCGCTTTGGAAAAGAGGGATGATGTTCCTATTGCATCAATTTTAAAAAGGCTTGATCATAACGATTGGAGGACTAGAAAAGACGCTTTAAGGGTTCTTAGAAAAGCTGTTATAATGGGGAATGATGTTCCTTTAAAAAAAGTTCGCGAAATGGCTTCAGATGAAGAAGAAGTTGTCAGGTTAGAAGCTACGAGAATCCTTGACTTATTATGAAAAAATAGAGGGATTTTTTAGGAGAATCTATTTAAATTCATTATCTTGTTTTTGAGATAGTATGTTTTGAAGGTGGAAAAGGTGAAGCAAAGGGTTGAATGGCTAAAAAAAGAAGAAAATAAGGAGAAAAAGAAAACGATTATTATGGGGGCTGCTGGTAGAGATTTTCACAATTTTAACGTCTTTTTTAGGGATAATGATAAGGTTGAAGTTGTGGCTTTCACAGCGACCCAGATTCCGGGTATTTCCGAGAGGGTTTATCCTCCGGAACTTGCTGGGCCTAACTATCCTGCCGGTATTTCGATTTACCCTGAAGAAGAGTTACCCAATTTGATCAGTGGATTTGATGTTGATGAAGTGATTTTTGCTTATTCTGATATTTCACATGAGTATGTGATGCATAAAGCTTCGTTAGTTTTAGCAAATGGAGCAGATTTCCGTCTTATGGGGCCGAAAAGCACGATGCTTAAAGCGAAAGTGCCTGTGATATCTGTTTGTGCTGCTCGTACTGGATCTGGAAAGAGTCCTACTTCTAGAGCTGTTTCAAAAATCCTTTCAGAAAAGGGTTTTAAAGTTGTAATTGTGAGACATCCTATGCCTTATGGAGATTTGAGCAACCAGGTTTGTCAAAGATTCTTTACTTATGAAGACTTTCAGAAAGAAGAAGTTACAATTGAGGAGAGAGAAGAGTATGAACCATATGTTGAGTTAGGATTTACGGTTTATGCAGGCGTAGATTATAAACAGATTCTTTTAGAAGCTGAGAAAGAAGGGGATGTGATTTTATGGGATGGGGGTAATAATGATTTTCCTTTCTTTAAACCAGATCTTCATATCGTGGTTGTTGACCCTTTAAGACCGGGTCATGAGATAAGTTATCATCCAGGGGAAACAAATGTTAGGATGGCGGATATAATAATAATTAATAAAGTTGATTCAGCGAGTGAAACTGAAATAAAAACTGTTGAAAATAATGTCAGAGTCCTCAATCCGAATGCTTTGATTATTAAAACGATTTCGAAAATAGAGGTTGAGGGTGATACCAGTATTATTAAGAATAAGAAAGTTTTAGTTGTAGAGGATGGTCCTACACTCACACATGGTGGCATGTCTTATGGAGCAGGGATCCTAGCAGCAGAATTATATGAAGCAGGGGAGATCATTGATCCTCGGGAGTTTGCAGTAGGATCTATCAAAGAAATTTATGATGTTTATAAGCACTTAGGACCGGTTCTCCCAGCAATGGGTTATAGCGAGGAACAGATTGAAGAACTTAATGAAACTATTAAAGCTTCAGGAGCAGATATCGTGGTGGTAGGAACCCCTATCGACTTACGAAAAGTGGTTGATATAAAAAAGCCTACAGTTAGGGTGAAATATTCAATAGAAGAGACAGGAAAACCGACTTTAAAAGAAATCATTTCCCAACTTTTAGAACTGTAAACAAAAAAAACCGGTAAAGAATAAGATTAAAACTCATAATTAGGGATAAACAAACCCTATTTTTATGTGTAGTAGATTTTAGAATATTCTGGGATTTCTTCGTCTTCTTTGCTTAATATCTTGCCTTGTTCAAAGACTATTTCTATTTTTTTAGGTATATCGTGTTCTTTTTCTAAGTGTAGCAACCAACATTTGCTGTAAACATCACCATGTACTACTGCACCATCTTTTTCGCAAATAAAGACTATCTCATTTTCAAAAAAAGCTTGACCACATGCGTCACATACTTCAGGTTTTTTTAATTTTTCTTTTTTCAAAGAAATCCTCTTTTTTATTTTTATATAATCTCTTCTTTACAAAATAAAAAAAGTTTGCTAATTCTTGAGAAAAATATTATTTCTCTCCCTTTTCTTTGTTTTTTCCATTTTTATATGTGTTCTAAGATTTCTTCTCCTAGTTTTTTCATTGATAAGATTACAAATCCTAAATTTGCCTTTCTTGACGTAAGTACAACGAAGATTAATTTTTCATTTATGTTTGTAAGGATGAAATAACCATCTTTCCCTGCTAGTATAACATATTCAAAGCTTCCTCTTTTTAATTCATTTACCGTTCTTTCTCCTATGTTTAAAAGAGATGAATTTAAACCAGCCATTAGACCATCAGATTTTCTTAGATATCGTTGCTCGAACTTTGAAACAATCGGCAATCCTTCAGGACTCATTAAAGCAGAAGCTTGAACTCCTCGTGTTACCCTTTGCAAATTTGTAAGTTTTTCCAAAAGAATGTTTTTACTTGTTCGTCCTATTTCTGAATGCATAGATAAACACTCCCCTCATCGATTTATGATAAATATCAGTGATATTTTCTCTTATTCGTTCTGTTAGAGGATTTTAATCGTCTAGTTATCTAAATATTAGTTTTTTTCTTTAATATCTTTGACGGATGTATTAAGTTTCTTTTATGGCTGAAATAATTGTTTTCAAGCTTTTTCCTCCATCATTAAGGACTGTTTTTTCGATAAAAGTGCCTTGAACGATCAGTTTAGCTCCTGCTTTGACAACAGCTTTTGCATGTTCTGGCGTATTTATTCCACCTCCCACTACTACAGGAATTTCTATATTTTCTGAGACTGCTTTGACTGCTTCTATTGGAACAGTTTTTTCAGCCCCAGAACCCGCCTCTAAATAGACAAGTTGAAAGCCCATGTATTGTGCAGCTAAAGCATAGCTCAAAACGACTCCAGGCTTGTTTCGAGGAAGGAGATTTACATCCCCAACAAAAGACACGGTTGCCCCTGGTTCTATTATGAGATAAGCCATAGGTATGGGTTCAAGATTCCATTGTTTAACAAAAGGCGCTCCTAAAGATTGGGCTCCAGTAATCCAGTATGGGCTCCTACTGTTTAAAAGGCTCATGAAAAATACGGCATCAGCATATTTTGAAAGTCCATGCACGTTTCCTGGAAATAGTATTACAGGAACGTCTACTTTACTTTTAATCTTTTCAATGGTTTCGTCAAGGATACCAAAACCTGTACTACCACCAACCATTATAGCATTAGACCCTGAAGTAATAGCTATTTCAGCTATTTTAGAAGCTTTTTCAGGTGGTGTTTTCTTAATATCTGGGTCTATAAGGGTGAGATGTGCTACACCTTCTTTAGAAAAGATTTCGTTTAAATAATCCCAAACTTTACCCATGAGTAACTTCCTCTCAAAATCTTAAAAATAGTTTTTTATAAAGATTGTTAGGTTTTTATGAACTTTATCCTTTTTTAATTTAAACGGTTTAAAATATTTAAAATCAAGAAATCTTGATTAAACCATTATAATCCCCATCAAAAATAGATATAAGGAATAAAGAGTAAAGAAAAGATAGAAAGTATTTTAAGAAGAAGAAATTAGGATATGAGATTTTTATTGTTATATTAATTATATGAAGCATTTTTTAAAGGTGATATAAGATGGTTAATGCTGGATTGGTTGGGATTACTGCTATAGTAACTTTTAGCATTGTTTTCATCTACTTTTATTATAGTCAGCAGGCTGCTAAAAAGCCTGAGAAACCTATTGAGTCTTTGAAGATTAGTGAAGCCATTAGGAGAATTCAGCAACTTGGGCGTACTGGTGAGTTTAAGGAGGGTGTGGTTTTAATTTATAAGACGCTTGAAGGTATTGCTGCTCAGTTCTTAGGAATACGAAGGAAACCAAGTCAAACACCTCGAGAGTTTGTAAATCAGCTTTCTTCTTCTGGGAAAATTAACGCGATGCAAGCGCTTTCGATAGTTTCATTCTTTGAACGGGCGTTTTATGGGGATAAACTTGTTTCACAAGAGGAATTTCAACAAGCAGTTTCAGCCCTAGAAGAAACATATCAGACTGCACTAAGATCATAAAAAACAAAATAAACAATAATTACAGTTTTTTTAAAAAAATGATTATTGGGGTATTGAGGTAGTTGTCTAAAACTGAAGTAGTAGAAGCTGGAAAACCAGGGGTTTCGCGTGGGCAAATTTTACTAATCGCCTTACTACTACTTACAGGATTTCCTATATTTATGTCTATGACAGGTATTTCAGGTCATGAAGAGACGACTTTTAGTATCTATAATGATGATTGGGATGGTTGTTCTGAGTTTGGAGACTACGTTAAAGAACAATATGGGGGTGAAAATGAGGAAAATATCCAGATTATAACATCTTCTTTAACGATGCTTAATAGGGTGAATAGGACAGGCGTTCTTGTAATGATGGGGCCAACCATAGGCTACGGTTTCACCGAAACGATAGCGATAGTAGACTGGATAATATCAGGGGGTAGTATTCTTCTCGTGAATGATTTTGGCTCAGCAAACGATATCTTGGATCTTTTCACCTCGCTAATGAAACTTGCAGTTTTACAATTTTCAGGACAGGAAGATATACCAATATTAGGTTTAAAGTTTAACACAAGCGGTGTTCTTCTAGATGTAGGCTCTTATGATACGAATCCTGCTATGCCTGTCATCACAGAATTCAGCGATGAATTCGGAGATATTTCTAATGGTGTTGATAAGGTCGTATGCAACTATGCAAGCATTATAAGTATGTACTATTTGTCAGGTCATGATGAAGATGGAGATCCCATATATAAGTGGTATCCGGTCCCTTTTGGCGCTATGTCTTCTACGACTACAGCGTGGATTGAAACAGATGTAGATGCTGTTAAAAGGGGAGATTGGGATAGTCTTGATCAAAAGGGTGAATGGGGTCCCCCCTACTTTTCTTACAACTATTCAGGGATTAGTGTTTCTGGATATTTAGGTTTTTCATTATGCCTTCCTTTTCCATTAGGTGAGGAAGGAAAGTTTATGTTGGTTTCCGACCCGGATATTTTCGCAAATGCGGCTTGGAATAATGCAAATTATGATAATCAACAGTTTGCAAAAAACATTATTGATTGGATGATGAGTGGGTATAGTTCTGATGATGATCCTGTGGTTATTTTTGATGAGGGGCACCTAACCCAGAAGCCTTATTCTTCAATGTTATTTTTTGGTGCTTATTTGAGGACTTTAACGCAGTATACGGCCTTTTCTCTTTCTCCAGCGCTTTTCGGCGTTGATTACAGAAACCCCGGAGAAGGAAGTTTAACAGCATATTTAACAGTTAATATTTTCTTAGCTTTATTCTTTCCGCTGATTGTTATAATGGTGGGATCAAGATGGATACCGAAAAAACGGGCTCCAAGGCCATTACTTATGACGAGGATAAAGAGGTATTATGCACGTTCTTATTTTGCTGTAAAGATGCGGTATTTCCTCCAGTTCAAACAGTATGAACGTGCTACAGCCTTGATCTACCGCAGGCTTAAACGTACACTAATCAAAAAACTTCATTATAGAGGGTCTTTGGATCCTAAAACTTTGACAGACTTAATCTCTAAAGAGATAACAAAGCTTAGTAGAGAACAGATAATGCAGAGAATAGTATTAGCGGAAAAGGTTTCAAAAGGAGAAGTAACTTTAGATGAAGAAACATTCCTAAAGTTATTTTTAGCTCTAAAGGAGTTGATAACAGAGTTACATGGATAAAAATACATTTCATAATTTACTTATCTATTATGAAGAAAATTAGAAAAATAATGGTTTGGATAAAAGGGAAATGAATAATAAAGTTTGATGAGAATAAAAGTGTTAAGTAAAAAGGTTTGTATACCACATTTTTGGTTTATTCGTACTTCAGACTCATAAGCATTAAAGGATCAATAAATACGGTTGGAGGACTAATATTATGGGTAAGAAGAAGACAGAAGAAGAACAAGAAGATGAAGAACCTATCATAGAGTATTTTGAGATGACAGAGGAAGGAGATGAAGTAACTCCTATGGAAATAGTGATGCCTACTCCGGTGCCAGTAGGAGAAGAGGCTCCTTTCGTCGACACAAAAGACATCGAACGTGTGTGGCAACAAATTAAGGACGAGTTAGGAAAAGTTGTCGTGGGTAAGATAGACATAATAGAATCGCTCTTTATAGCGCTGCTTTCTGGCGGTCATGTCCTAATGGAAGGAGTACCGGGTATAGCGAAAACATGGACAGCTAGCAATTTTTCAAACACTTTAGGTTGTGAAT
>SMTZ1_10000776_pt1 | contig 30836 bp, 24 predicted proteins | sample DeeMarSWOR136_30_FD_25667 | JGI IMG/M metagenome (IMG submission 25667) | reverse complement strand
ATAATCTGTCAAGAGATACAGTCGCCAGATTTGCTCACCGACCGGCGCAGGAGGTAGGATCCAGTACAATCAGCAGAGACTGCTTCAGATCATCTTCAACCCTTCGGGGGCAATCGATGATAGACTACTGAAACTCTACTTGAATGGACACGCCTGCCCTTGGGGACGAGGGTCCAGAAGAAAGGGGACAGGCGAGGGGCCCGAGACCGTGCACTACATTTTCAGATTAACGGAGAACTGTCATTTTCCTCGTGGATCTGAATTCTCCGGGTTTCCCTACGGGTCCACAGGATCCGATGGACCGTATGGCCATTGTGCAGAAGTAGATTCCTGCGCCGACTTTCTCACCATTTTCGTCAGCACAATCCCACTTGACACTATAATATCCAGGTGGGTGGTCTCCATCTGATAGAGTCTTCACAAGCCTTCCGGCGGAATCGTAGATCTTCAGTGCAACACGAGTCCGGCCATCCGAGCCCCGAATGGGCACACCGTAACGGATGAGTGTCTCATTGCGAAATGGATTTGGATGGTTCTGTCCGAGAAAAAAGACAGTCGGTACTACGTCATAGTCGTCATCAGCAGTATCGACCGTGTTTTCTTCAATCGTCAGTATCTGGTTTGCAGGGACATCCGTGAGCCGGTCTATCTTTCCACACGGCCAACGGATTTCAATAGTGTCCACAAGACCGTACCGGCCCAGCCCATACTCGAGAGTTAAGGACCCTTGCGACTGAAGTCCAGAAGTGGTACAAACCTCCCTCACCTGTCGCAGTTGGCCCGTGACAAGGGTGACGCGAGTTCCTACTCCGAAAGTATTACAGTCGTCACCGACCAGGTTAATCTCCATCCAGTTGTTGCCACCTCCGTTGTTGCGGTAAAGAATTCCCACGGAGCGATGTGTCAAACAGATATCGATGTCCCCGTCGTTGTCATAGTCACACCAGGCAGCATTCTGTCCTCCGGAGAGGTTAGATATTCCTGTCTCGCTCATCACGTCTGTGAATGTGCCATCAGCATCGTTCCTATAGAGTGCATTGTTCTCCTCATAATGATTTCCCACGTAGAGATCAAGATCTCCATCTGAATCGTAATCAGCCCAGATTACAGTCATCGTTCTCCCCGGATTGTCGACCCCAGCCATCTCCGCCACGTCGACAAACGTGCCATCTCCACTGTTCCGGTAGAGGACATTTGTGTCCGGATGTCCAACATAGAGGTCGAAGTCACCGTCATTATCGTAATCCCCCCATGATACTCCACACGCAGCGTAATGCGCTACTCCTGCCTCAGAGGCTACATCGGTAAAGGTTCCGTTTCCGTTGTTTCGATAGAGACTGTTCACATCCCAGTATCTGCCCACATAGAGGTCCATATCTCCGTCATTATCGTAATCACACCATGATGCTGCATGGCCTCGGATGTTAACCATTCCCACAGCGCTCGTCGCATCGCTGAATGTCCCGTCTCCGTTGTTACGATAGAGCACATCAGTCCCGTCTCTGGATGGCACAAACAGATCGAGATCTCCATCTGCGTCGTAGTCTCCCCAGGCGCCAGTCCTGTCATTGCCTGAATGGCCCACTCCCGCCGTATAGGTGACGTCAGAAAATGTTCCGTTCCCATTATTCCTGTAGAGAAAGTTTCCTCCTGAGTCGCTCACATAGAGGTCAAGGTCACCATCATTATCATAGTCCCCCCAGGCACCTGCGTTTGACGACACAAAACCACCTGCCACTCCTGCTACGGATGTTACATCCGTGAAGGTGCCATCTTCATTGTTCCGCCACAGCACGTTAGGTAAGCCATCTCGGTAGCATGTGTAAAGGTCGTGATAGCCATCGTTGTTGAAGTCTCCCCAGGCAATCCCACAGTACGAGTGGGTGTCTCCGGAAAGGCCAGAAATGAATGTGACATCTGTGAAGAGCCTTGGTATAGGCTCGGAGATTTCAAATGCGTAAGTATCTCCAAAGTAGTAATCGTAGTAACGACTCCCACCAAAGACAATCAATCTCCGATTCTCAGAGTCGAGATCCCCGCAGGCAGACCTTCTGCCATGTGGTCTCTGTCGGGCTGATATGCGACTCCACTCTGAGCTGTTGAGGTCAAGGCAGAAAACATCATCCGGATACTCGAATGGCGGATAGCGGTACCCTCCGAATGTATACATCCTTCTAGATGCGCAATCATACACTGCAACATGTCCAGCTATGCCTCCCGGCATCTCCCCGGAAGTAGGAAGTTCGCTCCACATCTCGACTCCCATCGTAAGCTCCAGGACCCAGACGTCATCGAACATTCCGATATCCGACTTGCCGCCAAATACGATCATACTGGGACCAAGAGGATCGTAGACCGCAGTATGGGTGTTTCTCGGTGCAGGTGGAGTACCCATAGCCCGAAGAGGCAGCCATGTCGCTCGATCCGGATACAAGCACCAAGCCTCGTTGAAGAACTGGTCGTGGTCGCTTCCTCCGAAAATCACCATTCTCTTCCCTACGTAATCATAGACTGCAGCCGCACCACATCTTGGCGACGGTGTAAGGCCTGATGTCTCAATCTCTTCCCAGCGTTCGTTGCCCTGCTCTAGCGCGAGCACCCAGACATCATCGAAGTAGTCGGTGTAGTCGTTTGTGCCACCAAAGACTATCATCCGCTGTGTTGAAGAGTCATATACTGCGGTCATGAATTGTCTCGGTGATGGGGGGGGTCCAGATGGTGAGATGGGTTGCCATACTTGATTGCCTGACTTCAGATCAAGGGTCCACACGTCATTGTAGTTGCCTCCCCATGGTACTCTGACATTCCCACCACCGAACATGATCATTCTCTCATTTCTCGCATCGCAGATCATCTTGGCAGCATGGCGTGGAGGTGGGTTCGCAATAATCGACCACTCGTGAGCTGCAGAGAACGAAGAAAGAATAGCCACAGTGGCGAGACAAAAAAGAAGCTTTTTGCTCATCATTTCTCCTCCTCCCAGAGCAATCCGAATCACTCTGGCATCTTTCACCTTCCAAGACGAGACTAAGTCTGCTTTCTGGCGCTGTTACATTATCTTATATTGTGGGGGATTTGCTGTCAACTGCGCGGTCTTCCTCGGTAGCGGGCTTCCCCAAGGAGACTGGTTCACTGAGAAGAGATCGTTCCTAAAGAGAAGCGTGTGAGAGAAAGGGTACCACGCGCTGCCACCTCGACAAGAAAGGCGCAAGAAGGGGAATAGCACTCGTTAGTGTCCGCCTCCCTAATCGGCCATATCTGTATCACGTCTGTCTCAACCTTTCCGAAAAAAGCAACGGTGTGTCATTTCACGGGCAATACGGATGGACGGTCAATCCTGTGCGGAAGAAATGCTTCCGTATGGATCTGGTTGCGGGCAGATAGCTCGTGCTGTCTATCGCTTGCAGAGGAATGTCAATCAGTCCTGCAAATCCTTCTTTATCTTTTCGAATTCCTTCTTCGTGATCTCTCCTCCCGCATACCGCTTTTTCAGTATGTCCATTGGAGTCTCTGTCGCAGAGGATTCAGTGGATTTCGATTTTGCACTTCTCACAAGGAAGTAGATGACGAGAGCAACCAGAGCTATGTAAATGAGCCACATGAAAGCACCTCCGAATCCAAACCACATCACGTGCCACCATCCTTTTGGATACCAGATGTGAGGAACAGGGACACACGAGATGAAGGACGATGCAAAGGTTATTGCAAGAAGCGATAGTACTTTCCTCATTCTTTCTGCTTCCTCCCCCGCTCATTCAAATCGCCTTCTCCGCTTCTTTAGAGGCTGGCGGCAACAGCGCTGAAAATGAATGAGCCAATGAGCGATCACCACTGGTACATCGATTGAATCTCTACGGCGTATGCATCCTTTGTTAGACGCATCAACTACCTATTCAATTGTTGAATACTCGAATTCTTCTGTCAAGTACCGTCGGTTCTACGTCAGAACCTGTACCAAGGAGGAGGTAGAAAACACCTTCTTTCCGGCTACGATCATTTGGGATTGACGTTTGGTTCGTGATCGAGATTCTCCGTAATCACGAATATTCCCCAATCCACATGATAATTGGAGAAGCGGAGATGGCGATTCGCTGATGAGCTACCGGCTTGACACCAAACTGACAAGTTTATAGAAAGATGTTGTTTACAGGTAGAATACTATAACGTGAAGAGATTTCAGAGAATCATTGTCCTGGTCTTCCTGTTCTCCATTTCTGTCCGTCTGTTCGCAGCGGGAGGAACGGTACCGTTCGAAATTCTAAGGGTCGCCTCGGCTGATACTCCTGGAAAAGGAAGTCTTAACTGGAGAGTGCACAGCACCTACTTCACTCAGAGGTTTCGTCCCAGTCCCGGGCAGCATGTGAGGCAGAGTGAGACAACAGCTCTCGTTGGAATGGGGTACATGCTGACGGATAGACTGGGGATAGGTGCGTTCTCTGAGCTTCTCAGATCCGTAAGTGACACGGGTGACAGCTGGCAGGGTGCGCTCGGTTTTGAGGCAAAGAGCTGCCTTTTTGAAGTATCCGCCTTGAGGACTGGGGTAATTTTCTTTTCTTCTCTTCCCGTGTATGCGACTCGTGATGCAGCTAAAGTCGTGACACTTGAACCGCAGCTGGCGCTCACCTTAGATCCCGCACGCAGCACATCGCTTGCACCATACCGGATTCATCTCAATCTCGGCTATTCCCTCAGCACTGACGGGGAGAGATCGAACGACCTTCTCCTCTTCGGGCTGGGAGTGGAGCTCGTGGCAAGACAGTTCACTCCCTTCATGGAGTTCACGAGCGAGCTTGCCATTCACAACGACCCATTCAGCCTAAGAGAGAATCCAATGAGATTGACGCCAGGGTTGAAATGGGAGGTCTCGGAGGGCATCGATTTCTGTTTCGGTCTGGATCTGAGCGTTTCGAAACCACCCTTTTCTGGTATGAAGAAAGTAGAGGACTGGAAGGTAAATGTTGGTGCTATGAAGTTGTAGAAAAGGAGGATGAAATGAAGAAAGGCATCTTGAGTATCGTGCTTCTTCTACCCCTGTGTGCCCTTGGAGAGATCGTTCCCTCGGGAGTGACGACTGTGGGCGGAAGGGGACTTCTCCGGCTGCCGTCGGCGAGGACTCTTTCCAAAGGAAGTCTGTGCATAAACTTCAATGGCACGTACAGGCTGGAATCTCACGACACTACATATGCCGCTACGGAGGTGACCGACCGTCGACACTGGGGTACTGGGAGGATTGGGTTTACCTATGGAGTATACGATGTTTTCGAATTTCACCTTACCTCTCGCTTCTTTGGGAAGTATTACGAAGCTGTTGACGAACCGCAGAACCGGAAAGACCAGCGCGCCATAGGATTCAAAGATCTGACTTTCGGAGTGAAAGTCGGTTACCCATTCTACGAGAAGGAAATAGTGGGAGTAGGCTGGGTAGGGGGACTCCATCTCTTTCTGAACTCGCCCACCCTCGCCAGCAGGCCCGAAAAAGATGATTCCCTGGTGGCGCTCGGATTTGACCCCTTCCTGAAGAAGAAGACTGAGGTGGGTGTCCAGGTACTCTCTGACATTGAGTTGGAATCCATGAGCTTCCATACGGGCGTGGGATACCTGAAGGCGGGCGAATTGTACGAAGAATCTGAAACTCTACTCGATACGCTCAACGCCGAAGATCTGTACACCCCGAAGAATCGAATTCTCTGGGGGGTGGGAAGCAGTGTGACTATAGGGATGTGGGTGGACCTCTTTGCCGAGGTGACTGGCAGAAAAATAATTGATAAACCAGCTTCTCTTCCAGATACTGTGTACCTCTCTCCCGGAATAAGGTTGAAATCGCCACTTGGTACGATTCTCGAAGTCTCTGGTGATTATGCGCTCGTCGATGATATTCCCACGTGGCGTGTAGGAGTGGCTCTTTCAGCCACAACATCGCTCATCCCTCCACCGCCAAAGCCACCAGCGCTTGCTACGGTCACCGGGACAGTGACTAACGAGGAGACGAGCGAACCTTTGATGGCTGAGATAAGCTTCCCTGAGGATTCTGCGCTGACCTCGACCATCAGCACAAAAACAGGAGTGTACGAGAAGTCACTGCCTCCGGGGAGATATGTCATTCAGGCCGAAAAAGAAGGATATAGATGGAAGAAGAATGTAGTGATTCTCAAAGAAGGTGAACAGAAAGTATTGGATTTTGCGCTTTCGAAGAAAGTAGCAGAGAAAAGGGGACAACTCACTGGCAGGATCTACGATGCGAAGACCGACGAGCCTCTCATCGCCCAGATACGATTTCCTGAAACTGAGGTGCCATCCGCTGCGAGTGATCAGACTGGTATATACAAGGTTGGACTTGCACCCGGAACGTATACGGTTTCTATCGAAGCTGAAGGATATACTACCCTCGCCGAACCTGTTGTAATAGGAGCTGAGGAGACGATTGTGAAGAACTTTGCGCTGAAGGTGAAGCCGAAGAAGGGCGAACGGATAGTCTTGAGAGGCATCAATTTCGAATTTGGGAAAGCTACGATAAAACCAGATTCTTACGGCATACTTGACGAAGCGGCGAAAGTGTTGAAAGACAACCCCAATCTGAAGGTGGAGATTGGTGGCCATACGGACTCTGTAGGAAGTGATTCCTACAACACGAAGCTCTCCTTTGAGAGAGCGAACGCGGTAAGACAGTATCTGGTGAGTGTTCACAGCATCGACCCGAGCAGACTGATCGCAAAAGGGTATGGAGAGGGAATGCCAATAGCTGACAACAAGACGAAAGACGGAAGGGCAATGAACAGGAGGATTGAATTCTTCATAATCGGTGACTAATGGAATTCATCGCAGATTTCCACATTCACTCAAAGTATTCTCGCGCCACGTCACGAGAGATGACGGTGGAGAAGATCGCTGAATCAGCTCAAGTGAAAGGCGTGAAGCTCGTCGGGACGGGAGATTTCACTCATCCGCAATGGTGTGAAGAGCTCGAGCAAAAGCTGAAGCCTGCCGGGAATGGACTGTATCAATGCAGTGACACCTATTTCATCCTTGTTACAGAAGTGAACAATACGTACACGCAGAACGGAAAACTGAGAAGGATTCACAACATGATCTTCGCACCTGATTTCGAGTCTGTGCACAGAATCAACGAGAAGTTGGCCTCCTACGGAAAACTGATGGTTGATGGGAGGCCAACTCTCATGCTCGATTCGAAGAGGCTAGTGGAATTAACGCTGGGCGCAGGAGAAGACGTCTGGGTGATTCCTGCTCACGTGTGGACGCCTTGGTTCTCTCTCTTTGGTTCCAACTCAGGATTCGATTCGATCGAAGAATGTTTTGGGGACTACACGAGCAGAATAATTGCACTGGAAACCGGGCTTTCAAGTGATCCAGCCATGAATTGGCGGCTCTCCAGCCTCGATCGATTCACACTCATCTCCAATTCTGATGCACATTCTCCGTCGAAGCTGGGAAGGGAAGCGAATTGCCTTGATTGCGAGTTGTCGTATTACGAGATCATTGATACTTTCAGAAAGAAGGATAGAGAGAAGTTTCTCTACACTATAGAGTTTTTCCCTCAGGAAGGGAAGTACCACTATGATGGTCATAGAAAGTGTGGTGTACGGGTACCGCCGAAAGAGGCGATGGCGAACGGCGATCTGTGTCCCATATGCGGGAAGAGACTTACTGTAGGTGTACTACATCGGATAGAGATACTCTCCGATAGGGAAGAGGAGATTGTGCCGCCGAATGCGATTCCGTTCAAGTCGCTCATTCCGCTTGAAGAGATCATTGCAGACGCATTAGGAGTAGGTGTGGACACGCAGGCCGTGCGAAATGAATATCAAAGGTTGATACACAAGTTTCAAACCGAATTCTCCATTTTGCTGGACACCCCCATCGACGAATTGAAGGCGGCAACTCTTCCTGAAGTAGCCCAGGGAATTGAGAGGGTAAGAGAGGGTGATGTAGTGATAATTCCTGGATATGACGGGGTCTACGGTGAGATCAGAATATTCAATAGGGAGGCGAAGCAGCCCTCACAGCTCAACCTTTTTTAGTGTCGATCGAGTCACTCCTTAAAGGGAGGAATAATGGCTGGCGAAAAGATATTGGTCGTAGATGATGAGAAAAGTATGTGTGATTGGTTGGAGATCGCCCTGAAGAGAGAAGGATACAAAGTGAATACTGTGCAATCCGGAAAGGAGGCGCTGCAGCTGTTCAAAGGAGGCGGGTACGACGCCATAATAGCGGATATCCGGATGCCAGAGCTCGACGGTCTCTCACTTCTCAAGAGGGTAAGGGAAATAGACCCTGCTTCGCCTGTAATCTTCATCACGGCGTATGCTTCACTCGAGACAGCGATAGAATCAGTGAGATTGGGTGCATCTGACTACATTACTAAACCGTTCAAATTCATCCAGATAAAGAGCAGACTCAAAGAGATCTTCCAGGCGGGAAAAGCGGTCGAAAGAAGAGCTGAGTTCCGACCAAAAGAACGGCAACTTATAGGAAAGAGCAAGATATTTACGGATGTACTCAAAATGGTGGACAAAATTGCGAAAACCGACTCTACCGTTCTTGTCCTCGGAGAAAGTGGCACAGGAAAGGAGTTGATTGCGAGAGAAGTGCACGCGAAAAGCCCGAGGAGAGGAGAGTTCGTGTCGATCAACTGTGGTGCTCTCCCGGAGACTCTGCTGGAAAGTGAGCTGTTCGGCCACAAGAAGGGCTCTTTTACGGATGCATACAGGGATAAAGAAGGTCTGTTCAAAGTGGCAAATGGAGGGTCTCTCTTTCTGGATGAGATCAGTGAAACCTCTCCTGGAATTCAGGTGAAACTTCTGAGAGTGCTTCAGGAGAAGGAGATAGTGCCCATAGGAGCTACGAAACCAATAACTGTCGACGTGAGGCTTATTGCATCGACAAATCAGGACCTTCGGGAGCTTGTGAAGAAGGGGCAGTTTCGCGAAGATCTCTATTTCAGAATCAACGTGATTCCAGTAAGGGTACCTCCGCTCAGAGAACGCAAGAGTGACGTGAAAATTCTGGTCGACCACTTCCTCAAGCTGTACTGCAGGAGATTCGACCTGCAGCTAAAGCGCGTTTCAGACGAGGCTTTAAAGATTCTGACGGACTATGAATGGCCTGGGAATATACGGGAACTGGAGAATGTCATTGAAAGAGCAGTCGTGCTGCATGAAGGAAGTGTTATAGGACCTGAGGAATTGCCCATATTCCCAGAGCGAGGGGTAATTGCTCCCAAGAAATCGATCAAGGCCGCTGAGATCAGAAGGATTGCGGAGGTGCTGGAAGAGACGAATTGGAACAAGTCTAAGGCAGCGAAGATACTCGGCATCCATCTGTCCACACTCTACAGGAAGATGGAAACGTATGGGATCAGAAAAGAGGGCTAAAGGAGGGTCTATGGACAAGTACGGAAACTACATAAATGGTGAATGGGTGGCTTCATCCAGTGGCGAGACGTATGAGAACATAAACCCAGCAAACCGAGAAGTACTCAGTCTCTTCCCGAAATCGTCTTCAGAAGATGTGAAGAAGGCAGTGGATGCAGCGGCAGCAGCTTTCAAGGAGTGGCGATTGACTCCGGCTCCTAAACGAGGCGAGATCATCTTTCGTGCGGGGCAATTGCTGACAGAGAGAAAGGAAACCTATGCGAAAGAGATGACTCAGGAGATGGGCAAGGTCTTGAATGAAGCACGGGGAGATGTGCAGGAAGCTATAGATATGACAATGTTCGTGGCGGGAGAGGGCAGGAGAATGCTTGGAGATACTACTCCATCGGAACTGCCCGACAAGTTTTGCATGTCTGTGCGGATGCCAATAGGCATCATAGGATGTATTACTCCCTGGAATTTCCCGATGGCGATACCCTCGTGGAAGGTTATGCCGGCCCTTGTAGCGGGCAATTCAGTGGTTTTCAAGCCTGCAAGATATACTCCTAAATCGGCATACAATATGATTAAGGCGCTGGAAGACGCCGGCATTCCGAAGGGAGTGGTCAATCTGGTATACGGATTCGGGGGTCAGGTGGGGAATCCACTCATAGACGATGAGAGGATTGGTATGATTTCCTTTACGGGGTCGACCGAGATTGGAACAGCACTTCAGGAAAAATGTCCGAAAACGCACAAACGAGTGTCCTGTGAGATGGGTGGCAAGAATGCGATAATTGTGCTGGAAGACGCTGACATCGATCTCGCAATCGACGGGATCATATGGAGTGCCTTTGGGACTACCGGACAGAGATGTACTGCGGCGAGCAGGATTATTGTGCAGAATCCTGTGCGTGACGTCCTTCAGAAGAGACTGATAGCGCGGACCGAAGCTCTCAAGCTCGGCAATGGTCTTGATCCGTCCACTGATGTAGGCCCAGTCGTGAATGAAGAGCAGGTGCACAAAATCCATGAATACACCCAGATTGGAATTCAGGAAGGGGCGAAGCTTCTGTGTGGAGGAGAGATAGCCGGGGAAGGGGAACTCTCGAAGGGATTCTTCTACAAGCCCACGATTTTCGGAGACGTCAGCCCGGGGATGAGAATCGCGCAGGAAGAGATCTTCGGCCCGACTACTGCGATTATCACAGTTGACACACTTGAAGAGGCCATCGAGGTGAACAACAACACGCAGTTTGGGCTTTCCACATCTGTATATACGAGGGATGTGAACAAAGCATTTGTCGCCATGCGAGACATCTATACTGGATTGGTGTACATAAATGCAGGTACCATCGGGGCTGAGGTACATATACCGTTTGGTGGCACGAGAGGTACAGGAAACGGGCATAGGGAGGCCGGACAAACTGCACTGGAGACTTTCACTGAGTGGAAATCGTTGTTCGTCGATTTTTCAGGCAGACTGCAGAAGGCTCAGTTGATAGAGTGATAGAAGGAAGGTGTCGTGTAGCTGTCTTTTCAGTCTTGGTTTTCTAATTGAGGGAGAAGAATGCACAAGAGGGTAGTCATAATGGGGGCAGCGGGGAGAGACTTTCACAACTTCAACGTCTTTTTCAGAAGTAGAAAAGACCTTGAGGTCGTCGCCTTTACAGCTACTCAAATACCGAATATCGGAGGGAGGAAGTATCCTCCCGTTCTGGCAGGAGACAATTATCCTGAAGGGATTCCCATCTACCCGGAAGAGGAAATATCAAGACTCATAAGAGAGCACGGAGTTGATCTCGTCGTATTTGCGTACAGTGATGTCTCACACGTCCGGGTAATGCATAAAGCATCGGAAGTCCTGGCGAGCGGTGCGGACTACCTCCTCCTCGGCCCGAAGTCAACTATGATCAAATCGCAAAAGAGAGTGATCTCAGTGTGTGCGACGAGGACCGGCAGTGGGAAATCACAGACAACGAGGAGAGTATGTGAGGTTCTTGAGAAGAGGGGGTTGAAGCTGGTTGTGATTCGGCATCCGATGCCGTACGGTGATCTGAGTAAGCAAGCTGTGCAGAGGTTTGCATCAGTGGAGGACCTGGTAAAGTACGACAGTACGATTGAAGAGAGAGAAGAATACGAACCTCACCTGGTGAAGAACAGGGTCGTGTATGCCGGCGTTGACTATGAGCAAATCGTGAGAGAGGCTGAGAAAGAGGCTGACGTGGTGATATGGGACGGTGGAAACAATGACTTCTCATTCTATATTCCTGATCTGCAAATTGTCGTCACAGACCCATGGAGAGTGGGTGACGAACTCTCCTATCATCCTGGAGAGACGAACTTGAGACTCGCAGATTGTGTCGTGATCAATAAGATGGACACAGCATATCCTGAGGATGTTGAGGAGTTACGAATGAACATCTGGAAGGTCAATCCGGAGGCGATCATCATCGAAGCGGCATCTCCGATATATGTGGATGACCCAGAGGGGATTAGGGGTAAGGACGTTCTCGTGGTTGAAGACGGCCCAACCCTTACTCATGGAGAGATGAAGTTCGGTGCAGGCGTGCTCGCTTCGAGGAAGTTTGGAGCAAGAACCCTTATGGATCCGAGGCCTTACGCAGTCGGAGTTATCAAGTCAACCCTTGAGAAATATCCTGAACTGGAATCCTTGGTGCCTGCTATGGGCTATGGGTCTGAACAGGTCAAAAGCCTTCAAGAAACCTTGAATGCTGTTCCGTGTGACACAGTAGTAGCTGCAACTCCTGTAAATCTCGGCGTATTGATGAAACTGAATAAGAAGGTCGTGAGGGTGAAATACGAACTTCAGGAAATAGGAAAGCCAGATCTTGAACAGGTCTTATCCGGAGCAGGATTCTAAACTCGGTGTCAGTTCTTCGGAAGTTCCTATAACATAAGATATTACAGCAAGATTTTTCTCGGAACACCCGCGCGGTGATCTCTTACACACAAAACTGATAACGTGACTTTTCGGCTCTTCTCCGCGACTGTCGGTGAACCGCCAGAATCGAATTACCTCTATTGCACCGAAAATATCTTTGTAACCTTTTAGCTTGCAAGCAGTTAGGGAGAACTGACACCGGTCTCCGGTCTGTCAAATCCTGAGGGTCTTCATCCTCGACTTGGCGGTCAGTATGTCGAAGATGAGCCTGGTGAAGACAATGGCAGTGAAGAAGCTGACCACAATTCCGATGCTAAGGGTCACTGCAAATCCCTTTATGGGACCGGTGCCAAACCAGTACAGGATGAGGGCCGTGAAGAGGGTCGTCAAATTGGCATCAAGGATTGTCCTGAATGCCCTGGAATAACCTGTGTCTATTGCAGTACGAATCGTCTTCCCGACTCTCAGTTCCTCGCGTATTCTCTCGAATATGAGTACATTCGCGTCCACTGCGATACCGACGGTCAGAATGACACCTGCAATTCCGGGAAGCGTCAAGGTCGCTCTGAAACCAGAGAGGAAAGCCAGCAAGAGAATAAGGTTGAGAATGAGGGCAATGCCCGCAATCGAGCCAGCGAAAGAGTAGTAGATGAGAATGAAGAGAAGTACAGCTATGCCTCCATATATGCTCGCTCTAATCCCCTTTCTGATGGAATCTGCTCCAAGGGAAGGTCCTACAGTCCTTTCCTCCAATATGTTGACGGGCGCAGGAAGTGCGCCTGCTCTCAGGACAATCGAGAGGTCTTTCGCCTCGTCCACAGAAAAGGAGCCCGTTATCTGAGATCTTCCTCCAGGAATCTTCTCTCTTATGACAGGAGCAGACTTCACGACACCATCGAGAACTATTGCCAACCTCCTGTCTATGTTCGCGCCTGTTATCGCGGCAAACTTCCCGCTTGCCCTTCTCGTCATAGTAAGTCGTACGTAAGGAGCATTTGGACGCTCAGGGTCTCCTCCTACAGCGACCCTCGCGTCTGCTATCGCATCACCTGTGAGTTCCGCGTCCTTCTTGAGAAGATAGAGCGGTCTATACGCTATCCCTCTCATTTCCTGCTCTTCACCCCAGAGTATCATCAACTCATCTGGAACTACCTCTTCCGCCTCGGTGAGCATCTCCCTCACCTCATCTACCTTATCTGCAGTTACTACAACGTCTCCGCCAACCTGCAGCAGTGAGGAGTAGAATGGCCCGATTTCGGTGGTGTCTTGGTCGCCACGCTTTTCTTGCAGGAATTGGTCTATCGAGTCAAAAGTTTCCTTTGTTTCAATGGCTTCCGCAACCAGTTTGAATTCCAGGAAGGCTGTGCGCTCTATGAGGCTCTTGGCTCTCTCACGGTCCACACCCGGCAGCTGTACGACCATTCGGTATGTCCCCTGCCGCTGGATTGAGGGCTCGTACACTCCGAACTGGTCAATCCTATTCCTCATTATCTCCAGAGCTCTTTCCGTTGCGTCCTTCACCTCTTCGTCGTTCAAATCCGTCCTGTCCACCTCAAGTACGATGTACATTCCTCCTTGAAGGTCGAGACCAAGGTGGAATGCTTTCTTCTGCAGACGTATCAGTTCCTCTGTGGACATTTCCGACTTCTCCTCTTCCGAAAGTGTGGCCAATCTAATTGAGGGATATAACTGCCAGACTGCAATTCCCAGAATTACGAGGACGAGGATGAGCCTCCACCTAATTCCTCTCGCCATGCTCAAGGATGAAAAACATCTCGGCGTTTGTCAAGTCTGGCACTACAGAGCAGCGTCGGATACGTCCTTATGGTCTGTGTGGAAGAATGAGCAAGACCTTCCTCGATTGGGAGTGCTTTCTGGAACGGTGGGAGGTATGGAGACAGCCTGAGGAAGGAGTCTTACGTGGAGGGTTCAATGCTTAGAATTCGCGTCGTCGTATTTGGCTTGACACCACAAACAGGTATTATATCTTTGTTCGAGATCAGTCGTTCCTTGTCTGCGGGAGAGGAGGTCATGCCAAAGATCTCTTGTATATGGGCACGTGAGATACTCGATTCGAGAGGCAATCCTACTGTAGAGGTTGACTGCGTTCTGGAAGACGGCAGTCTCGGGAGAGCGAGCATTCCTTCTGGTGCGTCCACTGGAAAACATGAAGCTCTAGAGCTGAGGGACGGTGAGACGAGATACCGGGGAAAGGGAGTGATGAAAGCTGTAGCTCACGTGAACGACGAAATAAGGAAGAAACTGACTGGAATGGATGTCCTGAGTCAGAGCCAGCTGGATAGGTTGTTGTGTGAACTTGACGGAACGCCAAATAAGAGCCGACTTGGTGCCAATGCGATTCTCGGCGTCTCCCTGGCTGTGGCCAGGGCGGTTGCGCGTTCATATGGTTTGCCGCTGTATCGATACATAGGAGGAATTAGCGGGAAGACTCTTCCGGTCCCCCTCATGAATGTACTGAACGGCGGCAAACATGCGGACAACAATGTGGAGATTCAGGAATTCATGATAGTACCGGCCCGCGAAGAGAAGTTCTCGGATGCGCTGAGGGTGGGCACGGAAATATTCCACCAGCTCAAGGATGTGCTCAAAGGGAAAGGTCTATTCACCGGGATCGGAGACGAGGGAGGGTTCGCACCCAATCTCAAGTCGAGTCAGGAAGCTCTTGAATTGATTCTTGCCGCGGCGGAGAAGGCGGGCTACAGGCCAGGAGAGGATGTATGGATCGCAATCGACAGTGCTGCTTCGGAATTCTACAAGAATGGAGTATATTCACTGCCCGCTGAGCCGGACCCCAGGAGAGATTCAAAAGGAATGGTGGAACTCTATGCGCAGTGGGTAAGAAAGTTCCCGATCATCTCCATAGAGGATGGGCTTGCACAGGATGACTGGGAGGGTTGGAAGTTGCTCACCGATGAGCTGGGGGACAAGGTGCAGATAGTGGGTGATGATATATTCGTCACAAACGCTGAGAGACTGAAAAGGGGAATCCATGAAGGAGTCGCGAATTCGATACTCGTCAAACTCAATCAGGTGGGAACACTGAGTGAGACTCTCCAGTGTATACAGGTAGCGCAGAGTTCCGACTATTCGGTGATAATCTCTCACAGAAGTGGTGAGACTGAGGACACAATTATATCGGACCTGTGTGTGGGTGTGAATGCTGGACAGATCAAGACAGGCTCGGCATCCAGGACAGACAGAGTTGCCAAATACAATCAGCTTCTACGGATAGAAGAAGAACTGGGCGGGGATGCGCTTTTCGTAGGTCTCGGTGCCTTTCATCCTGGAAGATGAGTAGAAGATCGAAGCGTAGTAAAGAACGTGGAGCAAGGCTGATGTGTTGGCTTTATCTCATAATATTCTGTGGATTTGGCTGGGTACTTCTCTTTGGAGATTACGGAGCCATTAAGATAATGTCTGCTCACAAGTCCGAGGCTGCAATTCGCAGTGAAATAGTGGAGCTCAAGGTGAGAAAGGAGACATTGCTGGTTCGTTGTGAGAGGCTCAAGAACGACCGTCTCCTTCTCGAAACAATGGCCCGAGAGAAGATGGGTCTGGTGAAGCCTGGGGAGAAATGCTACAGGCTGGTCGATTGATGGGCGAAGATAAGGACCTCAGGGAGTGCTGCAAGATCGCTCTCAGCCAATGTCTGGCAATTAAGCCCAGCGAGGAGATTCTCGTGATTACCGATGCTCCTCTCAGAGATATAGGCTATGCGTTTTTTGAAGAAGCAAGAGAAATGGGAAGCAAGGTTATCCTGGTCGAGATCGTCGAAAGAAGAGAGAATGGAGAAGAACCGCCTGCGGTGATCGCTCACGTGATGGAGAGAATGGATGTGATAGTGGCGCCCACTTCGAAATCACTGTCTCATACTGCTGCGAGACTCGCAGCGTCCAAGGGAGGCGCGCGAGTGACCACTCTTCCGGGGGTCACACGAGAGACTTTGCTCAGGGCACTTAGTGTCGACTACAAGAAGCTTCACAGGCTGACTACGCAACTGGCAAGACTTCTCAGCTGTGCGAAAACGGCGAGATTGACGTGTCCGCGAGGTACTGACATAACTATGGGGTTCGAGGGAAGAAGAGGTCATGCGGACACAGGAATAGTCCACAAACCGGGGTCTTTCTCCAATCTTCCGGCGGGTGAGGCATTTATTGCACCTGTTGAGGGGAGTGCACGAGGGAGAGTGGTATTCAGCAGTTCATTTGCTGGCCTAGGGGTGCTTGGGAGTCCGCTTGTGATCGAGGTAGAGAACGGTGAGGTGAGACGGGTGGAGGGAGAAAAAGCAGATGAACTGATGAAGAAGATCGAAAATGCGGGGAGACCTGGGAGGAACATCGCCGAACTCGGGATAGGAACAAATCCGAAAGCAATGATCTCAGGCCTCATACTTGAAGATGAGAAAGTCCTGGGAACTGCGCATATCGCCCTTGGAAACAACAGGAATTTCGGTGGCAGCACCGAGGCACCCTACCACCTGGATGGAATGATACTCGAGCCAACACTCTGGCTAGATGGAATGAAGGTGCTTGACAGCGGGGGATTCCATTTCGATTGACATGCCTGTCGGCCTTGGAATGCGCCAGGCATAAAGCTACCAACGGAAGTGTGCGAAAGCTCTGTTCGCCTCGGCCATCCTGTGGGTATCTTCTCTCTTCTTCATGGCTGCACCCTCTTTGTTGCTTGCACTGATAATCTCGCTTGCGAGTTTCTCCTCCATGGTGTGTTCAGACCGTGCTCTCGTGGCGGCGAGCAGCCATCTGATCGCAAGTGATGTTTTTCTCTTCGGCCTGACCTCCATTGGCACCTGGTAGGTTGCTCCTCCCACTCTCCTTGGACGTACCTCCAACATCGGCTTCACATTCTTCATAGCCCTGTCGAATATGATGATCGGGTCACTCTTCGTCTTCTCTGCGATTCGATTCATGGCGCTATAGAATATTCTTTCGGCTGTGGACCGTTTGCCATCCTTCATCAAAGAATTTATGAATCTTGTGACTAACTCGGAGTTGTACTTTGGATCAGGGCTTACAGGCCTCTCTTCAGCTCTCTTTCTGCGTGGCATGAGATCCTCCTATTGTTTTGGCCTCTTCGCTCCGTAACGGGATCTGCCTCTTCTTCGTCCCTCCACGCCGCTTGCATCCAGCACACCTCGTATTACATGATATCTCACACCAGGAAGATCCTTTACCCTTCCACCTCTAATGAGCACTATAGAATGCTCCTGCAGATTGTGACCTTCTCCCGGAATGTAGGACGTAACCTCGTACCCATTGGTCAATCTGACTCTCGCCACCTTTCTGAAAGCGGAGTTTGGCTTCTTAGGGTTCGTCGTGTAAACTCTTACACAGACTCCTTTTCTTTGAGGACATCTCTCCAGAGCTTTCGTCTTCACCTTCTTCTTGACTTTCTTCCTGCCCAGCCTAACCAGCTGATTTATCGTTGGCATACGTCCTCCTTGAGATGCTGGAGCTTTCGACTTCTTCACTTTCTTCTTCTATTTCCTCTTCTTCCGCCACTTCCAGTTCTATTCTTCTGTATTTCTTCAATCCAGTCCCGGCTGGAATCAAAGAACCCATGATTACATTCTCTTTTAGGCCTAGAAGAGAGTCCTTCTTCCCGGCGATTGCTGCCTCGGCGAGCACTCTCGTCGTCTCCTGGAACGAAGCGGCTGAGATGAACGATTGTGTTGAGAGTGCCGCTTTGGTGATGCCAAGCAGAAGAGGTTGAAAAGTTGCTGGTTTTCCGCCCTCTTGGATTACCCTTTCGTTCTCTTCCTTCAGTGTCACCCTATCAAGTGTCTCGCCTTCAATGAATACCGTATCTCCGGGGTCTTCGATCTTGACCTTCTGAAGCATCTGCCTGACTATAACTCCAATATGCTTGTCATCTATCTTCACATTCTGCAGCCTGTACACTTCCTGAATATCATTAACAAGATATTCCTGAACACCAGTCAAGCCTTTGATTTTCAATATGTCGTGAGGATTGAGAGGACCTTCCGAAAGCTTATCTCCTGCCCTCACGAATTCACCATCGACCACTCTGAGGTGCTTTCCATAAGGTATCTGATAGACTCTCTCCTCTCCTGTGGGAGATACAATGGTCACCGGCTTCGTGCCCTTACTCACCTTGCCCGATTTCACAGTGCCGTCTATCTCAGTCACCACCGCATGGTCTTTTGGTTTTCTCGCCTCAAAGAGCTCAGCAACTCTCGGCAGACCACCTGTAATATCCTTCGTCTTTCCTATCTCAAGGGGTATTTTCGCAAGTAAGCTACCGGGGAAGACTTCATCGTTCTCCCGCACCAACACGTAAGCACCGGTAGGTATCGGGTAATGTCCCTGCGGTTTCTTGCTGTCATCATGGATGAGAACAGCGGGATGTAGAGTTTTCTCCTTATGCTCCACTATTACTCTCTGTCGGGTTCCTGTCCTTTCGTCAAGCTCTTCCCTTATGGTGATATCTTCAACAATATCTACGTATCTCGCCTTTCCTTGATGCTCAGATATTACAGGATGGGTATACGGGTCCCACTCGTAGAGAATATGTCCGGCCTCCACCTGCTCCTTGTTTTCAACCTTAACGTTCGCCCCATACGGTACCGTGTACCGTATCGGCCCCTTGTCAGTGACGAATTTCATTATGCCATTTCTGGAGATGGCTATCTTTGCTTCATCTGGTCTCACACAGAGTCTCAGGTTCTCGAAATGAACCTTACCGGAGATTTTTGTAATAGCCTTGGATTCCTCCGTAATTCTGGTGGCAATGCCACCGATGTGGAATGTCCTGAGGGTCAACTGAGTACCAGGTTCTCCTATACTCTGGGCAGCGACTATTCCGACGGCTTCACCTATTTGCACCGCATTCCCCGTAGCAAGATTTCGCCCGTAGCATTTTGCGCACAGTCCCCTTTTGGCTTCACATGTGAGAACGGAACGTATCCTCACCTTCTCTGTGCCGCTCTCTTCTATCTCCTGAGCTTTCTCCTCGGTTATCTCTTCGCCAGATTTCACAATCACTTCCCCGGTCATCGGGCTTATGACATCTTCCAGCGCCGTCTTTCCGACGACTCTCTCGCTCAGCATCTCTATGACCTTCTCCCCCTCTTTGAGCGCCATCATCTCCTGTCCAAGGATCGTTCCACAATCGGTCTCGGTGATGACCACGTCCTGAGCCACGTCGATCAATCTTCTGGTCAAGTACCCAGCATCAGCAGTCTTCAATGCCGTGTCGGCAAGACCCTTTCTTCCACCGTGAGTTGAGATGAAGTATTCCAGAACTGTCAGTCCCTCTTTGAAATTGGATATAATTGGAGATTCTATGATCTCACCGATCTGTCCTGTTATTCTCCTTTGAGGCCGTGCCATAAGGCCTCGGAGACCGGCGAGCTGTCTGATCTGATCTTTGCTTCCTCGCGCACCAGAAGCCGCCATCATGTATATGGAATTGAACCCATCCTTATCCTTTGCCAATTTCAGCATCAGTTCTTCCGCTACTGTACTTGTGGTGTCTGTCCACGTATCTATCACCTTGTTGTACCGTTCTCCATCAGTCAGTGCACCAGCCTCGTACTCCCTATGGATCTTGGCTACTTCACGAAACGCCTTCGCGATGAGTTCGCCCTTTTCTTTCGGCACAATCATGTCGTCGATACCGAACGTGAGACCGCTCTTGGTCGCGTATTCGAAGCCCAGATCCTTCAGCTTGTCGAGAAAAGTAGTCGTCTCACGATTTCCGTGTTTGCGATATACCTTGTATGTAAGGTCTACCAGTTCCGTCCTGTTCATCTCCGCATTGATGAATCCGAGTCCCTTTGGTACTACAGAGTTGAATATGACTCTTCCTGGTGTTGTGTGGTGGATCTCGCCATCCAGCAAGATGGTAATCTCATCGTGCAGTTTCGTCACGCCATTCTCGACCGCATGGAGGACTTCTTCTTCTGACGCAAAACCCTTCGGCTTTCTGTTCTCTTTTGTGCTCTTCTTGGTGAGAAAATGGCAGCCTATGACCATATCCTGAGTAGGTACGGCAAGAGGCTTTCCATACGCTGGAGATAGGACGTTGTTTGTGGCGAGCATCAGGAGATAGGCCTCTGCCTGCGCCTCGAACGATATGGGAAGATGTACCGCCATCTGGTCTCCATCGAAATCGGCATTGAACGCACTGCAGACGAGCGGATGAAGCTCTATAGCCTTTCCTTCTACCAAGACTGGTTCAAATGCTTGAATTGAAAGGCGATGGAGTGTCGGAGCGCGATTGAGAAGTACTGGATGACCCTGAATGATTTCTTCGAGAATTTCCCAGACTTCTGGAGTCTCATGTTCCAGAAGTTTTTTTGCAGCCTTCATGCTTGTTGCATAGCCCTTCTCCTCCAATTGCCGTATTATGAACGGTTTGAAGAGTTCAAGAGCCATTCTCTTAGGAAGGCCACATTGATGAAGCTTCAGCTTCGGCCCCACGACGACGACCGACCTTCCTGAATAATCGACACGTTTCCCGAGCAAATTCTGTCTGAATCTGCCCTGCTTGCCTTTGAGGGAGTCCGAGAGAGACTTAAGAGGTCTGTTTCCTCTTCCTCTCAAGACTCTTGCCATTCTTGAGTTGTCAAGCAGTGCATCTACTGCCTCCTGGAGCATTCTTTTTTCATTTCTGAGTATGATTTCCGGTGCCTTTATTCCTATCAGATGTTTCAGCCTGTTATTCCTTGTGATTACTCTTCTATACAGATCGTTCAGATCCGATGTGGCGAACCTGCCCCCTTCGAGGGCCACGAGAGGCCTCAAATCAGGAGGAATCACCGGGATTACCTCTAGTATCATCCATTCTGGCTTGTTATCGGATGTCCTGAAGGCTTCAACGACACGTAGCCTGGAGAGCAACTTCTTGCGCATCTCCGCAGATGTCTCGATTTTGATTCGCTGCCTGAGTTCGGCAGAAAGGTCTTTCATGTCGATTTCCGCCAGCAGGTCACGTATAGCTTCGGCGCTGGTCTTCGCCTCGAGAACATAATTCTGCTTCAGCTCATTCACTTCTTCTTCTGAAAGGAGGTCTTTCTTATGTACTGGGGCAGTTCCAGGATCTATCACTATGAACGATTCGTAATAGAGCACCCTCTCTAATTTCGTAATACTCAGGTCAAGCAGAAGTCCTATCTTCGATGGGCTTGTCTTGTAGAACCATATATGTGCCACAGGAACTGCCAGTTCTATGTGGCCCATTCTCTCTCTTCTCACCTTTGAGAGAGTGACTTCCACTCCACATCTTTCACATACGACACCCTTGTATTTCACTCTCTTGTACTTCCCGCAATGGCATTCATAATCCCGCACCGGTCCGAAGATCCTTTCACAGAATAGACCGTCCTTTTCTGGTTTTTGAGTCCTGTAATTTATCGTTTCCGGTTTGGCAACTTCTCCAGAAGACCACGCCGTTATCGCCTCGGGAGAAGCGAGTTTCAACCGTATGGCATCAAACTCTATTCGCTCTTCTCTTTCATCATACTGCCTTATCACCCATTCCTCCTATTCCTCTTCCTTGAGGAGCTCAACGTCCAGGCACAAGCCGTTCAGCTCCTTAATGAGGACATCAAATGAGGCAGGTAGGCCTGGATCTGGTGGGTTCTCACCTTTGATGATTGCCTCGTAGAGAGCGGTTCTCCCTTTTACATCATCCGATTTCACCGTGAGAACCTCCTGAAGCGTGTAAGCTGCTCCATATCCTTCGAGTGCCCACACCTCCATTTCTCCGAATCTCTGTCCGCCAAATTGGGCTTTGCCTCCAAGAGGCTGCTGTGTTATGAGAGAATAGGGGCCCGTGGATCTCGCGTGCACTTTGTCCTCCACCATATGAGAAAGTTTCATCATATATATGTATCCGACGGTCACGGGTGAAGCAAGAGGTCTGCCGGTGCGCCCATCTATCAGAACAGCCTTGCCGTTTTCGGGTAATTTGGCCTCGCGGAGAAGTTCTTTCACCTCTTCCGCATTGGCACCTTCGAATACAGGTGTAATTACTCTGCATCCCAGTTTCTTTGCTGCCCAACCTATATGGGTTTCCAGAATCTGCCCTACATTCATTCTTGAGGGAACTCCAAGTGGGTTGAGAAGCATGTCGATAGGTGTGCCATCTTCGAGATGCGGCATATCCTCTTCCGGCACGATTTTGGCTACCACTCCTTTGTTTCCGTGTCTTCCTGCAAGCTTATCTCCTACCTGTAGATTCCTCCGTTGCGCTACGTAGACCTTCACCGCTTTCAGAACTCCGTGAGGCAATTCGTCTCCTCTCTTAAGCTTTTCCAATTCGATCTTCTGATCCTCGCGTATCTCCGCGATGAGCTCTTTGGTTTCCTTCACGAGAGCCTCCACTCTCTTCGACAACTCTGCACCCTTGACGATTCGGGGAGGCATCTCCACTTTCTCCAACTGAAGCTTCTTGAGGGTCTGGGTAGTGAACTTCGTTCCTTTCTTCACTATCGTTCTTCCCTTATCGTCCAGTATGTTCTCTTGGGCGGGCTTCCCCTCCAAATGCTTGATGAGAACCTTGACAGCCGCGTCGTTTGCCTCATGGACGTTCTTCAGTATATTTCTCTTTATTCGACTGGTCATCCTCTGAATTTGCTCCTTCGAATACTTCTCTTCAGGCTTGGCTGAAAGGACTTTCACATCTATAACCGTACCCCAGACTCCAGAAGGGACTCTCAGAGACGTATCTCTGACGTCCGCCGCCTTCTCACCAAATATGGCCCTGAGTAACCTCTCTTCTGGAGTAAGTGCGGCTTCCCCTTTAGGAGTAGCCTTCCCGACCAGAATGTCTCCAGGAGCAACCTCAGCACCTATTCTTATCATTCCATCACTGTCGAGATTCACCAAGGCCTCTTCAGCCACATTCGGAATCTCCCACGTCACTTCCTCCGGCCCTATTTTAGTTTCTCTCACCTCTACCTCAAATTCCTCTATGTGAGTGGAGGTGAAAACATCATCTTTCACAAGTCTCTCTGAAACGACTATGGCATCTTCGAAATTGTAGCCTTCCCAGGGCAAGAATGCAGCCAGTACATTTTTCCCAAGTGCAAGAAGTCCGTTCTCAGTCGAGTGTCCATCTGCCAACACATCACCTGCCTTTACCTTCCACCCCGATTGAACTCTGGGAATCTGATTAATACATGTATCTTGATTCGTGCGTTTGAATTTGGTTAGAGTATGTACTTCAAGAGTATCGTTCTTCGTCCTTATATGTATCTCTTTCGAGGTGACTTTCTCAACGACCCCGTCGTCCTCGGCAATTACCGCCGCCCCCGAGTCTTGGGCTATCTTCTCTTCCATTCCGGTGGAAACGATAGGGGCTTCGGGAACGAGAAGCGGTACCGCCTGTCTCTGCATATTTGAACCCATGAGAGCTCTATTCGCATCATCGTGTTCCAAGAAAGGTATGAGAGACGCGGATGAACTCACCATCTGCTTCGGAGAAACATCCATGAAATCCACTTCACTGGGTGAGACAACGGGAAAGTTCCCTCTTCTCCTCGCAAGCACTCGATCAGTCGTAAACCTTCCACGCTCATCTAAAGGAGCATTGGCCTGAGCGATTGTGTACCTGTCCTCCTCCAGTGCATTGAGATAGACGACTTCGTTCGCTACGACACCATTCTTCACCTTCCGGTAGGGCGTAACAATGAAACCGTGCTCGTCTATCTTGGCGTAGGTGGTGAGTGAAGTCATCAGACCGATATTGGGCCCTTCAGGAGTCTCTATTGGGCAAATTCTCCCGTAATGGGAGTAATGAACATCTCTGACTTCAAACCCTGCGGTCTTTCTTGTAAGACCGCCGGGACCCAAGCAGGACAATCTCCTCTTATGAGTCAACTCAGCCAGGGGAGAAGTCTGTTCCATAAACTGAGACAACTGAGAAGTGGCAAAGAAGCTTGCAATCGCGGATGAGATGAGCCACGCATTGACCAGGTCTGCTGGAAAGAGGCGATCTGTCCCGCTGGCCAGAGCCATTCTCTCTCGTATATTTGCCCCCATCCGGGCTAACGCGATATTGAATTGATTTTCGAGTTGCTCGTCTACCCTTCGTGTCCTTCTGTTTCCAAGATGGTCGATATCATCAAGCTCGTTTTTGCCTTTCCTCAGACCGATGATGTACTTTATCGTTGCTATGAGATCTTCTTCAGTGATCACCGTGGTCTGGGGTGAAATCTCGAGACCTAACTTCTGATTGATCTTGTATCTGCCGACTCTGCTGAGATCGTATCGGCGAGGGTCGAAGAGCATTTTTCTTAAGAACATTCTGGCCGCTTCCGGGTTCGAAGCTGTTGTGGCTCTGACTCGCACGTATATCTTCTCCACTGCTTCGTCAGGCGTTATCGGGCCCATCTTCTTCAGAGTATTGATGATGAGTTCGTCAGTGAGGTCGTCGACTACATCTACACTCTTGATTCCGGCTCCCTTAATGGCAGCAATAATTGATTCAGTAATGAGAGTACCGGCCTGAATTGAACCCGCATCGGACGCGAGAAATCTATCTAAGAGAGACTTCGTCCTGGAAACCGACACTCGCTTCGTAGAGTAGAACTTGCTGATTATTTCGCTGTCTGAATAGCCGAAGGCCTTAAAAAGCATCGTTGCTGGCACCTTGCGCCGCCTATCTATTGAGACGAAGAGGACAGAATTGGGGTCAACCGTCAATTCTATCCAGCTGCCTCTATTGGGGATTATCTGAGCAGAGTAGAGTCTCTTTCCGCTCGAGTGAATTGTCTCCGAAAAATAGACTCCTGGAGAACGATGTAGTTGGGTCACCACAACTCTCTCCACTCCATTGATAATGAAACTTCCCTTTTGGGTCATGAGAGGAAGATCGCCGAAAAACACCTCCTGCTCCACAACATCCTGGGCCTCACTCTCGCTCCGGGTAATGAGTCTCAATGTGACTTTCAAAGGGGCTGAATAGGTGCCGCCCTTTTCCAGAGCTTCCTCAGGAGAAAACTTAGATCTTCCAAATCGGTATTCGACGAATTCGAGAGTATACTTGGTATGTATATCCTCTATGGGAAAAGCTCTCTTGAAGGTCGCCTGAAGTCCTTTGTTTTCTCTCTGTGCTGGAGGCACATCGAGCTGAAGAAAATCTCGGAAGGCCTCACACTGCACCTCAAGAAGATCAGGGATGTCAAGAAAGGAACCTATTTTTGAGAAGTCTCGTACTTTGAGCAAAGTTCCTCCTCTATTTAATGTCTATTTTGGCCCCGATCGATTCCAGCTTCTCCTTGAGCTTCTCCGCTTCCTCTTTCGTAATACCGGTCTTTATCGGTTTAGGAGCGGATTCGCAAAATTCCTTAGCTTCTTTCAGACCAAGCCCAGTCATCGCCCGCACTTCCTTTATAACCTGTATCTTTTTCTCACCCACTGCCGTCAGTATTATGTCAAACTCAGTCTTCTCCTCGGCCTGAGGTTCAGCTGCAGCCGGTGCTGCAGGCGCCTGAACTGCAGCCATCTGTGCTGAGACGCCGAATTTCTCCTCCAGATCTCTTACCAACTCAGAAAGTTCAAGCACGCTCATCTTCTCTATCGCCTCCAGAGCAACCTCTTTGTTGGTTTTTTTTGTCCTTGCTGCCATTCATTCCTCCTTTGTCACGTCTTTGCCTTTTGCTATCTGGTCGAGTAGATGTACTAATTTCCATAGGAGACCATGTAATAAGCAATTAAGACTATAGATTGGACCCCTCATCCTTCCGATCAACTGCGCGATGAGCTCGTCCCGTGATGGAATCACCGCCAATCTGCTTATCTGGTCCGGAAGAAACAATTGTCCTTCTCCATAAGCTGCCTTGATTCTAATGGGAGCTTTTTCTTTCACGAAATTCCTCAAGAATCTGGCAGGTTTGAGCGGATCGTCATAGACGAGCAACACTCCGGTAGGACCGGTAAGAAAAGGAAGAAGACCGTCATTCCCCAGTTCTTCGAGAGCACGTCTGAGGAGCGTATTCTTGACCACCCTGTACTCTGCCTCTTCTCTTCTGCAAATTGCACGTAAATCGGTCATAGCCTCCACGTTCAATCCACGGAAATCGGTTAGATAGACTCCGGAGGCACGGTTAAGCCTGTCGACCCACTCCTTGACCGATTTTTCTTTATCCCTTCTTTTCATACCTATTTCAGTCTTGACGCCATTTCCTGCAAATCCAGCTCTGCAGACGGACCCATTGTGGTGCTGAGATACATGGAACGGACATATTGTCCCTTGGTTGATGGAGGCTTCGCCTTCCAGAGGTCTCGAATGAACTCCATTATGTTCTCAACCAATTTTCCTGCCTCAAAGGACGCCTTTCCCACTGGAACATGAACATTGCCAGTCTTATCAGTCTTGAATTCTATTCTACCTTTCTTGATTTCCTTTACTGCCTTTCCGACATCTTGTGTCACCGTTCCAACCTTAGGATTGGGCATAAGGCCCTTTGGACCCAATATCCTACCCAGCTTCGCAACCTCTCCCATTATATCAGGTGTGGCGATGCACGCATCAAACTCGAGCCAGCCACTCTTGATCTTGTCTATATAATCCTGGCTTCCGACCATATCGGCCCCCGCGGCCTCAGAGGACTGTCCCTTCGTGAGCACCAATACTCTTATATTCTTGCCAGTCCCGTGGGGAAGGCTTGTCGTACTTCTCACCATCTGGTCCGACCTCTTCGGATCTATCGTTAATTTCACCGCCACCTCTACGGTCTCGTCGAATTTGGTGTTCGCCCCTTCTTTCACCAGATTGACTGCTTCCTCAAGTCCGTAGAGCTTTGCTGGATCAACTCTTTGCGCAACGCCCTTATACCTCCTACTTCTTCTCACTCTTCCTCCACGACTATTCCCATGGATCTGGCGGTTCCCTCTATGATTTTGAATGCTGCTTCAGTTGTGATCGCGTTTAAATCAGGCATTTTGGTGGAAACGATTTCTTCGAGCTGCTTTCGAGTCACTTTCCCAACCTTGTTTCTGTTGGGTTCTCCTGAAGCTTTCGCAATTCCGGCAGCTCTCTTGAGGAGAATTGAAGCAGGAGGCGTCTTCATTATGTAAGTATACGTCTTGTCCTTGTACACAGTGATTATTACCGGAATGATGAGTCCTTCCTTGTCCCGAGTAGCTTGATTGAACGAGTTGCAGAATTCACTCATATTCAGACCGTACTGGCCCAGTGCCGGACCAACAGGCGGTGCTGGAGTGGCTTGGCCCGCAGGCAGATGGAATTTAATTTTGCCTATAATCTCCTTCGCCATGTCCTAAATTGGTTGCACTTGTGTAAACCCGAGTTCTACCGGTGTTGATCGGCCGAATATTGTTATGGTCACCTTTAGCTTTTCCCGGTCAGGATATATATCTTCAACCACACCCGTGAAATCGGTAAACGGACCGTCTGTAACCTTGACCGATTCTCCTTTCTCCAGGAACACTTCTTTGACTTCAGCAGGCTTTTCCTGCTCGATTTGAGCGATTGTCCGTTCTACCTCTTCTTTCTTGAGAGGATGCAGTCTGCTCTTCGTCCCGAGAAGGGGCGTAATTCCCGGAGTCGTCGTGACTATCTTCATGGTCTCCTCGTTCGGTACCATCTGTATGAGTATGTATCCTGGATAAATCACTTTTTCAATCTTCCTTCTTTTGCCATTCTTCACCCTCGTCACATTCTCTGTGGGTACGATGATTTTGCCGAAGTACTCGGTCAGATTCATCTTCTTTATCGTCTGTTCAAGCAGTCTTTTCACCTTCTTCTCGTGTCCACTCAGAGCGTGCAGCACGTACCAGTCCATCTCCGCACCCATTATCGTATTATGAGCGAAATCAGCATAGCGAGCAGGTGATCCACCACCCCGATGTAACTCGCCACTATCGCTGACACCACTGCCACAACCAGGGTTGAGCCTATAAGCTCATCCTTGGTTGGCCAGCTCACTTTGAGAAACTCAACCTTTACGTCCTTAACAAATTTCTTTGCTTTGGCAACCATTTAAAACACAGGCCTGGAGGGATTCGAACCCCCATCCTCCGGATTTGGAGTCCGGCGCTCTAACCAGTTCGAGCTACAGGCCTATCTGCACTCCTTATGACTTGTATGGTTTCTACAATATCTGCAATACTTTTTGAACGACAGTCTCTCAGGATGGTTCTTCTTGTTCTTGGTAGTCGTGTAGTTCCTCCGCTTGCACGTGCCGCACTCCAAGGTGATTTTCACTCTCATTCAACAATCTCCGTGACGATTCCTGCTCCGACAGTTCTTCCACCCTCACGAATTGCAAATCTCACCTCTTTTTCCATAGCAATAGGTGTGATCAACTCAATATCGAATTCCGCATCATCACCTGGCATCACCATCTCCACGCCTTTCTGAAGAGTCACATTTCCTGTGACATCGGTCGTTCTGAAATAGAACTGCGGCCTGTATCCGGTGAAGAATGGAGTATGTCTGCCTCCCTCTTCCTTTGTCAATATATATACTTTCCCTTTAAACCTCTTGTGGGGAGTAATACTTCCCACGGCAGCGATTACCTGCCCTCTTTCAAGCTCATCCTTCTCGATACCCCTCAGTAGAAGCCCCACATTGTCACCTGCTTCCGCCTGATCGAGAATCTTTCTGAACATCTCTACAGAAGTCACCACGGTCTTGCGAGTTTCACCAAAACCGACTATTTCCACCTGCTCTCCTGCCTTTATTTTCCCTCTCTCTACTCTTCCCGTACCCACCGTGCCTCTGCCAGTTATAGAGAAGACATCCTCTACTGACATGAGGAACGGTTTGTCGACGTCTCTCTTGGGCAACGGAATGTACTCGTCCACCTGCTTCAGGAGTTCGTTGATCGGCTCACACTTATCGCACTTGCTGCATCCGCATTTGAGAGCCTCGAGAGCTGAACCTCGTACGAACGGTATTTCGTCCCCTGGGAATTCATACTGAGTGAGGATTTCTCTCACTTCTAACTCTGCTATGTCTATGAGATCGGGGTCATCCACGAGATCGGTTTTGTTCATAAAGACGACCATGAAGGGGATATTCACCTGTCTCGCAAGGAGAATATGCTCTCTTGTCTGAGGCATAGGCCCGTCAGCAGCCGAAACGACAAGTATTGCACCATCCATCTGGGCAGCTCCCGTGATCATGTTCTTAATGTAGTCAGCATGCCCAGGGCAGTCTATATGGGCGTAATGTCTATTCTCAGTCTGGTACTCGATGTGTGCAAGAGCAATGGTGAGGCCTCGAGCCTTCTCCTCTGGAGCCTTATCTATAGCATCAAATGGAGTGTACGTAGCGAGCCCTTTTTTCTCCTGAAGAAGAGTAATGGCCGAAAGCAGCGTAGTCTTGCCATGGTCAACATGGCCAATCGTGCCAATATTCACATGAGGTTTCGTCCTCTCAAATTTTTGTTTACCCATTGATGCCTCCTTTTGGATTCTTACACTTATTTCCCTCACACATCATCTCAGAGCCCACGACCGGAATTGAACCGGTGACCTCATCCTTACCAAGGATGTGCTCTTCCGCCTGAGCTACGTGGGCGTAAAGTGTCAAACCTACCAATATAACATCCTACTCAATTTTGTCAAGTATTTCAATGAAAAAACAGGGCAAATGGTCAGGTCAAGAGGTTGTCAATACCAGTAATCCGCAAGACTGCACGACGAGAATTCTGAGAGGGACACGAAAAGCACTATCAGCCCTGCGTCCATTATGCTCTGTAGACCCCTCAGTCAAGAGCCTTGAAGAGAAATCTTGAAATACTATGATATTGACAAATGCGTTCTCGAACATAAACTTAGGACAGGTGCCGAAGTGGCGGAAATGGCAGACGCGCTGGATTCAGGTTCCAGTGTCCGTTGAGGACGTAGGGGTTCGAATCCCCTCTTCGGCATATACTTCTGCGTATCGGGGAAGTCTTGCTGTGCCGGATTTGTGCCAACTCTTCGCCACAGCCAATGGTAGCCACCAGAACTAAAGAGAACATGAAGGCCTCGGTTTCGAGGGGCAGTCTTGCTCTTAACTGAGCCATATATAATGGATCAGTCCCCTATGTCGCTTTTCATCTTCTCAAACTTGTCCCTGCTGATCTCACCATTGGCATAGCGCCGCTTCAGGATGTCCATGGGAGTCTCCTTCAGAGTGCCTTGAGAGGCTTTTGACCCCGTGCTCTTAAGAATGAAGTAGACTACGACGCCGATCAAAACAAGAAATATGATCCACATAAACATACCTCCATAGCCGAACCACATCATGTGCCTCCAGTCACCCATGTGCCAATCATTGTTGCCATCGGCGAGAGCGATGACCGGAGACAATGTACTTGCCGCAAGAAGCAGAAACAGGTCTTTCATTGTCCTTCCTCCTCACTTATTCATGGAAGCAAATGATTTTCTCAATCTTACCTCCGCGCTCGCGGCGGTGATTTCTCCCGTAGCAATTTCTGAGAAACTGCGTGGTCCTCCTGCAATCGAATCGTAGTCATCTCCTTACTTCAATCCCTTCTAAACACCACCCTATATCTTCTCTCTCTTCAGCCGCAGGGAATT
>SMTZ1_10000775_pt1 | contig 30840 bp, 27 predicted proteins | sample DeeMarSWOR136_30_FD_25667 | JGI IMG/M metagenome (IMG submission 25667) | reverse complement strand
ATGACTATACTCTCTCGGATGATCTTTATTATATCTTAGATCAATATGGAAATATATATCAAGCTATTAAAATGGAAATAACCATCGAAGGATTTTATGATAGGCTTAAAGAGATTAAAATAAAAATTAACAATTTTATAGAGTTATTTGACCGAAATCTAAATAGTAAATCCGCTTTAAAAAAAATTCGTCAAGCAATTGTTGAAAACAAAAATATAATAAAATATCTTAAAGATGAAAAAATACAACTTTCAGATAAATTTAATTTAGATAAAATTGATAAAGAAAGTGAAATATTTAAGAAATGGAATTCTAAATTATTAGCATTATTAAATTATAGATACAAATTAGAAGATATTGATAAAAAATTAATGGAAATTAAAAGAATATATTCTGGAAAGGAAAGAGAAAATAGTTATCTGGAATTTATTGAGAAAGTTTCTTTTAATGAAGAGAAAATCGTAGAAAAGATTCAAAATTCCTTAATAGAGCTTAGAAAAGATGTTGTTAATATCAACAATGATTTAACCAGTTTCTCTAAAAAACAATTAAAACTTTTAAATTTAGATTATGAAAGATATATTATAACCAGCAGTGATGATTAAATTTGAAATGTCCTGCGTGCGGTGTTGCAATGGAACCTTTAGTAGCAGGGATATATCAATGTCCTCAATGTAAGAAGATAGTTAAGGAAAAGGATAGAGAAGCTGAAGTTGAAGAAAGGAAAAAAATTGAAGAGGGTGAATTTCAAGTAGGAGATTATTTTCATAAAAATGCAAGTCTAAATAAAAAATTTGAAATTTGTGAGAAAGGAATTATCATACAGAAAACTGAAAACCGATTATTTGCAGTATTAATCTGTCATAGTGCTTATTTGAAAGATGAGAAGTATGTTAGATTATCATGGTGGAGAGCCTATCAGCATGCTGGAATGTTTAAAGTTTACGATAAAGAAGTTTTACATAATTTAATAATCGCATTGGAAAAGATCGATGAATCTTTTGATGAACTATGGAGTTGGCGTGGAAAATATGGGACACAAGAACCAAAAACAAGTGAGCAGTTAGAAAAGGAAAAGAATCTGGAATTAATTAAGTATAGAATTATAGAAAACAAGACTTGTCCAAAATGCCAGAAAAAAATGGATAAAATGAAATCTCATTATGAATGTCCCAATTGCGGGGAGATAGTTATATTAGAGGGATATAATCAACCAATATTTAATATAACACCTAGTGAGTTAGATATGCGGTTTCATGCAAATTTTCCAATAAATTTTTATATGCCCATAAGTGGCATAACTGTCAAATGGTTGATGGGCGAATGGAAAGCTTTAACAGTTATCTACTCTAAAGATAATCCTAATAAAAAATGGCTAAGATTTTATTGGTGGATTCGAGATCTGAGCAATGTTTTAAAATATGGACAAAAAGAAATGGGTGAGGGCACTCAAATGGGTTGGAAAGCGCAGAAAGGTGTATCCTCTCCCAACCTTTATGATAAAAACCTGTTAAAACCTTTAATAACCGCCTTAAAAAAAGCATCAAAAGAGTTAAATTGGGACCTTAAAAATTAAAAAAGCTTAAAACTAGTGAAAATTAATGACTGAGTTTCAAGACAGCACTTGGAAAAATTTATTAAATAACTTTGAAATTGGCTTAACTAAAGCTGTTGAAGAATTGCAAAAAAGAGATGTCGATAATATTCCTGGAGCTAAAGAAGCTTTAATTCAAAGACTAAATAATATGAAGCTTCATTTTCCTAAAAACGAGGGAGAGATTTTTGTAAAATCTATAGATGATAAAATTCAAAATTCCTTCTTTCCAAATACTAAGGAGTTTGTTGAGGCTTTTGCTAAGATTCTTAAATCAAGAACACACGAACAAGATTTTATTATAAATGAATTACTAAATGGATTTGTAACTTCCAAAGCAAAAGCTATTGCGTCTGGAACTCAAGGACCCATAATAGATAGAATGGTAGAAGCATTTAGTAAAAGAAACGATTTTCATATTGTTGATTACCAATTTTTTGCAATGTTTGGTGATCCCAACAAACCACGACACTACGTAAAAAAGCAGTTAGAAGAACTTATTAATATGTTCGGATTAATATCAAAGGAATTAGTAGTTGAGAAAGATGTAAGAAGAAGTGAAGAAAAAATTTATACTTTTTACACATTTCCTGATGAAATAATAAAAATACTTGAAGAAAAATATTTAATCATAGATGAAGAACTAGGTTATGCATACGTATCTGAGAGCTTTGATAGAAATGTATTTATCTGCATGTTCTTAGCTAATATAGCTGTAAACAGAGATAACATTGAAAAAATTGGAGGGGCTTATACTATTAATGGTATCTCAGCAATCTTTGCTTTAATTCTCCTGTTAAGTTTCATGCCTAAATTAAGTGTAGATGAAACAAGTCCAATTCTTAATGATCCTAATTTTGATAAAGAGAATATGAGCATTATTCCCAAATCATGGATGATGAAGCAAGTATTAGAACCATTATTTGAACCTCTTATCAAAATTATCGCCTACCGGTTAGGAGGGGGTTTATGGTTTTCAAAAGTCATCGATAGCGAAATTAATAAAAAAATTCATGACCAGATAAGGTTTCTCATTAAGGATGTTAATAAGTGGATACTTGGTCAATTGTGCAGAGTTGAAATACCCATTTTCATTGAAATATCCAATATATTTACCGAAATCTTGGTAGGATATCAAGAGGAATAAATTACAATAGAAATAAGTGAACCTAAAATGAGTTATAAAAAAAAATCCACTAGAACAATAAAACCTGGAAGGAAACGAGAAAAGTGGACTGATATTTTCCCCCGATATTTAACATTTATAAGCCATATGCGCCCTATACTTAGAGAAACACGAAGAATTATAAGTGATTTAGATGCTGATCTCTTGTTAGACACAGAAATTTTGGATAAAATTCGTCAAGAAGAGGAAAAAAGAAATATCCGCAAAGTTAGAGCTCTCTCTGAATTTTCAGCAATGTATAGATCTAATGTATATGAAATTATTAAAGATTTTATTATAAAGTATCGAGAAAAGATTCCCATTATTGACATTAAAGATTACATTATAGAATTTCTTTATGAATCTGTTAACGCGTTAAATGTTCTACGTCATATCACTAATCCTGATGAAATAAATTTGCAAGAGACGTATTTATTCATATTAGTAAAATTCATTGAAGAAAAACTCTTTCCCAAGGGGGCTAATTTGAAAATTATATATGAAAAACTATTACAACACTCACACGAGTTCTATGAATGTCAAAGACATTTGTTACAACCACATACGTTTTATCGTGAGAAACTTGAAAGTTCTGACTTTTTTGAAATCCCCGGTATGTCTCCGAGAGTATATCAAATTATTAATAACATTACCTCTCTTTTTAATTTAGATCCTAATTTTGGAGAGTTTCCCGAACAAGAAAATTATGAAATTCCTATGATTTTAAAAAATGATGTATTTTCTCCTTATATAGATTCTATTGCCAATCCTGAGGAGGAAGCAATAGATAAACTCGCAGAACGTATTGGATTACGGATTATTGATGGAATATTTTTAGCACCACAGGAAGATTTTGTGGATATTTTATTAGCTAATAACTTTTTAAGAGAGAATAAGCAATCAGATGGAACGATTAGGATGTACCCTCAATTTAGTAATGAAACGTTAATCTTATATTATTTAGCGTTCGCATCTCAAAGAAGAGGTTTTCTATCCAAAGAGTTAATAAATTGGATTGCGATGAATTTTGCTTTTTTAATATATATGGGTATTCTAAAATGGAAATTATCAGACGAGAATATTTGTTACTCAATTTTTAAGGATTTACAAACAAATGAAAAAGTTCTGCCTTATTTGATGAAATTAGTATGTTTCCCAAATTATTTAGGTTTAGACAAGATGAAGATTCGAGATTCAGTCCAATATAGGAAAGAAATTTTTAACTTTATTGGTTCGGAAATTGATAACCTTAAAGATTTCATTGAAGAAATAGCAGGTTTTTGTGAAAAATTTGATAAAGAAAGAAAAAATAAATAATTTACAGTAAAATAAGTTGAGCAAAAATGAGTGGATCAAAAGATAAATCAGAAGAAAAAATGACCTTTACTGATGATGTTATAAAAGAACGTCTTGGTAAATATGGAGCTGTCTACTTTCCTTCAGATATTAAAGAAACAGTAGATGATATATTAGGGAATGAAACCAAAAAAGAAATTTTAGATGACTTTTTCAAAGCGCTAAGAAAATATAATGAGTTTACTGAACAATTAAAAAACACTAATCTTAATCCAAATCTAACAGTTCTCCTATATGGTCCTCCTGGCACAGGAAAAACATCATTAACAAGAGGATTTGCCAAGAAGTATGAAATTCCAATATGTGTTGTAGAATCGGACAGACTAGTATCTCCTTTACTAGGAGATACCATTAAAAATATTAGAGGCGTCATAGAATTAGCTGCTGAGATTTCAAAGGAAAAAGGAGCATTTATCCTATTTTTTGATGAAATCGATGCAATTGGATCGGAAAGGTCTAATATTCATGAAGTAGGTGAAATCAAAAGAGCAGTAATTTCCTTCTTACAAGTTATTGATAGAATAAACTATGAAGGTGTACCACTGGCTATTTTTGGAGCAACAAATCACCAACACCAGTTAGATTCTGCAATATGGCGTCGTTTTACATTTCACTTTAAATTTGATTTCCCTGATTATCATCTAAGAAAGCAAATTATTACCTCCTTTATAAATAAAATTAAAGAGGCAAAAATAGGAGTCGATAATCTAATTTTTAATAAGTTAAATGAAGAGTATGATAAAATTCAATCTGTTGTAAAAAATTTGGAAACCAAATTAGGACATAAACTTTCTGAATTCACTAACAATATCTTATGGAATGAGTTTAATAAAAAAGAAAAAATAGATGGGCTTCTTAAGTTAACCTATGGATATTCTGGTTCTGATATTGAAAGAGGCACGAGGGTAGCCTTATTAAAAGCTATTAATACTGAACTCTTAACTTATGACTTATTTTATGAATCATTAAAATTGGTAGGTGGTACTGCCATTCACGTTGAAAGACAAGACATTCTAAGCTCGTCACGAAAAAAGGATAAGGGGATAGGGCTTTCTAATAGAAAAGGAAACTCGTTCCTTGGACCACCAGAAATATAAAAATAGGAATTTATTAATTTCTAAAAATGATTAAAAAAGAATTATTTAATCTTGAAAAAATTAAGGAATTAACGGACCCAATAGATAAATTACAGGGGAAACTTAATCAATTTGAGGAAGTATCCGATGATTTTATAAAAATTAAAAATTTTGCCTTAGAAGAAATATCTGATTTGAGTTTTAATGAGGATATTAATGATATATTCATAATAATAAATAATGTTAACAATCATTTAATTAAAGTTACAAATAACAACTTAAACAAGTTTATTGAGTTTCAAAATAAGTTAGTTGAAAAATATAAAAAAATATTTAAGAATAATATAAAACAATTGAAATTAAAAGAAGAATCCTTACAAAAAATAGGCTTCTATTTAATTGAACATAAAGAAATTTCTAAAATAAATGAACAGATCTCTTATATTCCTTCCTTAGTTCTTAATCAATGGTTAGATATACTAGAATCATTGAGAGAAAATTCTTCATTTTTAAAGACTATAAAAAAAATGGAGGAATACTTTCAAAAGATTATTCGAGAAAGGCTTGATTTTGAATTAGATAAGATACCAAAGGATGTGGATACTACCATTCTTGAAAGTTTTAAGACTGCCTTTCGAGAGGATTCTCATTTAACGTTTAAAAAGTTCCTACAAATGCTTGAGGCTCGATTCTCCAAAGAGGAAATTGCTGCGAAAAAAGAAATTTTAGGAAAAGCAAGAGAAAAGGAGGAATTAGAAAACCTGAAGAAAAAACAGGAAGAACAACAAGAAATGTATAAAGATTATTTAACGTTGTCTGATAAAGAATTTAAAAGGAGAAGACGTAAAGAAAAAAGAAAAGATTTAAGTAAAATTGATAAAGTATCTAAAAAGAATAGTGAGATCGAAATTAGTCAAGAAGTCTCTGAAAAAATTGAAAAATTCAAATCTCAATTTGATAAAACGTTGAAAGAAAACTATCTTATACAAAAGGACGAGGATAAAGATCCGATTGAATTAATACGAGAAAGAAAAAAGAGAAAAACAGAAGAATTTAAAAATTACAAAAAGCATTTTGAAAAAAATTAAAATTAAATCTAATATATGCGTGAGAAAGTAATTTCAAACAAAGACCTCAAGATTTTAATTGGCACAAAGGAAATCATAATAAATGATCGATTTACATTAATATTGGGAAAATTCAAAAAAAATCTCATTAACCATTATGACAATGATGCTTTTCTAAATGTTATAAGGGATTTGAATTTAATACAACTTGAGGATTATATCCGTCTTTTTCATAATAATTCTAACCAATATTCTAATTTTAAAAAAGCTCTAAATTTATTAGAATTACTCAAGGAATTTCGAAAAGTAAGTGAATTTAATGATAAGTTGATTTCTGAATATATTGAAATTGAAAAATCATTAAGTTCAATTATAAAATACAGATTGATGTTGAAAAGAAGGGATGTATTATTAAATGAATTGACTATATCACAAAATTATAAAAAGACAAGTAATGTAGCTACAATTACAAATTTAATAAATGGTTTGAGTAGAGATATTGACTCCAATAAAAAAAAATTGAAATATTTAGAAGAAGATTATTTTAAACGCAGGACCCATATTAATCAAATTCTAAAGACTATTTCTGATTATGAACTACAAATAGCAACACTAAATAAAGAAAAAAAGCAATGTTTTAGCCAAATTAATCAGATAACTAGACAGATGGAAAATTTTCCGTCTACCAAAACAGAAGAACCAAAAGATAAAGAGCCATTAAAAAAATCTATTTCAAACGCAGAAAAGATACAAGGTCTTCAAAAAAAAGCTAGAGAAATTCAGTTTCAGATAAATGAAACTCAATCAAAATTAGAAGCTACTAAAATAAAATTTGATAATTATGAACCTCAGTTTAAAACTTATGAAAAAGATTACCTTAAAATTAACCAGCTTATTGAGAAGGATGAAAAGCGTATTCTTGATCTCCAACATCAATTAAATGAAGCACTTAAAAATGATATAAATTTAGTTAACCTCACTGAAGAGGCAATAGATTTAAAAACTATTAGACCAGTTAAAGAGATTGACGAAGAACTTCAAAAAGTCAATGTATTCTTAAAAAATAGTGAAATTCCAGAAGCTTTTTTTAATCCGCAAAATCCTAACGATTTATCAAATATAAAAAAAAAATTAACCGATATTGAAAAAACTCTCAGTAAAAATGGAGATCGGATCTCAATTAATAAAAAGGAACAAGATATAACAAACGTTTTTAAACATTTTGAAAAATTAGAAAACAATATCAAGAATCTTGAGAAAAATCTAAACAAATTTTTGTATGAAATAAATTTAGAATCTAAATTTCTAATTGTGATTAGTAAAGATTTCCAAAATTTCTTTTTACAATTAGAATTCCTAAAAAATAATAAAGAAAAGGTTGATTTTAATTCATTAACTACCCCAGAGAAAATTTTTTTTATAATAAGTTTTTTCATATCAATAAATATATTGCAAAAGTCAGAAAATATTATTTTTTCAAATTTATTTCTACCAAATAATTATAATAAACGAGGTTCTATCTTTAGAACAATAAGAAAAATATTACCTCTTTTTGAATTTGAAGGAAATTTGAAAAGATTTAACTTAATTTTTATTTTGTCAAACTTAGAACAAAAAGGGTCAATCAAAAATTTGAAAATTATAAATATTGAAGAGAGCTGATAAAAAAATTTATGGAACATAAGGATTTTGAAGATTTAGTAAAATTAATGACAAAAATTATTCTAACAAGTCCTCAAAAAATGATAAGAGAAGAAGATCTTAGAAATTTGTGCAAAGATTTTGATTTTGAGCAAACTATTAGTGCTGTATATATTAATTTAAAAAAAGTAGGATTTGATTTCATTGTATCAAAATTTTTAGACCAAAAGTACTATGTGTTAACCTCTGAAGGGAAAGATGATAATATATCTCCTTCTCAATACGGTACATTAGCAGTGATACTTGCTTTATCAAAGGAAGTTGATGAGAATATAAAAATTGATGACTTAAAAGAGATTTTTATGGATGTATGGGCTTCAGATATTCAATTCTTAATTGATAATGATTATTTGAGAGAGAATGAAGATTTAAAGATAATTAAAGTCACTCCTTTAGGTAAAGCTGCATTAAAAAACATTATTGAAGATTTACAATTAACGAATCTACTTAAGATCTTCCAAGAAGAGTAAAGTTTATTAAAATTAAGATAAAAAAAATTTTTATTCTGTTAATTAACTTTCCAAATCCATTTTAAATTGGTCGTAGATCTTTTTAACTCGATCGGCAGATGGGCCAGTTCCTCTTACCCCATTTTCATCTACAATGATTTTACCATTTAAAATTGAAATTATATTTTGATCTGCTATATAATTAACATGTCCCTTTGAAAAGATCGTAGCAATACGATCACTAAGTGCTTGCATTGGAAAGGGTTCTTCCTCAACACTTACGAAATTATAAAAAGAACTTCTGATTAATAATTTAGGAAAATCTTTATTCTTCTCATTTTTTGCATTTATAAGAATTAAATTACTGTCCTCACTAACACCTTTAAGAGTACCAACAAAAAATTTGTCTTTCTCAAGATAAACCTTAACGACCTTGTCGATAAGCAGTCCTAATTCTGTATTATATTGTCTTATTGACATTTTAAAACCGTTGTATTTTATTATTATTATTAAATTTTCTTTTCTTTTTATTGTTAATTTAGCTTATTTATATCAATATTACTGTTTTTTTATGAGAATAGTATTTCTATTAGTTTTTGAATATTTTCTTCAGTGTGTGCACTTGTGGTAATAACTTTTAAATTCGGATTAATCTCTCTAGCATCCTTTATCATTTCTTCTATATCAACATCTATTATATCAATTAAATCGATTTTATTAATCACTGCGACGTCAGAAAATTTGAAAAGTATTGGATGCTTCCGGATCACCCATGGTCCTTCTGTTATAGAAACAACAACCACTCTTTTTTCTGTTCCTAGAATGAAATCAGAAGGGCAAATTAAATTACCCACATTTTCAATTAATACTGTATCATACTTACTGATATCGTAATTTTTTAAAACTTGAGAGATATGATAAGAATTTAATGCACATTCTCGACCAGTATTGATTTGAATTGTTTTTACTCCGTGTTTTTCTATTCTATTAGCATCTATTCTCGTTGCAACATCACCATTAATTACTAATATTTTTTTTTCTTTAGCAGTGTGTTTTACAATACATTCTATCAGAGCCGTCTTACCTGCTCCAATAGCCCCAACGAAATCAATAGATTTAATTTTATATTTTTTAAAGGTTTCATTATTACAAGATGCTAATTTTTCATTATTTTTAATCAAATCCTCATTTAATTCTATAATCTTTGTTGTTTCTTTTTGTGACATTTTTATTACATACTGAAGATTGAGCTTTTTAAATAGAATTATAAAAATAAAAGTATTTTCCTTGATAATTTTTATGTAAATAGCAAGAAAAAAAAATTATCGCATTCCATATTTAGACTTATAAACAAGATATGAACCCAAGATACCACCTAAATCGGGCAGATATACCCATAAATAGAGGGGTTCAAACAATGAAAAGAATAAGCCGGGAATTAATCTAATGAGGATTAAAAATAAAAGAAATGTTCTTCCTCTCATCCTAATGGGAATAAAATACATCAGGGTTGTAATTTGTTGATTCATAACTGGGTAAAGGGAAAAAGCCATCAATCCTAATATTCCACCCCAAGCTAATCCTACATAATCGAAATTAAATTGATTGATTAAAGGGTAAATCCCAACTAACGCTACACGCAATAAAATATAAAATAATGCTGAAAATAAAGTACATATGAAATATAATTTTATTAGGAAAGTTGTCCCATGAGTTACTTCGATATTTCTCGCGATCATATAGAGAAATATTAACATTATAAATAAAAAGAAGATCCAAATAATACTAGATTCTGCTACAAATAATGCTGTAATGAATGTGTGAAAGGTAAATTTAAAAACTAGACCATTTAAACTTAAATAAATATATTCTGGTATAGAATTATATTCAAATATTAAAGCGACTATTGAAGCTATTAGAATTACCCAAATCAAAGTTTTTGTACCTTTATAACGAGATGTCCCCGAATATGAAGTACTATAACTCCTCAAGGTCCTTTTTCTTTCTTTTTCTTGCCTCTTTAAATATTTTTTCAATTCTTTAGGACCATTATACAAATACTCTTGAGAAATTGGTTTAGTTGGAGTAGAAGCTGTTCCTCTTGGGATTGAGGTAGGAGTAATAGGAATATGTTTTAATTCGAACGTGCATTCATGGTTTTCAGGTAACCTATGCTTTTTGCAGAAGACACCACCACAATATTTACATTTAAAAGGGAGATATCCAATTGCTACACCACAGTGTTCACAGTGTGTCATATTATTTCGTAAGGAATTGATTGTTTATATCAAATTTTATAGCTATTAATATTTAAAAATATTATCCTTGAAAACTTTTTGGATTTAATAATAAAAGTGTTGTTAATTTGTAAATGGTACTTAAATTGGAAGATAAACTGCATTTCCAGAGGGCGTATATACAAGAATAATAGTTATAATTAATAGTGCTATTAAAGATGACATTAAACAGATGTAGACTTTCTTATTCCATTTCCATATGTTTTGTCCATCTAATATTCCGATAGGAATCATATTGAATGAACCAAGCATATAATTTAAGTACGCTGCAAGCCCAAGGAAGTAATTCAATGGATAAAGAGTTTGTGGAACTATAAATGAAAAAATTAATAAGATTGTACCATAAACCAAATTAACTAATGGGCCTGCTGTTTTACATAATCCGGTTCTTTTATCGATCTTATCTAAACCTAACACCACTACAGCACCAGGCAATGCTAAAGATGGTAAGAGGGAGGAATTGGTAAATAATTTCATCAACCCTGAGATCAAACCTACAAGTGTTATCAACATGCCGAAAGTTAGAAGCCTAAATTTAGTTTGAAGTCCAAAATGTAGAGCGGTTTGGCGATGTCCAAATTCATGAAAGAGAAATGCAGTCATATAGAAACCTGCTAGCATGAATAAAGCCCATCCATATCCAAATAGAAATAATTGAGGATCATAAAAATTAAATAAACCTATGATGAATATTAGAGCAGAGCCAATTATTAAATGAAGGAATTCGGATTTATGAGATAAAAATATTCCCTTGAATTCGATCCCTGAATCAGGATCAAAAGCATTTTCAGGTATTTGTTTTTCTTGGCGATACCAAGTATAAGTTCCATCTGTTGTACCACGTATTATGTGGCTTGTAGAGGTACCACTGGATTGTGGTTGAGGATAATAAGTTTGATAGGATGATGTTTGAGAAAATGAAATAAAATTAGGTGAGTTAATATCCGCCTGCTGTAAATTTATTGCTTCTTTAACAATATTACATTCATGATCAATAGGGTTTTTATGGAGATTACAATAGATTTGACCACATTCGCCACATTTAATAACCTCAGAAACTTCAATTCCACAATGATAACATTTTGGCACGATATAAACCTCTTTAACAATTTTTTGCCTAAAATAAGTTAATGATCTTATAATTGATATAAAATTTTATATTATTAATCTTACGTCTAAATTATAATCATAATTTTTTCATATGAATAAATAGAAAGGATGAAATACTAAAATTTTATAATAATTATTTTGAGTATTTATCTGTTAGGCGTTTATTATGGCTGATGAAGAAAAAGAAAAAGAAGAAGTAGAAAGTGAACGTAAGAAATTAAAAGAATTAGGTGTTGGTAGCACTTGGGACATCCTAGCTGATTTAAGCAAAAAAAAGAAGGAAGATTAAATCCCAAAAATCTAACCTTTTTTAAGAAAAGATAGATTAAAAGGTAAAATAAATAAATCATAAAGAATTTTGATATATATTAATATATAGCACTAGAAGTAGTTGATAGGTACGGCTAAAAGAACTGTTTTTTGTCCTGTGTGCGAAAGTACGGTTGTTTTAAGAAGAAAGAACTTTCAACATATTTATCATGAAATCCTATGCTTTCTAGTCATTTTAACCATGGGTTTAGGATTTATTGTATACTTAATCTTGAAATATAGTAAAAAGCCGAATACATGTCCTAATTGTGAATCAGTTTTCAATTTAGAAAACCTCCCTGAGCAAACAGTTTTAGAATCAGATAATAAAGAATAATTTTTATTTGATTTTCATTGGACTTCTACATTTTGGACAAATTTTATCCTTATTAGTTAATTCTTTTTTAATAAGTATTTTTTGATATTTGCAATTAGTTTTTGAGCATACAAGGATATGCTTTATAAGATTTTTAGGTAGATGATTATTCTCTTTTCTCTTAGGTTTGAACTTATCCTTTGTTTGCTTTGTATCTCCCCCTTTTTTCTTTGGTTTTTTTTCATCTTCTTCAGGTTTAATCCATTTATCTAATCCCATTATTGATACACTTTAAAAGATTGAAAATTCCCAGTATTTCTAAACTATTAATTTTAGTCTATGTTTAACTTTTCAAAAAATTTGGTATGTTAATAATAAACTCTCAAAATATTTAAAATAAAAAGAATAAAAAAAATGTTTACTAAACTATACATAAGTGCTAAAATACTTGTACTTTACCTGCAATTAATCGTCTTCTTAAATCAATCATGTAATCTTTACTCAGTAACTCATCTGAAACGGCTCTAGCTACTTTCTCAATACTGGAAAAATTTACATTATCAGCTCCAATTAATTCTATAGAATTAACCCAAGGATCTGTTATAGGTCTTCCAATTTGTGATAATAATTTTACATGTGCTTCAATAATATCTCCTTCTCCTCTCTTTACAATCTCTCTGGCAATCTCAGTACTTAGAACGTTGTAGATTTTACCTACATGGTTAATTGGGTTTTTTCCACATACAGCTTCTAAACTCATTGTTCTACAAGGAGTGATAAGACCATTAGATCTATTACCGCGTCCTACTTCACCATCATCTCCTGCTTCAGCTGAAGTTCCCGTAATAGTTAAATACATTATTCCCTTTTCAATTTGATCTGCCACATTTACCTGACAAGTTACCTCTCGCTCAGGTATAATCTTTGCTGCTAAATCTAAAACTGCATCTTTTATTTGATTAGTATAACTAACATACTCATCCGTATCATTGATATATTTGCTTACCATTGCAGCTGCAACGGTAATTCCTACTTTGTTACCGATCCTCTCGGTCATTACTTTTACATCTTCACCTGAACCTTTACATTTATCCTTAAATTTCTGAGAATTAATAAGTCTTTCCGCTTCTAAAGTAATCGTCTCTACATCTGAATAAGGTGCATATCCTACACCGAAGCTAGTATCATTTGCTAAAGGTACTTCTTCAGCATGATGCGATTCATCGAAGACTCCAGTTAGATCTATAGATCCTGGGCGAACAGCATAATCAAATTGAACATGCTTATTTAGATCGAGGTTCCTAAAAATCTCTCCCATAACTTGGCGAGAAGTTTCTAAACATAGTGTCGCAACTGGAATATATTCTAATTTATGCTCGGCTCCACATTCAGTTAAGATTTGGTTTATGGCTCTTCCAACGATTAGGAAGTATTGCGGTTGAATGATCATACCACCACCAAAATCAGGTTTAGCTGTACCACCAACTAACGCAGCCTTATCAACGTTATGATGATAAACACGGTCATATTTTTCCAAATAATACCCACAGAGCGCCCGTGAGCACGCATCAGCTATAGCATCGCAAACACTATCGGGATGCCCAATACCTTTCCTCTCACAAATTTCGGGGAATTCACTTTTTTCAATTGGTAGAAAGTCCGCAGTTGAAATTTTTAACATCTTATTTAATCAACTTCTTCTTTATATAAATAGTTATTTTAGGTATAGAAATTTAAATTAATGAAAGTTATTAATAATTACGAATCATAAAATGCTTTTAAAGCATGAAGTATGCACTTAAATTATACTAAATAAGTTTTACCTCTTAAAAGAACTAACTATTATGTTTATTTTTGGGAATGGGAATCATTAAATTTTTATATGCATTAAAACTATTATTCTATAATTTTTTATGCGTTATAATCATAAGTAAAAATGTTTTAAATGATAAATCTGCCGGATTTGACCCAAATTAAGTATTTAAGAAAAAGTTTAAATATTAGTCAAAAAGAACTCGGAGAAAAATTAGGAATCCCTCAATCTACTATATCAAGAATAGAAAATAATACTATGGATCCCCCTTATACCAAGTTTAAGTTGATCTATGAATATTTAGAGGAACAAAGAATGCTAAGAAAAAGAACAAAAAATCACGCGGAGGATATTATGACCAAGGATATTATCTCTATAACGCCACAATCGACTGTGAAAGATGCAGTGGAACTTATGACTGAACATAACATATCTCAAATACCAATTTTAGAAAATAGTCAAAATTTTGGAAGCGTAACCTCTAAAAAGATTCAAAAACATATTACTGAAAATCCTGATATATTAAAGTTACCTGTAAGAGAGATAAAAGAATTACCATTCCCAGAAGTTGAAAAAAATTGGAATGTAAAAGATATTTCTAATTTACTTATCAAATATCCTGCAGTATTAGTGAAAGAAAGTCAAAAATTCGTCGGAATAATTACAGATGCTGATTTTCTTAAACTCTCAAGATAAGATTGATTTTTCCAATGAATGATCTTATTTTGAATTTAAAATTTGAAATAAACTAATAAAGCTAAGGAATATTTTAGTATTTACAGAAAAAATTTTTTATAATCTTTAACATTTTATATAATAGGGATTGATGATTGAACAAGTTTTACATAAGATTGACCATTTATTAAAAAAAGCTAATTTTGAGACTTTTACTTTAGATAATTTTACTAATAAAAAAAGTAAATTTTGCTTCGATTTATTAGTAAAGAAAAAAGATTTGATTTTTAGTGTCAAAGTGTTTTCAAATATTGACAATTTAAATCCTGATATAGTTAATGATATAAAATCTTTATCCTTATTATTAAAATCTAAACCTCTACTAATTGGAATTAAAAATCGGTATGAAAAATTAGAAGATAACAAAATTTATATAAGAGAAGGTTTACCTTTTATTACTTTAAATACTTTAGAAGCCATTCTCGAAAAAGATCTTTACCCTTACATCCTTGCAAAAAGAGGGGGTGGAGTTATCTTTTTAGATGGAAATTTAATGAAAACATTAAGAGAGAAAAATTCAATAACAAGAAAAGAATTATCAGAACTACTTGGAGTCACGAAAAGAACTGTTTGTGCTTATGAGACTGAGAGTATGAGACCTTCGGAAGCAATTGCTAATAAGATTTATAACGTTCTAGAAAGTAAGGAGATATTTAAAAGAATAAACATACTTAAATGGAATATTCAGTTCAATTTTGATCAAAAAGAATTCTTAGATGAGATAGACTTAAATGATTTTGAATCTCATATACAGAATGTTATTAATGATATAGGAATTTCTTCATATTGGTATAGAAAAGGCCCTGTGCCATTCAAACTATCTATATATTCCAAACTTTTCGATCCACAACAAGAAAGTGGTTTTTATCCCCTTTTTTCTGGACTTTCTGAGGATAAAGAAAAACTAAATCAATTTAATCTCAATTGTCTAAAGCTATTTACTAACCTTTTCCATAAAAACGCACTTTTTATAATAAATAATAACATCAAGATATCTGAAGCATTCAAAAAAAACAACATACCAATTGTCAAAATAAAGGATCTGGAAAAAATCAACGACGAAGATGAATTTATTGAACTCATCCAAGAATCCCAAAAATGATTTAGAGTTAATATGTGGGATTGATGAAGCAGGAAGAGGCCCCGTCCTTGGTCCCATGGTTATTTGTGGGGTCTGTTTTACCCATTCTAATTTACAATTTTTATCTGAAATAGGAGTAAAGGATTCAAAAAAATTATCCCCTCAGAAACGGAGTGAATTAGCAAAGATTATTAAAGAAAAATGTTGTGCATATAAGATAATTATAGTTGATTGCCAAGAAATCGATAAAAGAGAAGAGAAAAAAGTAACTTTGAATAGATTAGAAGAATTGAAGATGGCTAAAATAATCAATGAATTAAAACCCTCTATAGTATATCTTGATGCTGCTGATGTAAATGAACTAAGATTTGGAAAATCAATCTCTGAACTATTAGATTACCGCCCCAAAAAAATAATTTCTAAACATAAAGCTGATGATATCTACCCAATTGTATCAGCGGGATCAATAATTGCAAAAGATAAACGTGATTTTATAATTCACAATTTAAGACAACAATATGGTGATTTCGGATCTGGATATCCCTCAGATAGCAAAACAATTGACTTTCTTCGAGATTGGATAAAAAAAAATAAAGAAATACCACCCATTGCAAGAAAATCTTGGGGTACAGTAAATAAATTATTAGACGAAGAATTATATAGAACCAAAATAACAGATTACCTAAAATAAACGATTATTTAGCTAATAATACTATATGGTTAGCAGCATATCGATGGATATTTACACTCTCCATAACATCATAACCCGCATTTTCTAGTACTTTTTTCTCTTGGGCATAAATTTTTTCTGATTTTTGAATACTGTCTATTGATTGAGACTTAATGGCTAGAATCAATATTCCCCCAGATTTTAAATAGTATTTACAATTAATAACAGCTATTTCAGCTTGGTTTGGTTGTGCTACATCTTGATAAATTATATCAATATCCGAAAAAATTGAATTAGCATAACTTTCTGGAAGATTTGCATCTGCTATAATAGGTATAATGTTTTTTCTGTTAGAGATATTTTGGATTAATTGTCTAATGCTTCGCTCAGCAAATTCCACTCCATAAAGGATCCCTTCAGATGCAATGTCTGATAAATGAGAAATTGTAGTTCCAGAAGATGCTCCTAAGTATAAACATCTTAATTTACTTGAAAAAAAGTTAACATTCAACTTTTCGATAATCAATGCTGCTAATTTACTTCTATAGGGATCCCATTCTCTATACTCGATATCTTTATAAGTAATTAATTTTTCTCCATAAACACGATATCCCGGTACTAAATTTTTTGTATAGAGTTTTAAATTCTCTGGTGGTCCTGAAGTAAAAACATTTGTAAATTTTGGATGTTTTCTTATTTCTATAGTATTCAAATTAAGGGACCCTCTTTGATTTTTTTTTCTTCTGACTTTTACTGGGTTTTGCTTTTTTTATGGATTCCCTTCGTTTTAAAGGTGGTTTGGGATACTTTTTTTCTATCTCTAATATTTTCTCTTCAATATCTTTTGAGAGGACGTCAGCAATAAAATCCCCCTTAAAATAATCAAGTTTTGCGGAAATCCCAATCTTCCCAGAAATTATACGCGAAATTTTACCTCGATTCCAAGGTTTACTTCCTCTAATCTGGTTCCATTGAAAAATCAGACCATGTTTTGGTTGTTTTTCTCCCGTTTTAAGATATCGATAAAGTGCTTTTTCAGCACCTAATAGTTGTATTCTAGAAGCAGGCATATACGCTAACTTTTTCAAACTTCCTGCTTTTGCAATTAATTTAGCTCCAACTAAACTACCAACAATTGCATTAAGATTAGGAGCGAATCTTTCCATTCTTCTTTCTAAATATCCTTCTAATTCTTCTCTATAAGTATCTAATGATATAATTTGATTTGCATAACTTTGTATTATAGCCAGGTCAATATTAGCACCCATTGATTGAACAGCTAACTTTTGTAACATTTTTACTCTTTGGTCTTTAAGATTGAAATGATCTTTGATGTTGCCAATCGTAAAATTATTTCGATCGCCTAATATTGAAACCATTTTTGCTAAAATAATATTATCTTCCACTAATTTATCTGTTAACTCCGGGAAATATAAACCATACCATTCCCGTAATCGACTCGAAAATAAACTAATTGACTTTTTAATGATATCTAAAGATTCTATTATTTGAATAATAATCATATCATCTTGTTCTCCCGCTTGACTAACTTTTGCTTTAACCCTTTGTTCCTGTACTTTTTTAAAGGTTGATAGTATGTCATTTCTTGTTTTATTTATACCAATTTTTTTCAATTGATTCTCTAAATTAAAGCGAAAATTCTTGAATTCTAAAGAATCTTTTTTGAAGTAGGTACCATAGTTTAAATTTTCATTAGTCAAAATCTCTAATTTTTTATTATCATAGATGAACTCGTCAAATCCAGAGTTATTCAATTCTTTAAGAAAATCTTGGTATTCTTTTACTATAATATCGTTATCTATTGAATTGTAAAAATCTATAATCTTTTGATAATCATCGTTGAAATCAATAAAATTAAGAATAGTTCCAGTATCATCAATAGCGAATACTCCAATTAAAGTATCTATGATATAACATCTCATTTTTCTATAACCAAATCGCAAAAAAATTTCTTAAATAATAATAATAATAATTTCTTAAATTATAATAGTAATGCTTGAAGTAAATATTTCTGGGTTAAAATTAAAATCTCCTGTTATTTTAGCCTCTGGCATTTTGGGGGTTTCTCATTCTACCATGAAAAGATTAATTGATGCAGGAGCTGGAGCTATAACAACAAAATCAATTGGTCCAAAATCACGAATAGGTTATAGAAATCCTTCGATTATAGAAATATTTCCTGGTAGTTTTTTAAATAGTGTTGGTTTAGGGAATCCTGGAATTGATAATTTTATCTCTGAAATTAAGAAAATAAAAAAATATAATTTTCCTCTCATAGTAAGCGTATTTGGAGATACAAATGAAGCTTATATAGAGGTTGCTAAAAAAGCAATACATTCAGGAGCAGATGCTATCGAAATTAATATATCCTGCCCTCATGCAGAAGTTTCTTCCATTGGAATTGATAAAAATTTGACACTTTCATTGGTATCTGAATTAAAAAACGAAATTACTGCTCCATTATTTGTAAAACTGAATCCAAATGTGACCAATATTGAAGAAATTGCTTTAGCAGCTGAAAAAGGCGGTGCTAATGCGGTAGTAGCGATAAATACAATAGCTGCTATGGCAATTGACATTAACACCCAGAGACCGATTTTATCTCATGGGAGTGGAGGATTATCTGGAAAAGCAATTTATCCAATTGCAATCAAAAAAGTATATGATCTTTTTAAAGTTTTGAAGATTCCTATTATAGGATGTGGTGGAATTTTCAATTGGAAAAATATAATTGAATTCTTTTTAGCAGGTGCTTCTGCTGTACAAATAGGCACTGCTTTTTATAAAAGTATGGATATTATAACCGAAATTAATAAGAATTTAACAAAGTATTTGAAAGAAAATAATTATAAATCTATTTCTGAATTGACTGGAATTGCTCATCAATATAAAGTTCAAGAGGTGCCTGATTTTGACTGAATTTTCAATTCATACCTTAAAAATTCAAAAAATTATTGAGGAATGTGAAGGTGTTAAAACTTTTATTTTCAATATCAAAGATAATAACCTTGAAAAATATGTATCACCTAAACCAGGACAATTCGTTATGATCTGGGTTCCAGGAGTAGATGAAATTCCTATGTCTATATCGGGATGTGATAAAGAATCCAATTGGAGTATAACTGTTAAAAATATGGGAGAATGTACGGCCGCAATTCATAAATTAAATGTTAATGATTTTATTGGTGTTCGGGGTCCTTTAGGAAATCAGTTCAGAATACCTGAAAATAACTCTAAAAGAATTATTTTAGTTAGTGGTGGTATAGGAACTGCTCCTTTAAAGTTTTTAGCACAAGAACTAAATAAAAAAAATTTTCAATTTTTCTTGGTAGAAGGGGCGAAAGTGAGTATTGAACTTATGTTTAAAGAAGATTTTGAAAAATTCAATCAAAAAGATGTTAAAGTGTTCTATTGTACAGAAGATGGGAGTTTTGGTGAAAAAGGATTATCAACCGAAACTTTTGAGAAAATAATTGAGAAATCTTCCAAGCAGGAACTCGCAAATACAATAGTATATGCTTGTGGACCAGAAAAGATGATATATGAAATATTTAAAATTTGCGAACGTTACAATATCGAATTACAAGCAAGCCTTGAACGAATCATGAGATGTGGCTGTGGTTTATGTGGATTATGTGCTATGGATCCACTAGGATTATTGGTATGTAAAGATGGACCTGTCTTTAGTTTAAAAGAATTAAAGCAATTAGAAGATTTTGGAAAATATAAAAGAGATTTTACAGGTAAAAAGATTCCTTTAGATTAACTTCTATTTTTCTTCTTCTTGTAAATTAATAAGTGTAGATCTGACTATGTCAATTGTTTTAAAATATTCGGAAAATAGTTGATCGTTGCTAATTGTCTTATCGAATGAAAGTGATATGACAAACTCTGAACCACATCCTACAATAAGAAGCTTGCCCTCCTTCCCATCAATTAATACTAAATTTAAATCTCCTTTTCTAGTCTCCTTACAAGCTCGTTCTCCAAGAGATACAAAAGCAGAAGTCATAGCCGCATACTTCATTTCATCCTTCGGATCCATCGTTTCTGGAAGAATACTATCAATTGGTATACCTTCTGTAGTAATAAGGTTCACTGCTTTTACTCCCTTGATATTTATCAGTAATTTTAAAGCAAAAATAGCATTCATCGACTTATCGGCAATTTTATAAATTTTATATCTATCTATAAAATCCCCTGTTTCTGTAACTAATCTTTTCTCCTTTAATCGATTAATAGTAGTTCTTATAGTTGCTTCATCTTTTTTTAAGATCTCGCTTATTTGAGAAATTGTAAGAGCTTTCATTTTTAACTCTTTTATAATTTTCTGACCTAAGGTCATTGGCAAATTAAATCACTACTCTATAAAATTTTTTTAATAAATAATATTATATGTATTGTTATATCTAGTAAAATAAGTTATATATAAACCTTATTATAGTTATATCTATAATTCAATGTTATGTACATAACAAATGTTTAATTTTATATTATCACAAAATATTAACTTCATGCCAAAATATATTATTTGAGACATAAAAAAAATCTTACAAATTTCAAATCTTTTTTAGAGTAAGAAATAATGGTTCCTGTTGAAGTTGATAATAAAAATATTATCGAAAAGATATCTCGTGATGTTATAAATTATTTAATTTGTAATCCAGGAACTTCACGTCAAAAAATTACGAATATTAAAGGTAGAATAGGAAAAAAATATCACTATGATAAAGTCATTAAAAATGCTACGATACTAGATTTTGCCACAAACAAAGAGAAACAAATTATAACTCAAATTCTTAAAAGAAGAACTACCAGAACATTATCTGGAGTATCAGTAATTGCAATTATGACTAAGCCCCTCCCTTGTCCCGGTACATGTATTTATTGCCCCGGTCAAAATTCCCAACCTGGCCAAAAAGTTGCACAATCCTATACTGGGCAAGAACCAGCAGCAATGAGGTCTATCCATAATAATTACGATTCATATAAACAAGTCCAAAGTAGAATTGGTGATTTAGAAGCAATTGGCCATCAGGTAGATAAAATTGAATTAATTATCATGGGAGGTACAATCCTATCAGCTGATATTAGATATCAGGAAGAATTTATTAAAGGAGCCTATGAAGGGATACTTAATAAAAAAACTAAAGATTTAGAAGAAACTAAAAAACTCGCAGAAACCTCAAAAAGGCGCCTGATAGGTTTAACCATCGAAACAAGACCAGATTACTGTAAAGAAGAGCATGTCGATAGAATGTTAAATTATGGTACTACGCGAGTAGAAATTGGAGTACAAACTGTTTTTGATGATATCTATAATCTCGTTAATAGAGGTCATACCACTCAAGATTCCATTGAAGCTATAAGGATTGCTAAAGATGCAGGTTTGAAAATTAATGCTCATATAATGCCTAATTTACCCGGTTCTAATTACTCTAAAGATTTAGATACCTTTAACATCTTATTCTCTAATCCAGAATATAGACCTGACATGTTAAAGATTTATCCCTGCTTAGTAATAAAAGGTACAGAATTATATGATTGGTGGCAACAAAACGAATATACACCTTACACTACCGAAAAATTGGTTGAATTAATTGCTAAAGTTAAACAAGAGCTACCACCATATGTTAGGATTCAAAGGATTATGAGAGATATACCCGCTCCCTTAATAGAAGCCGGATGTAACAAAAGTAATTTAAGACAATTAGTCCATGAAAAGTTAAAAGAAAACGGGGCTCGTTGTAATTGTATCAGATGTCGAGAGTATGGAATTTCCACAAAAAAAACCCCCATTAATGAAATCGGTCTCAATGATGTTAAATTACATCGCTTAGATTATGAAGCTTCGCAAGGTCAAGAAATTTTCCTGTCCTATGAAAACAAAGTAGAAAATTTCCTTGTGGGATATCTTCGTCTTAGAAAACCCTCTGAATTTGCTCATAGACCTGAATTGAACGATGGAAAGACTATGATCGTAAGAGAAATTAAGGTGGTCGGCGAACTCGTGCCAATTGATACAAAACCAAACCGAACCGCTCAAATTCAACATAGAGGCTATGGAAAATTGCTGATGGAACAAGCTGAACAGATCAGCCTTAATGATTTTGATGCTAAAAAAGTAGCTGTCATCAGTGGAATTGGAGCAAGAGATTGGTTTTATGAACAAGATTATAAGCTAGATGGCCCTTATGTCTCCAAAATATTGAGTTAGCTCTTTTGAATTTACGTCTTCGAAAAAAAAGGCATATTAAAAAAAGCCCTTGGATTTCGTCTTTTTACTCTCTTCTCCCTTTTTTTACTCTAATGGTCGCAGGAGTCTCCTTTCTATAACTTACCCTAATCTTTTTGTCGAAAATATCTAAAATATCCTCATGCAAAATATCTCGAAGTGATTTATAAATGCGTATAAAAATTTTTTTTTGGATCAATCATAGGGATGAAAAATATTGGTTTTCCTTGAAAATGAGGAGCTTACTTATCGCTAAAATATGAGCAAAAAGTATCTTCAAAAAACAAAATCCGTTAAAAATCTTTATTAAAACGGAATGTTGATGATGATTTTTACAATTTCGAATATAAGATATATATCAATTTAAACTATATTTAAAAAGATTAATAATTATATCATTTTATGTATAACACCCAAATATAGAATTTTGTCAAAAATCTCATTTAAAGTGAAATATAATGGCTACAGATAAAGATCCCTCCGTTAAAAAGACAACTCAACAAAATATTTCCATTTCTTCGAAACTTAAAGATAGGATAGAAGAATATGTAAATACTAATCAGCAAAAAAATCCTGAAGATAAAAGATTTAGGAGCATATCTGCATTTTATAACTACGTTATGGAGAAAACTATCGATGCTTTTGATAAAGGAAAAACTCTTGATGATTTAGATAGGATAGTAGACACTGGGACACGAACTTTTTTTGATCAATTTACCTTCAGAGGAATAATTTCCTTTCATGATTTAATTACAAAACCTCATAGATATACTATACCAGATTTTAGAAAAATACCTGGTTTTTTATTCGCGATGAGAGATCTCTTTATAAGCGATACTGAAGCTAATGTATATGAACAAATTAAAAAGCAATTTGAAATTTTAAAAGCTTTTTATTTGGAAAATAATTTAACGAGAGATATTCGCTTAGAAATATTTACGGAAGGTAATTCTCGCCATCCTAAGGCTATTTTTGAATATTCTGGCATATATAGGAACTTATTTTTTGAAAATTGCAAATTAAACGCCGCTATTCTTGGTATAATTGGAGCAAAAATCACGGATTTAATCTATTCAGATAAGGATCTCTATTGTAGGTATAATCTTGAAGCGACTGACTTGATATATCGAAAGGATCTTGCTAAAAAGGAGAGGATGAAGCTTATTAATCATAATATTGAGTTCCTAATAAATTACAAAATGATTGTTAATGATGAAGATTTTTATTTATGGATGAATCTAGCAGAGAAAAAGGACGCTATTGTAAATTTTAGTAATGGTAACGCTAAGAGAAAGTGGTTCGATTTAATTGTAAATGATTTAAACGAGTTATGTGATAAGGATGAATTATCCCTCAATCTTTTAAGGTTATTCGAGAAATTACATTGGATTGACATTGAAAATGAAATAGAACCAACTTTTCGAATAAGACTTTCAGAAGAAAAAAATGAAGATGAGATAAGATTCTTATTAGAGTTAATTTCAAAATATTCTAAGTTCTCTGAAATCGATGGGAAGTATTATTTAGAATGAAATTGTTTGATTCCCAAATAGTATTACCTAAAAATAATAAAATTATGATATCTGATAAAAAATGTCTTCAAAAAAATTTTTATCAAAAAAAAAGACAGTTAGGCAAACCATATCCATTTCACCCGCTCTCAAGGAATGGATAGAGAGATATGTAAATGTTAATAGTCGAAAATACCCTGAAGATCCAAGATTTAAAAGCATCTCTGCTTTTTATAATTACGTAATGGAGAATAACATGAACATTTTTAAAAGGGGTAAAACTCTAGATGATTTTGACAGATTCGTCGATAGTTTTATGAAAGAATTCCAAATGGAATTTTCATTTAATGCGACAATTCCTATATATGAACCTGCTTTAAAAATGAATAAATATGTTGATCTTGATCCCGATAATGCGATTAGATTCTTGTTCAGATTAAGAAGGCTTGCTTATTCTGTAGGTTATAATCCACATGATTTAGAAGAAGTGCGAATTTTTATTGATCGAATTAGAAATTATTTCTTTGAGAATAAATTAACAAAAGCTTTTAACTATGAAATTAAAGTTGATAAATCTGGAGAAAAACCTCAGCAATTTATTTTTGAATTCGAAGGTTATTATAAAAATATTAGTTTTGAGAATTTCAAATTTAATATTGCTATTTTCTCAGTTTTCGGGTTAAAGCTTACTAATTTGATATATTCAGAATTAGAGAATTACTGCAGATTAGAGTTAACTCCTACTTATTTATATTTTGATAAAGAAATGGCTAAAAAGGAAAGAATTAATCTTATTTCAGATAATATGGGAAACTTGATTAATTATAATAGGATTATTGATGACAATGATCACTACTTATGGATAAAGATGGCACAGGATAAAGATGTTAATATCAGTTTTAAAAATGAGAAAGTTAAGAGAAAATGGATTGATTCTATAGTAAAAGATTTTAGCTCTGAAAATAAATTATTAAAAATCTTAAAACTCTTTAAAATTTTCCATTGGATTAATATTGAGAATGAAAATGAGCTTAGTTTTAAAATCACACTTTCAAAAGAAAAAGATAAAAAAGAAAGAGAATTTCTATTAGAAATTCTTTCAAACTATGCACAAGTATCTGAGAGTCAGGGTAAACTTTATTTAGAGTAATCAATCATTTAGATGTTTTAAAAATGTTTTAGCTTTTTTTAACTATACTTTATAAATTACTTTCGGTAGGTATTAAATTGGTTTACAATTATAATGATTAAGATTTTATAGAATTAAATCTAACACTTAAATTAGCCATACAGTTAAATAATTAAAATTATAAGGAATTGCGCTTAGCTGTGAAATTATTAAATGACCTAATTCGTGAAACTCCTCATCTCTCTCTTAAAGTACCTATTTATTATACTAAAGCTTTAAAAGAAACTCAAGGTAAACCCATGATTATAAGGCAAGCAGAAGGATTAAAACTCACTTTAGAACATTTGCCAATCCTCATAAGACCTGATGAAATGATTGTGGGTACCTTTGATGAAGACATTCCAGTAGCTATTCCAAGGCTTGAAGCAAGTGGATTCAGGATTCTAAGAGAACTTGAAAACCTTCCTAATAGACCAGTAAATCCAATCAATCTAAAGCAGGAGGAAATCAACATTTTAAGAAATGATATAGCACCTTTTTATGAAAAATTCAAAATTGACACTTATGCTAGGGAAATCGCTCCTGATAATGTTTTTGAGACTTCATTAAGTGGTTGTGCTTATATAGCCACTGAAATAGGGGGGATCGCTCATGTTGTCGTAGATTATCCTCGCTTACTTAAAATGGGATTGAGAAACTATATCGAATTATCAAATAAAAACTTGAAAAATTATAAAGAAGTTTTAGTCTCAGACCTACATGCTGATGAGAAAATTGCGTTTTATAAATCTATGATTATTATTTCAGAAGCTCTTATTGAATATGCTAATAAGTATGCCGTAAAAGCAGAAAAAATGGCTACAGAAGAAAGTAACACTTCCAGAAAAGAAGACCTACTCAAAATTGCTAAAACTTGCAAAAAAGTACCTGAAAATCCTCCTGAAACTTTACAAGAAGCTGTCCAATTTTTATGGTTTATTCATATGGCTCTTCATATTGAAAATTTCGAGCATGGAATTTCCTTCGGAAGAATCGATCAATATCTTTTGCCGTATTATAATGGAGGTTCCGAAGAAACTTTAAAACTTTTTGTAAATCTACTATTGAAGACAAATGAAATTATTGCGCTCTATGATACAGTAGCTACCCAATATTTCGGAGGAATGGCAACCACTCAGAATGTTCTTATTGGGGGTATTGATAAAGATGGAAAAGATTCAACTAATGATCTTACCTATCTCTTCTTAGAAGCAATAGATAAAGCCTCTGTTCCCAGTCCAAATTTAGTAGTAAGAATTCATGAAAAGACACCTCAGAAAATCTATAGGAAAATAGCAGAAATATTAGCTAAAGGAAAAAATGTTATTGGGCTTTATAATGACGAGTTAGTTGTGAACAGTCTGATGAGATATGGAATTCCATTAAAAGATGCCCGTGATTATGGTATAGTAGGTTGTGTAGGATTGTCTACTTCTGGGACATCCTATGATAACACAGGAGCTGTTTTTCTAAATTTTCCAAAAGCTTTAGAGCTTGTTTTAGGTACAGACAAATCTCTTGTGAGTAAATATATCAAAAATTACCCCTATGCTAAAGATTTTACATCAATGGATGATCTTTTAAAGGTTTTTAGAAAAAAGCTACACTCTTTGATGGAGATGGCCGCAATTACTGCAAACTCATACCAACAAGCACATAAAAAATTAAAACCAACACCTCTGATGTCATTATGCATAAGAGATTGTTTTGAAAAGGGATATGATGTTAATAAAGGTCCTGCAAAATACAATTTCTCTGGTATTCATGTGACTGGATTTTCTGATGTAGTAGATTCTCTTGCTGCTATTGATTGGGCTGTTTTTAAAGAAAAGAAGATTAGAATGGAAGATTTAGTAAATGCCTTAGACAATAATTTCAGAGGTAATAAAGAACTTTATAATTATTTGAGATATAAATGTCCCAAATATGGAAATGATGATATTCGTGCAGATATCTATGCTGAAAAAATGGGGGCTCTCCTATTTGGTTCTGTCGAAGGTCTTCGAAGCGCTAGAGGAGGTGTATATAGAGTTGGGATCCATGCAATGACAACTCATGTAGGTTTTGGGATCTTCACAGGAGCATTACCTTCAGGAAGAAAAAAAGGTAAACCACTAACGAGAGATATTGCTCCAGGTTATACAGGGGAAAAAGGTTTAACTGCAGCTATAAAGAGTATATCACGGTTAGATCATTCCTTGCTTGGTAATGGATTAGCATGTACTTTTAATATTAACCCTGAAATAGCAAAAATTGAAGATGGTAGCATATTTGAATCAATTCTTAGAACTTATGTTAAACTTAAGGGGTCCCACTTACAATTTAATGCAATCTCTTTAGAGATGCTTGAGGAAGCAAAAAAATTTCCAGAAAAGCATCGAGATCTAATGGTTCGGGTTTCCGGATATAGTGCGCGATTTGTAGATCTTCCTAAAGCAGTTCAAGATGATATCATGGCTAGGTATTGTTATAGTAAAATTTAGAAATAATTTATTTAGCGTAGAAAGAATCTAAATAATGCCCGATAACGATAAAGGTATAATTTTTAACATTCAGAGATTTGTTTTGCATGATGGTCCAGGTATAAGGACCACTGTTTTTTTTAAAGGATGTCCTTTAAGATGCAGTTGGTGTCATAATCCTGAAGGACTAGAAGCTTATCCTGAATTAATCTATAAATCTACACAATGTATTTTGAGTGGTCATTGTGTTAATATTTGTTCAAAAAGCGCAATAACGATCTTGGATAATCAGGTGAATATTGAGAGATCCCTATGTAATTTATGCGGTGATTGTGTGCATAATTGTGTTTCAAATGCTCTAGAAATTGTAGGAGAAGAGATGTCTGTTAACCAAATATTAGATGAAGTATTAAAAGACAGTGATTTTTATCAAGAATCAGGAGGAGGTTTAACGATTTCTGGTGGTGAACCTTTAATGCAATATAAATTTTTACAAAATATACTTGAGAAAGCAAAACTTTCTGGTTTACATGTATGTTTAGATACTTCTGGTTATATAAGAAGCGATAAATTTAGAGATATCTTAAAATTTGTGGATCTTTTACTCTTTGATATTAAAACTCTTGATAATAACAGACATGAAGAACTAACAGGAATCCCAAATAAACAAATCTTAGAGAATTTAAATGTTTGCTTGAAAGAACACAAAGAGGTAATTGTTAGGACTCCATTTGTCCTTGGATACAATTTTATTGATTTAGAAATCGAACTTACTAACCATATTTTGCAATTGAATAAAATAGGTGTGAGGAATTTTGAATTAATACCCTATCATAAATTTGGAGAATTGAAATATCAAATGCTTGGTAAAAAGTATAAACTTAATCCTTCCTCAGTAGATATGGAAAAATTTACAGAATTTATTGATGAGATGAATAGGAATTATAATTTGAATATCAAAATTAGTACTCCCATCATAACTTAAATTATTTGTAAGAAAAAAATCTCTTCTTCGATATCATAAAAATACTTGAAATTTTTTTTTGTAAAAATAAATATAAAGTTTCATATTTGATTAGTTACTGTTAAAACATAAAACGGAATGTTTGACCGGATATGGAAGATTTTGATTATGAAAAATTAGGGCTTAAATGCGGTCTTGAAATCCATCAACAACTTGAAACAAACAAAAAATTGTTTTGCCGATGTCCCAGTGAACTTCAGGGAACTAGAGAACCAGATTTTACAGTTAAGAGATATATGAGGCCCGTTCTTGGAGAAATGGGTACTTTTGATGAAGCTATGTTAACAGAATATAAAAAGGGTAAAACTATTGTCTATGAGGGGTATAATGATGTTATTTGTACTTATGAATTAGATGATACTCCTCCTTTCCACTGTAACGATGAAGCAAGAAGAATTGCATTAAAAATTGCTTTACTTCTTAATGCAAACATAATTGAAGAGATGCATGTAAATAGAAAGAATTATCTTGACGGTAGCGTCCCCTGTGGATTTCAACGAACTATGATTTTAGGAACAGATGGTTATATTACTTTAGAAAACGGTAAAAAAATTAGAATCGATATTTTAAGTTTAGAAGAAGAAGCTGCAAGGAAAATTAAAACTGAAAATAAAACAAATTATTATAGGTTAGATCGATTAGGAATTCCATTAGTAGAAGTAACAACTAAACCTGATATAAATCATCCTGAAGAATGTAGAGAATGTGCTGAAAGAATTGGGATGTTATTATGGAGTACAAGTGTGAAAAAAGTGATTGGTTCCATTCGCCAAGACATTAACGTGAGCATTAAATCAGGTACAAGAATAGAAATTAAAGGTGTCCAAAAATTAGGGTGGATACCCCTATTAATTAATCATGAAATTTCACGTCAACTTAAATTGATTGAAGTTAAAGATGAAATTGAAAAAAGACAGTTAAATGAGAGTTGTATACCTAAAGCATCAATTGATTTAAGTAAATTAATGGAAAAAACCAAATCCAATTTTGTTGCAAAAGGTATTAAATCAGGTAAGTTCCTTCATGGACTTAATTTTAAAGGGTTTAAAGGGATCCTTGGAATAGAATTAATGGATGATTACAGATTTGGAACTGAAATAAGTAGTAAGGTTAAAGTCATTTCCGGTTTAAAAGGGATTATTCATTCTGATGAAGATTTAAAAAAGTATAATTTCTCCCAAGAAGATATTAAAAAGATTCAAAATAAATTGAATTCAAAAGATGAAGATGTGTTTGTTTTAGTTCTCGGTTCTAAAAAAGAAGTTGATAAAGCGATAGAAGTTATTATAAATCGAGTGAATTACGCTTTCAAAGGAGTTCCTCCTGAAACAAGAAGAGCACTTGAAAATGGGAATACAGAATTTTTAAGAGAGCTACATGGGGGAGCAAGATTATACCCAGACACGGATTCACCAGCAATAATGAATACTGATGAAGAAGTTAACCAAATTAAAAAGCATCTTCCAAATTACCCCTGGGATATAATTAAAGATTATGCAATTAAATATAAAATTGAAGAAAGCTCGGTTAAAAAATTAATATTCAAGGGTAAACTGTCCCTTTTTGATAACCTTATTAAAATTTATCCAGATAAACCTTCCATAATAATTAGGACATTACTGAATACTGCAAAAGCACTTAAACGGGAAGGAAAAAATACAGATAATTTAACTGATGAAG
>SMTZ1_10000768_pt1 | contig 30846 bp, 27 predicted proteins | sample DeeMarSWOR136_30_FD_25667 | JGI IMG/M metagenome (IMG submission 25667) | reverse complement strand
CAGCTGGAGGCCCGATTATCCAGCCGTACATCCCGGCCATCGTGATTGCCCCTATTTGTCCGCATACCCTTACTTTCCGGCCGATGGTGATCTCCTCCAAGCTGGCGATTAAGGTAAAGCTTTTAACTGGAGGGGAGGAGGTGTACCTGACTCTTGACGGGCAGCGGGGCAGTCCGCTGGATAAGGATGATGTGGTCCAGATCAGGAGCAGTGAACTGATCCTGCGGCTCATCTCATCCCCCCAGAGGAACTACTTCGACCTAGTCAAGGAGAAGCTGGGCTGGGCTGAATAATAGCCGAAGTCAGGCCTTGTCGTCCGGAAGAGATGTCTTCCTGCCTAGAGAACAGAAACAAAGTCTATGGATAGGGCCTGACTCCGGCTATGGCTATTTGAGCTCGTTAGAAGCATCTCGAAATCCGTGATTAAGGGGTTATTGGATGAGCTCTTTAAATGCGAGGCCCAATCCGTTACCCGCCTTTGCGAGCACAGGCCTCACCGAAGACCCTCCCACCCACCACAATGCGGCGGAGCTTGTGCCCGCGGAAGCGGGTAACTGACAGGGGCTCACCTTTATAGAGCATGTCCATAAATAACATATCTCATATCAAAGAAAAAATTATGCTTACGAGCTCGTTTGACTTTTTGATATCCCGATATTATCATTGTTTTCTTCATGAACCAGGAATTCAGAGTGGTCTACGTTTCGGCCGAAGTCTCCCCTTTTGCCATATCCGGTGAGCTGGCGGATGTGGCCTCCTCTCTCCCCAAATACCTGGCTTCGCTCGGCATGGAGGTCTCGGTTATCATGCCAAAATACAGGAGGCCAGAGATTGAATCCTTACCCAAGGAAATGGTTTTAGACCAGCTCCAGGTGTCTCTGGGTGCTGAAAAAGTGAAAGGGCGAGTCTACAGGAGCGAACTCGGCAAATATGATATTTATTTTATCGAGAACCCGAAGTATTTCTGGAGAGAAAATGTCTACGGGACGGGTCAAGGCGAATACCTAGATAATGATGAACGGTTCATTTTTTTCAGCCGAGCCGTCCTGGAATTTTTGCAAAAAGCTAAGATCCCTGTCGACATCATCCATTGCAACAATTGGCCGACTGCACTCATCCCGGTCTACCTGAAGACACATTACGGGAACAAGCATCATTTTAAGGAGGTCGCGACTGTCCTGACCATCCACAACATCGCCTACCAAGGGGAATTTCCAGCAGAGACGCTCAACTCGGCCGGGTTGGGCTGGGATGACATGAATGTCAAGCCTTTTGTCTTCAACGGGAAGGTAAACTTTCTCCGGACTGGTCTCATGTATTCGGACATTCTCAACACCGTAAGTGCCTCTTATAAAAGAGAAATCCTGACCGAGGTCCAATCTTTTGGTTTAGGGGACATTCTCAAGAATCGGAAGAAGGATTTATTCAGCATCCGCAACGGGATCGATTATGAGGTCTGGAACCCGGCGACCGATCCTTATATCGTGGCTAACTACACCCCTTCGAACTTAAAACCCAAAGAGAGATGCAAGCTTGATCTGATCAAGGAGTTCGGAATGTCTGTTTCGTCAAAAACTCCTCTTTTGGGAGTTGTTTCCTACCTGAGCGCTCAGAAAGGCTTGGATATACTGCTCGAAGTCATGGATGAGATCTTGAAGAAAGATGTGGGCCTGGTTATGCTTGGTCGAGGAGATGAGATCTACCAGAATAAATTTTTGACTATTCAGGCCAAATATCCTGGGAAATTTTCGGTCAAGCTGGAGAACAACCCTGCTCTGTCGCATAAGATTGCTGCCGGAGCGGATATCTTTCTTATTCCCTCCCTTTATGAGCCCTGCGGCTTGAATCAACTGTACAGTTTTCGGTATGGTACAGTTCCCGTGGCCAGGGCCACGGGTGGATTAGGAGAGACGATTAAACCCTTTGATGTCAAGACAAAGAAAGGGAATGGGTTCGTCTTTAAAGAATTTTCATCCTCTGCTCTCCTCGAGGCTCTCGAGGAAGCCCTGGAGTATTATGCCCAGCCTCATCTCTGGCAAAGCATCATTCGGGCTGGCATGAAGGAGAATTTTTCTTGGCAGAAGGCAGCGAGGAAATATGCTCGGTTGTATAAAGCAGCGTTGGAAATGAAGAAAGGAGGCTAGATTGGCCGAAGACATCGTTCAAGTGTCTGATGACTCGTTCGATGAGGAGGTTCTCAAGAGCGCACTTCCGGTCCTGGTCGACTTTTGGGCTGTGTGGTGTGCTCCCTGTCTGATGGTGGTGCCTTCGTTGGAATACCTGGCTGAGACCTATAAAGATAAGCTGCTGATCAAGAAAATGAATGTGGACGAGAATCGAAAAATTCCCTCACAGTATGGCATAATGAGTATCCCTACTCTTCTTCTTTTTAAGGATGGAGAACTCAAGGAGACTATAGTGGGGGCTCTGCCGAAAGAGAAGATCGAGCAAGCTGTTTCCAAGCATCTATGAGTGATATTCACGATGTCATTGTCATAGGAGCAGGACCTGCCGGGCTGGCAGCGGCTCTCTACACAGGACGGGCCAGGCTCAAAACTCTCATTCTAGAGAAGGGGATGCCTGGGGGTCAGATTCTTCTCTCGGATTTCGTCGAAAATTACCCTGGTTTTCCGGATGGGGCCGAGCCTTGGCAGTTGATGGAGAACTTCCGGAAACACGCTGAAAAATTCGGGGCCAAGATACAAACAGACGAGGTCACAAAAATTCAGCGGAAGGATAATTTTTGGGTAGTCATCGGGCTTAAGGCAGAGTACCCCTCTCGGTCTGTTATCATCTCCACGGGCTCTGTCTACAGGAAACTGGGACTGGAAAGGGAGGAGAAGCTGACTGGGAGAGGGGTTTCCTACTGTGCGACTTGTGACGGAGCCTTCTTCGTGGATAAAGAGGTGGCTGTCGTCGGAGGGGGAGATAATGCCCTGAGAGAAGCCTTATCCCTGACCAAGTACTGTCGATCGGTTAAAATCATTCACCGGCGAGATCGATTCCGAGCCGAGAGAATCTACCAGGAGCGGGTTGCCGGCAACGAGAAAATAGAAGTGATTTGGGATACAGTCGTGGAAGAGATTTTGGGTGCTGAGAAATTTGAAGGGGTGAAGATCAGGAATAAGAAGACAGATGAAATATCCAGCCTGAAAATAGACGGGCTCTTTATCTCAATCGGGATGAACCCTAACTCAGGCTTTCTCCAAGGGATACTGGATCTGGATGGAAGGGGCCAGATCAAAGTGGGACCTTCGATGGCCACATCCCAACCAGGGATCTTTGCTGCCGGGGATGTGACCGACGCCTGTCCCGAGCAGATAGCCACAGCCGTGGGCACGGGTGTCGCCGCCGCCTTGGCTGTGGACAGGTATCTCAGTGAGTCACTTCTTCTTTTCTAATTCCTCGATGCTTTTCTTAAGCTTTTTCACGTCCTTGACCAGGTTAAAGAGATGAGGCAGGGAAATCCAGATTTTTCTCGCCTCTTTCATATCAAAGGGAGGAATCCCTCCGACGAACGAGCCGGAAGGAATATCCTTCGGCACTCCACTTTTAGCGGCGATTGTGACATTATCCCCGATGGTGACATGATCGGAGATGCCTACCTGACCACCCATCAGCACGTTTTTGCCTATTTTCGAGCTCCCGGCTATGCCGGTCTGGGCGGCGAGGACCGAGTTCTCCCCGATTTCGACATTATGGGCAATCTGGACGAGGTTGTCGATCTTGGTCCCCCGTTTGATCACTGTTTCCCCTAGGGTAGCTCGATCTATAGTCGTGTTGGCGCCTACTTCGACATCGTCCTCGATCACCACAATCCCTATCTGGGGAACCTTGATTCGAGAACCGTCTTTTTCTTTAAGATAGCCGAATCCATCCGAGCCTATGACAGCCCCGTTATGGATGATAACCCGATTGCCGACCCGGGTTTCCTCTCGGATAGATACATGAGAATGGATGACAGTATTTCTGCCGATTTTCACTCTGGGATAGAGGCTGACAAACGGAAAGACGACACTTTGTTCCCCGATTTCGACCTCATCACCCACAGCCACGAAAGGGCCGATGGCGACATCCTTCCCTAATTTTGCCGTAGGGGAAACTAGAGCCTGAGGGTGTATTCCTGGTTTCAGCCGGTAAGGTGTGTAGAAAATTTCGACAGCTTTGACAAAAGTCAGATAGGGATTGTCAGAGTAAATGACCGGGATGTCTTCATAGGTTTCTTCTTTCGGGATGATAGCTGCCGAAGCCTGGCTTTTTTCGAGAAGAGGGAGATATCTCCGATCAGCAATAAAAACCAGATCTCCCTCTTGGGCCCTCTCCGGGCTTGAAACTCCGTGAAGTTCTGTCTCGGCTTTTCCCTCAAACCGGCAGTTTAAACGGCGGGCGAGGGCGCCGACGGTGATTAAACCTGTCTTAAGCTGTTTTGACATCGATTCTCTCGTTCAAGACAGCTGCCAGCTCTGCTCCCCAGAGAAGGATCACCATGGAGAAGGATATCCAGAGAAGGAAGAAAATGAGCGAAGTGAGGGTTCCCTGAAGAAACCGGGAGAGGACGATCCCGATGGCCGAAAAATGAGCCACATAAAAGGCAAAAAGCCTCTTGAAAGCTTCCCAAAGAACGCCTCCGATCACAGCGGCGATGGCTGCGGCTTTTGTGTGCACCTTGATTTCAGGGATAAATTTATACAGGGAAAAGAACACAAGGAAAGTCAGGGTGAAAGGGATCAAATACTGAATCAGGAAGTTGTCGACAAGGGAGACGATTTTGGGGTTGATGTAATCAGCCACGATAGAGCTCTCTCGAATGGTCCGGTGGACGGCCGTCCAGATGGCCGTGATCGACAGAGAGATGAGCATGATAATGCCGATGATGAACATGATCAGGTATTCCATGATTCGGTTGTAAAAGAAAGACTTCTGGTAACTCGCCTTGAAGATGAAGTTGATCGAGTAGATGAGGTTGGAGAAAAGAAAACTGGCCGCGACAAAGGACCCGGCCAGGCCGAACCATCCCAGGTTAGTGATGTTTCTTGAAAGTTCCTGGACCCGGGTGAAGAAGTACGGGTCAAGCTGGGCGAAGAACTCTTCAGAAAAGATGTTGAGACTGCGGAAAGCGATTTCGGCTCCGCCAAAAATTTTAGCCGTTATGAAGGCAAACAGGGCCACCAGAGGAATAGAACAGAGAACGGCAAAGTAGGATATCGTGATGGCGAAGTTTCCACACCTGTCCTCACTGAATCTTTTGAAGGTTGTCCTCAGGATGACGAAGACAGGAAACTTCATCGGTTTTTTTTGTCGGAATAAATGTGTTCTTTATGCGTATTGACCCCACTTGACCATGAGAATGATGATGGTGATAAGGAGGGCGTAGATGACTAGAGTTTCGATCAAGACCAAGCCAAAAATCAGGATAAAACGAATGGTGGGAGCCCCCCCCGGGTTTCGCGAGATGCCCTCGCAGGCACTGCTGATTGCTTTGGCTTGGCAGAAGGCGCCAGCCGATACGGTAATGGCAATGATTGCTCCACCGATGATAAGCGCTAGTTTAAACAAAGAAGCTTTGGTTTTGTCAACGGACGTTTCTTGTGCCAGAAGAGGTGCAGCCAAAAGGGCGAGGAAGAAGAGAGCCAATACTAGAGCCTTGAGATTAGTTTTCATTATTCCTCCTTTTTCGTTAATGGTCCTCCTCATGGGCGACAGCTCCCGCAATATAAATACAGGCCAAAAGGACGAACACGAAAGCTTGGATGACCGAGGTAAAGATGGCCACAGCCATGAACGGGAGGGGGAGAAAAAAAGGGATGATGGAGGTGATGACCAAAATGAGCATTTCTTCAGCAAAGATGTTTCCGAAGAGCCGGATCGAGAGGGAGACAGGACGGGAGAAATGACTGATGATCTCGATCGGGAGCATAAGAGGAGCCAGAAGCGGTATGGGCCCTGTAAAATGCTTAAGATATCTGAAAATTCCCTGGGACTTAATTCCTTGCCAATGGTAATAAACAAAGACCACCAAGGCACAACCGGCCGTCGCATTGAGTTTGCTGGTGGGGGCCATGAACCCAGGGATGAGCCCCAGAAGGTTGCAGGAGAGGATAAACAGACCGATGGTGGCGATCAAAGGCATGTATTTTTTTCCGTCTTCTCCGATGATGTCCACCAGCAGGTTCTCAAAAGCCTCTATGATGAGTTCGAGAAGGCTTTGCCGCTTTGATGGAACGAGCTGGGTTTTCCGCGAGGCGAGGCCGAGGATGAGGATGAGCAGGAAGGCCACGATGAGGCTCATCACGATATAATCGGGAACCAGGTGGGCTGGGTCAGCCACTTCGATCCCTACCAGATTGAGAAGGAAGGCGAGGGGCTGGCCGATGATTTTGTTGAAGAATTCGACGATGAACAGACTGTGTTCTAACTCTTCCATTTTTTCAACTCTGCGAGCCCGATAAAAGCTTCCACCATGAGGACAAGGATGATCATCGAGAAGCCTGCCGTGAAAGCGATAATCTTCCCTGAAAAGAAGATGATTATAATAAAAAAGAGGGCAAGAAGCAACAGAAGTCGGAGACTGTACAGGGCAAGTCCGAATTTCAGGGTCTTCTTTTTTTCTGGAACCAGAATCCCTTTTAGAGATGTTTTAAGCCAAATAAAGCTGAGGCTGGCCACTACACCTCCAGCGAGAACGAAGAGAGCCGTGAAGGGTTCAAAAAGAAAAAGACAGATGAGGGCGATGAGCAAAGAAAGGGCCAGAATTTCCCAGGGGATGCGCCGCAACACCCTTTCCTCGTGAGCAAGGGAAGGTTCGCCCTTTTTTCTCTCTGCTTTACTCATCCCGATACTTGCTGAGCCCTCGTAACAAGCTGTAAAAACCGGAGATCACACCCAGGAGGGTGAAGACAAGAAGCAGCCAAGGTTGAGTCTTGAAGAGCTTATCGAGATAATATCCCAAGAACAGCCCGACGGCAATTGAAGAGGGAAGCATCAGCACCAGCGTACTCAACTCAGCGATTCTCCTGTAGTTAAATTTAGACGGACTTTTGAGCGGCATTTTAAGATTTTTAAGGGCTCTCCAGTTTCCTTTTTCCTCTCTTTAGGTTAACATTCCAAAAAGTGCCCGCTCTTGTTATCAAGAGGACAAGGCCGAATTTATCTTATCAGAATTTATTATCTAATACTAAATAGATTTCAGGAGGAAAAGATATTATACTATTCCATCAAATAAATGGTCATCAGCGTCACTCGAGTATCAATGTTTTTTCGGTTTTAAACAAGAGATTATGGCTGTCTCCATCAAAAAAGTCGAAACGGATATCATCGAGGCAGTCTCAGCAGCCATGGATCTCGCTGATTACAGGGATTCTATTCCCTCAGGCACCACTGTCTTTTTAAAGGTGAATCTTGGCTGGGATATGTTCATCCCTGGTTCAGTGACTAATCCAGGAATCTTTGAAGGAGTTGTAAAAAAATTACAAGGTTATGCGAAAAAGATATGTGTGATCGAATCAGACCAAGTTCTTGAAAACGTTGAGAGGGCCTATCATAAGAGCAAGATCAGCGAGATAGCCGCCCGTTTCAATGTCGATTGGATAAACCTGTCTCGTTGTCCAAAGATAACCAAGAGAATCCCTGAGAACAGAGTTCTCAAGGAGGTGACCATTCCCAGAATACTCAGCCAAGGCATCATTTTGACTCTGCCGGTCATGAAGACCCATAATAAAACTACGATTACGATCAGCCTGAAGAATCAGTGGGGATGCATTCCCAAAATGCGCCATATGTATCACTTGTGCCTGACGGAAGCCCTATCTGATGTTAATGCAGCACTGGGAGTAAAATTTTCTGTCGTGGATGGAACCATCGCCATGGAAGGAAACGCTCCCAAGACAGGTATTCCCAGAGAGGTTGGGATTGTCGGGGCAGGAGGAGATCTCGTCGAGGTGGATTCTGTCTTTGCCAACCTAATGGGATTTAACCCCTGGGAAATCCCTCACCTTGTCGAGGCAGAGAGACGGGGTTTGGGGAAAATAGGGATCGAATTCACTGGGGATAAGATCCACCCGATCCAGCCTTTTCAACCTGCAGGACACAACCTCGTTTCGTGGGTAGAGCTCTTTTTGAGACAGTCCCTCATCAGCGACTTGGTTTTTAGAACCCCGGTCTTGTTCGGGATGCTCGGGGGCGCAAAATTGTATTATTATATTTTTGATATTTTAAAGGGACGGGCTATCCGAAAAAGATATCGGAGGCACCCCATTTACGGAAAATATTATTAAGGAATTATTCCAGAATTTTTTTATGCCATTTCTATGGATGGGCGGCTGGTCATGAATTGTGAAGGGAGAAGACAAGGATGAGAGGGAAGATGGCTGTTGTTGGGGGGGGGATAAGTGGACTGTCGGCGGCCTATTTCGCTCTGCATAAGGGCTATGAACGGGCACACGGTCGAGAAATACTACCATTTTATCTGCGGTGGGGATCATAAACTCCTTGAGCTCGCCAGCCGATTAGACATAGGCGATAAGGTCAAATTTCAGGAGTCGAAAACGGCCCTCTTTTTCAACGGACGATATTATCCCTTCACCACGCCCCTCGATCTGATGAGATTTTCTCCAATCTCATTACGTTCGAGGTTGAGGTTCGGGTTCAATATTTTATATTCCAAATATACTAAAGAGTGGCAAAAACTTGACACCTTATCCGGCTATGAGTGGCTCTGTCAGCGTATCGGAGAGGAAGCATACAACGCTGTCTGGGATCCCCTGCTGAAAATTAAATTCGGAAAATATTATGACAGGATATCTGCCGCTTGGGTTTGGCACCGGATTCACCGCGTCGCCACATCTCGGAAAAGCCCCCTTTCCAAAGAAAAGATGGGGTACTTCGAAGGAGGATCTCAAACCCTGATTACTGCTCTCAAGGGGCACATAGAGGAGGCAGGGGGAGTGATTGGCCTGAATTCGAAGATCCAGAATATCACCAAAGAGGATCAGACGTTCAAGCTCATTCTCGGTTCAGGCCAGCCGGTCTCTTTTGATATAGTCGTGCTCGCTATCCCGCTACCAGTCGCCGCAGAGCTTTTAAAAGGTTTAGATCCCGGTTATGCTCGCGATCTTTCTTCTATCATTTTTTTCGGAGTTGTTTGCGGTCTCTTCCGTCTTAAAGAAAAGGTCAATCAGGCCTTCTGGCTGAACATCAACGACTCGCGCATCGCAGCCAATGGATTGATCGAATACACAAATTTGAACCCTCTGGAAGAAATATCGCCCGATAAGATTGTCTACATTCCTCTCTATGGTCCAATAGAGGATATATGGTTTTCAATGGATGAAGAGTCTTTGCGCCGCGAATTTTTTAACATGCTCAAAATCATCAAGCCAAGCCTGGAAGAGGACGCTGTTGTGGATTTTAGGGTTTTTAAATCCTCCCATGCCCAGGCCATCTGTACGGTTGGTTTTAAAGATAGAGTGCCTTCGGTAGCGACGCCGATAAAAAACCTGTTCCTTCTAGACTCAACCCAGGTTTTTCCTTCAGATAGGGCCTTGAGTGCCCTGATCGGGCTGGCCGAAAAAATGGTGGCAGAGAATCTTAGCAGACAGTAGCTGCCCATTTTGGGGTCCTCTTTTTCTTTATTTAAGCTCCCGAGCTAGATCAAAGATCAAATACCATGGGGTTGAGGCCATGATTTGAAATCGGCTTGTCAGAAACTCCTTCAGGTCGCTTTGCCTTTCAAATTCCTTAAAATCAGTCACGATAAAAAACCTGGGTTTAAGTCCCGCATACTTCCTAAAGTACAGCTCTTGAGCGGTTTTCTCACTCGAGCCTCGAAAGGTTCGGTTGATGGAGATATCCGTCGCGCTGTACCATATCCAACCAGACAGCCAACCATGGTACTTAAGGGTGGACCCATACTCGGGGTCCAAAAAGATGCAGCGCAGGCTGTGATCGACATGATTCCCAATTTCCTCAGCCACTTCAACGACTTTGGCAAAGTCCATATTCCTTTCTTGCCAGTTTCGTCTGATGACGACCTGCTTCACTCCATCTAAGGCAAAGGCCACGAGAACTACCGTCAGGATGGCTGCCCGTAATTTCCAAGGAGTTCGTGATTCGTTAAGCCGGGCAAAAATAACAGCTCCGAGGAATCCGACTGATACGGCCACTAAAGGGATGATCTGGAGATGATAATAGTGATGGGTGCTGGCATGATAATTGAAGACCACACAGAACATTATGTACCCCGCCCCTAAACCCAATAAGAGGGCGCGAGGAGTTTTTCTTGAATAAATCAACGGGAGGGCCAACAGGGTGAGGATCAATAAGCCGAATCCAACAATCAGCCCCACATTCTGGAACCATCCTTTGTAGAACAGGGAAGTAAAGAACAAGCGGGGCATGAAGCTCCAGCTGGCCTGCGATTGTAAGGTTTCGGAAATGAACAGGCTGCGAAGGTAGTAGATCGCCCCCGGAGCGGAGGCCACGAAGAAAAAAATCCACGAGTGGAGATGGACGAGCACCTGCCGAATTTTTTTCCGGGATATCATCAGCGCTCCGAAGGCGCCCAAAACCATGAATACACTCTGCACCTTTATGAAGATAGCTGCAGCCGCTAGAACCGCGGCGATCATAAGACGCAGCAGGTTAGGCTTTTCGGTGTAGTGAACAATCGCCAGGTAGGACAAGATCATGAACATGACCATCATCGGCTCTGGCAGGAAACTCCGGCTGGCCAAGATTCCAAAAGGGAGGAAGAGAAATACAGTCAAGGACAATACTGCGGCTGTTTTATTCCATAGTTTTTTGGATAGCAGGAATATTCCTGCTCCGCCGATAAGCCAGAAGATAACCGAAAGCAACCTGGGAAACCAGAAAGATTCTCTGCCTGTGATTCGATAGAATTGGGCGGTGATTTTTTCCATCACCGGCGGTTCATAATTGGGGGGCTTTTGGGCCTCGGCTCGCTGTCGTTGCCACTCCGAGGCGGCTGGATCAGCCATATAGTAGTAGTACCTTGTGAGCAAAGCACCCTGGTACTGCCTTGAAGAGTTGAACTCCAAGGGAGGATCGCTGATTCGGTAGACTCTGATGCCTAGAGCTAAAACGCACAAGATGCCGATGAGTAGCCATCTAAAGAGCGGCTTTTCCAGGAAAAAATCCTGTTGGTCGGTCGCAGAAGAGGTCATTGAATTCTCCTCTTTCTTAACCCGAATGGTCATTTCTTTCTCAGCCGGAAGAGAGGTCAAAACGGTTGTTTCTCTTCCCTTTAGTTTACGTAATCTGTTATTGACAATTAAAAATGGAAATGTTCAGGGATGTCTTCGCTCCAGTCGGATTTTTAACGCCATTCCCTCATCAATCTTCTCGGCCCTGCGGAACTCCGCATGTCTATCCGTTCCCTCACCCAAATATCTCGGCTGTCCTCAACCCTGCCCTGTGGATTATACGGTGCTCAGACAGTCCTCGGGCCCGACTCCGTCGGGTTCCCTCGAAGATTGAATCGGGAAGGCTAAATCCTCCGATGTCGCTTAATCCATCCCTGAACATTTCCATCCAATGCCCATACTAAATAGAATAGAACCCATTTGGCTTATTATATTACATAGCTAATAAAACAGAAAGATTTACTCTCGGATTGGATGTTTTCCGGCTGGTTGGCCAAAGGTTTTCTCAAAGGCTGGATATTCGCTCTAAGATAAATCGTATCTAATCAGTCAACATTATTCTTCCCTGAATTGGATCTGGCCCAGGGCTACACCGAGATTTCGGGGGTCAGGAAGGCCCTTCGCTTCCAGAGGATTCCAGGTCCTGGAGACTTTGAAGAGAAGGATAACCTCTTGGCCGACCTCTTCGGGCAGTGGGTAAGTATAGGTTTTCCAGACGGGCTCCCTAATCATGAAGTCAGCCAGCAGTCTTTTCTGTTTAAAAAAATCTTTTATCAACAGGATCTTCAGTCGGACAGGGTTTATTTCTAGATCTGGGTGCGATGCCAGCAGCGGAATCTCGATGACCGGTTTTTCGATGGTCATCATCAGGCCGCCGCTGCCTTTTGTCCAGCGGAATTTTGTACCGTCTTGTGTTTCTTCTACCTTGTAAAAGCCAAAATCTTGTTTGAGGTCGAATCGCTCCGATCGGTCCTTTAATGAAAGAGAATGGGTAGAATTCCAGAGATGCACAGCGCTGAAGATAATCGCAAACAGGACTATCAGGATTTTTGCATTCCGGCTGAATAAAGTCTTTTCTTCGGCCTTGTCCTCCAGCCGCCACAGAGAGAAAATGAGGGCCACCATAAGCCAAAATGTATATTTGATCTCGTAGCTTCCGATGTAGGTGTGAACCAAAAAAATCAAGAAGAGGGAGATGATGGCACAGGAGATACCGATCTGGAAGTATTTCCATCTGAAACGGCCGAAATACTGATGCATACTTTTTCTTATGGCTTTAAAGATTTCCCAGAAGATCCAGAAGCACAGCAGAAGAGAGATGAGGCCGAGTTCAGAACCAGCTTGAAGGAAATAGTTCTCGGCCGAATCTACCCATTCCTGGTAACGGCCCTGGTGTTGGGTCGCATAATTAGGGAGCTCGATGATGTATGCCCCTATTCCGACTCCTGTTAAAGGGTAATCCATGATCATCTGTCCAGCCATTCGCCATTGGTTGAGCCAGCGGATTTTAATGGTTTCCTTCAGGCCACCGTAGGGGGTGCTGCCCCCTGTTAACCTCTTGAAGGCCTCGGACTCTTTGGACAGGGACACGACAAGGAAAACAACGGCCATGACCAAAATTATGACGGTGACAGAAGCGATAATCCTCCGCCGTGGGATAAGGGCCCATTTTTTCCACTGGACCTGTTGGCTGAGGCTGAAAACCAGGAAGAAAACGAGGGAAAAGACAACACCGACGACACCGCTTTTGGAGCCTGTTTGCGGGAGGAGGAAGAGGCCTCCGATAAACAGGATGATGGACATGAGCCTCAAAATGCCTTTGAAGGCTATGATTCCAGCCAGGAGGACAGGCGTGAGAAGGGACAGAAAAGCGCCGAAGGAAAGGGGATCCTTGAAGGTGGCGTTGATGATGGATTCGTTTATCCTCATCGGCGTGTTGCCGAAGGTGATATCCCGGAAATGCTGATAAAAACCGAAACACAAGGCCACTGAAGTGCTGAGCAGCAGAACGATCAGGATCTTCCTGATGAAATCTTTATTCTTGATTGTGCTGGAGAGGATGAAGAAAAAGGCAAATCCGGTGAGATAATTCAAGGCAAAAAACAGGGTGCTCATCATGGCCCCCCCTGAAGTGACGCCCCGAACATTGGTGGACAGCTCGTATATGTCATCGGCCAGGAAAGGATAGAAATGGGCATACCTCAAAAAGGTGATGATCCCCGAGACTGAGACCAAGATCGAAAACAGGATCATGGGTCTAAAGAGGGGATGTTTGAAGGATAGAGGGGGAGTGAAGAGGGCGTTATGGAGGAGCCACCCCCAGAAATAGAACAGGAACAGGACTAAGGCCGAGGGCCCATGAGGAGTCTGTTCGAAAATCCCGAAAAAATAGGGCAAGCTGTTCACAAGCGGAAAAAGAAAGATAAAAAGGAGAGTACCGCGGTTCAAATCGGCTGCTGTCAGGACAGAAACTATGAGGAGGAGCGGGAGCAGGACCAGTTGGAAAGGTCTGATTAAGGGAACATACTTGATGTAGAACCCGTAGAGGCCGGCGGCAAAAATGACAAAGGCAAACAGAAAAATGATTCTTCTATTCATCCGGCATCTGTTCCTTCTTCTCGGTAAAAAAAGAATAGTAGCCGAGATAGTGGAGCAGAAAAAAGCCGATGAGACAGATAAAAATAAACAGCAGCAGCCTGAGTCTGGTCTGGATAAAATTAAACAGGACTCCAGCCAGGGAGAAGAGAGCGGAGATGAAAATCAGAAGGAGAGTCGCCTTTGTCTCGGAAAATCCTTTTTTCAGGAATCGGTAATGAAAATGGTCGGTGTCTCCAGTGAAGATATTCTGCCTTCTGTAGACCCTCCTGGTGATCGTGACCAGGGTTTCCAGGATGGGGAGGAAGAGAATGATGATCGGAATCATCAAGGCCATGGCCAAGGAGACTTTCCGATGGATTTTGGAGATGGAAAGAACAGCCAGGAGGAACCCGATCACCATGCTCCCAGAATCACCGAGGTAGATTTTTGCCCTCGGGAAATTGAACGGATAGAATCCGATCATGGCTCCTAAGAGAACGGCGATCATCACCACGATATGGAATTGAGCGGACATGAAGGCCAAAATTCCCAAGGATAAAGCCGCGAAAAAGGACACCCCTACGGCTAAACCATCCAGACCATCCATGATGTTGACCGCGTTGGTCACTCCCACCACCCAGAGGATGGTCAGAAGGAAAGAGAGGAAATCAAAGCCCAGGCTTTTGGTTCCGAGGAAGGGCACGCTGATTTCAGCGATTTTAAACCCGGCAAAGTAGATCAGGATGGCCGCGATGATCTGAAGCAGGAATTTTTTGACAGCCTCAGCTCCCTTTAAATCATCGTAGATGCCCAAGGCGAAGATGATCAGGACAGCGAGGGATAACAGGCTGTAGCTGGCGTCTTCCTCGATGTCATGGAAGATGTGGCTAAAGGCGATGCGCATGAAAAGAAGGGAGAAGATGAGAGAGAGGACGATGGCCAGACCCCCGATTCTCGGGATTTTCTTTTCCTTGAACCCCCTCTCGTCGATATGATTAAAATTTTTTTGGAGGGCAGAAAATTTTTTCATGAAGAGAGACAGGATACAAGCGAGAACGGCAGGAAGGACGAGGGCGATGATGAGGATTGATGTATCCATGATCTATCTTACGAAAACCATATAACCAGGAGGCTGTTCGGGCCTAGAAAGCAAACCCTAGAGCCATCCCTAAATCCAGCCCACCGATATTAAACCCTATTTCAGCGGGTCTCATGTGACAGTGATTATAACTTATATAGACGTCCATTATAAATTCTTTCATGAATTTTTTTAAACCTTTTATCCTTGTATACCCTCCGGTCCTCACCACAAAGCCGAATTTATCCTCTTTGACTTTTCCTATGGGATTCCTCTCCTCGAAGAGGTTATAGGTCAATCCCCCTCCCGCATACAGGTTGATTTTCTTCTTCAAGAAGACATACCTGAGGTGAACTCCGATGGGTCGGAGGATGACTCGTGTTGCTTCTTGAGTATAGGTGAGCTTGCCTCTTTTGTAATAATAGGTAAGGGAAACATAAAACTCCAGATTTTTCCAGACAGACCGGCCGATATCGAACCCGTACTTCACGCCCTGTCCGTAAATATCCCTAAAAGCCTTTTCAGAGGGATTAAAATAGGATGCACAGATTTCTAATCGAGCGATTTCTGCCCGAAGCGGAGAGAGAAGGACAAAAAGACAGATTCCAGTGAGGAAGACGATCTTTGTTGTCTGCAGTCTCAATCTACACCACATCCACGAAAGTGGGTTCACTTTCTCTCCCGTATCGATCCACGGCTGTCAATCCATACCTGTAAACTTTATCTTTTTCGACCCGACGATGCAAGTACTCGAAAGTTTGGACATCGACCTCACTTAACAGGGCTGCCCCTTCCGCTTCGATGAGATAGATTCTGTATTTGGTGATAAACCTATTTTCTGGATTTTCGCCCCAAGCCAGAAGGTTGATGTATTCCAGCTGCGCCAGAGATCGATTGGTCCTCTTTTCTCCCCGGAAATTTAAGGGTGGAAAGAGTGGAGGGAGTTGAAGGTTCAAGGTGACCTTTAGTTTTTGAGGGCTGTTCGAAGTGTTATCATCCCGGACCATGATTTCTCCCTCGTTGGTTTCTTCGGACAGGCTGGAGATATCCACTCGAACCTGGATTTGATCCCTCTCGCCTGTGGATGTTCCACTCATCGGAGAGATGTCTATCCAGCTTCTGTTGGCTGTGATTTGGTAACGGAGAGTGCCTGCCCCTGAATTTCGGATAGTGAATGTCTTAGCGGGAGGGTTGGTCCCGCCTGCCATGGCCGTGAAGTTGAGGGACGTTCTGTTCAGTTTGATCGTCGGGCTGAGGATGGCCAACTTGACAGTGAGGATTCGGGGGCTGTTCGAGGCGCCCTCTCCTTGTATCCTGATTTTGCCTTCGTAGTTGCCGGCAGAGAGGAGGGAGATATTGACCGAAACCTTTATTCTATCCCATTCTCCTTCAGAGACCCCTGATGTTGTGGAGACCAGGATCCAGGTCTTGGTCGCGGTGATCGTGTAGGAGAGGGTTTGCTCACCGCCGTTTCTGACCTTGAAAATTTGAGGCTTTGGGTTTGACTCTCCCTTCACGCCTTCGAAAGAAAGAGAGGATAGATCTGTTTGGATATGGGGCCCCAGGATGGTCACTTCGACCGTGATGATCAGGGGACTGTTGGAGGCGTTTTTTCCCGTGATGGTAATCTCCCCCTGGTGGATTCCTCGGATGAAAGAAGAGATATCCACAGAGACTTGAATCGTGTCCCATTCTCCTGTCGACGTCCCGGTTTGGGGTGAGACTTCAATCCAGTCTTCAGCCGGACTGATTTGGTATTTGAGAGTTCCCTTGCCTGAGTTTCTGATTTGGAGTATCTGCGAAGCGGGTTGAGTTCCCCCATAGATGGCCTCATAGGAGAGGGTGGTTTTATCGACTTCGATGATGGGGCTGGAAATACTCAAATCGATAGTTATCACTCGTGGACTGTTCGGAGTATAGTCGGCGGCGACTGAGACTTCCCCTTTGTATGATCCTCGGCCCAAGTTGGAAACATCGACCGAAACTGTGATTTCATCCCATTCGCCGGTTGAGGTGCCGGTGGTGGGAGAGAGGATTATCCATGGCGCACTGGCGGTTATCTGGTAGGAAAGTGTTCCTTGGCCTGAATTTTTAACCTTGAATTTTTGGGCTGCAGGCAGCGGCTCTCCTATGGTAGCCTTGAAAAGAAGGGATGTGGAGTCTATTTCTAAAGAGGGTAAGGTGGTAGCGAGCGCCGCGTAGAAAGTTTCTGCCATGAGTTGATAGCCCGCTTCGTTGGGATGAGTCGCATCGCTGTACAACGCAGGCCCTGCAAATGTGCCCCCAAAGGCCTTGAATTGATCTACAAACTGGACATTCAGTTCAGAGACTATGGATTTTATTTTTTCGTTGAGGGCGAGGATCCGTTCTTTTAGCAATCCCTCAAAAGGGTCCTTAGGAATGATAGAAGCGAGAAAGACGGTCATCCCCAATCCCACGGCGCTTTCCACCATTTTTTTCAAATTAAAAGCGGCTGTGTCCATGGAAATGCCAAAATCTATGACGTCATTCGTGCCTTCCATCAGAAAGATTGTGCTGGCTTGGTCTTCGCTTATCACAGAACTAATCCGGCCTAGGCCTTCTGCTGTTTTTTCGCCTCCCACACCGCGGTTTATGACTTCGCTGTCTTTTATGTTTTCATCGATCAATTTTTCCAAGCGCGGGATGTATCCTTTCTCGGGAGCATCTTCATTATTTATGGTGCCCAAGGTGATGCTGTTGCCAAACCCGATATGTTTGTCCCTGTCTAAGGCAAGAGTTCTGGGGAAATCGACTTCTTCTTTTTCAGCCAAGAAGAACTTATACGCTTCATAGAAGGAGAGTAAGGCTATTTTGATTTCTGTCCCACTCTGCCACAAAAGGGCTATTCTGTCCCCAAAGGAGGTGAGTTGGAGAGGATAGGCGATGCCTTTATACCTAGAAATATGGATTTCAGGGATCCACTCCTCTCCCATCCGGAAGGTTAAAAAAACGTTATGCCACCCGTTCTCGTATCTCTGCCAGGTCACGGCGGGAATCGTATCCATGAGCAGAGAAAGAGAGGGGGTAGTATCTGCCAAATCTTGATTTTTGGTAATCCGGGTTTCTTCCTCCCATCGAGTCCCGTCCCAACAAGAATGATACAGCTCATAGTCGTCTCCGTCATAGGCGCTCCAGACAAGATGAGGAAAACCGTTGAAATCCAAAGCCAGGGAAGGGTTCAGATGTGGGACATCAGGTTCACGGTTGAGGCTTCTAGGAGCCTCCCATTTTTGGCCATCAAACCGAGTGGACAAGATTTCATCACGGTTTCTGAGCTGTCCGACGTAGAATAGCCAGATACTATCGGTCCCGTCGACGATGATCTGAGGGCTGAGAATTGAGGAAGACGCAGAGGAGCTTATCTCGAATGTTTGTCCGGTCATCATATTCTTGACCAGGAGAGTGTATTTTTTCTGGAAAAAATTTATCCAGCTTACCCATAAATCATGACTGGAGGAGAAATCAGCAGATGGTGAAAAATTAAAACCTTTTTGATCGACTGTCACCTGCCTCAGTTGAGTCATTTTTCTGTTCTTTAATTGAGCTATGTATATTTCCCCTCTAGTAGACTCTCTTTCTTCCCAAAGGATCCACATTTCCCCGGCTTTGTTCTTTCTGACCTGAGCCGAATGGACATTGTTTCCATGGGTGAGCTCTTGAGTGGAGATCTTTTGAGTATCATCTTCCTTGGCTAAGGTAGCTAAACTGAGGCTTCCTTTTGGGTTTATCAAAACGAGTCTAAAATTTCCCTGATGATCGAAGTAGGGGAACCCTCCTTTTCCCTTTAGGGATAGAATATGTCCCTCACCGAAGGGGCAGACCATCAGGACAAGAGGCAGGAAGACCAGAACAGATAATATCCGTTTCCTAACGGGACTGGGATTTCTTTCGTCTTCTTTCATCTTTTTAGCCTGAGTCGATTCAGACGCTCTTTTTCTTGATGCAGATATGTTGGATGCCAATTTGGAAAGATTTATTATAAAAAAGAAAATATGAGAATATCAACTTTAAAAATATTCATGTTTTTGACACCAAAATTTTTCTGTGCTATATCTTCTTTCCAGATGAGGACAAGAGAAATGATCGAAAACAACCTCTCCTTCAAGATGATCACAGGAGTCCCATCCCTCTGCTCTTCAGTCCCTCTTGGCGTCATCAGAAGCTGGAAATAAATCGCTTTTAATGTCAGGATCAACACCATGAACGTGCTTTTTGTCTATTCTCTGGCCGATGCCTCTTTCCCTCCGGTGAAGCCTCTCAATTCATGGGCTAAAATCCAGCTAGGGATTTCCTACATTTCTTCTTGTCTGAAACAGGCGGGCCACAGAACAATGCTTGTTGTCCCCAGACGCCGACGCTTTCAGAATGATGTCCAGAGAGTCTTCCAGATGTTTTCCCCTGATCTAATTTGTTTTACGGCTGTGTCTACGGAATATTCCTTTGTGGAGAAGGTCGCCCAGTTCATCCGGGAGAAGGCACCAGAAGCGTATCTGGTTGTTGGTGGCCCTCATGCATCCCTTCAGCCGGAAGTGGTGTCAACGGGACCTTTTGATGCCGTCTGCATCGGCGAGGGAGAATACCCGATGGTCGAGCTTGCTTCAGTCCTCCAGGAAAAAAAGCAGCCCAGTGGGATACCAAATCTATGGATCAAGAGAAACCATTCTATCGAGAAAAACGATTCACGGGATTTCATCCAGAATTTGGACGAACTCCCTTTTCCGGATAGGGAGATCTGGCGGCCTTGGGTAGAACATGATTCTCTGCACACGATCCTGCTGGGGAGAGGATGTCCCCACAACTGCACCTACTGCTGCAACCATATGCTCAGGAAGCTCTCTAAGGGTCAATATGTGCGTTTCAGGTCGCCATCGAATGTCATCCAGGAAATGGGGTGTGTATCCGAGAGTTTTCCTGATCTTTCTGGAATGTATTTCGAGGTTGAGACCATCACGGCCAATCAAAAATGGGCTTTCGAGTTTTGTGAAAGGCTCGAGGAGTTCAATGCTTTCAGAAAGAATAAAATAGGTTTCGGGACGAATGTGAGGGTGATTCCCAACAGAAGCTTGAGGCCGCTCTTCAAAGCTTTCAGCCGGGCCGGCTTTTCGTATATAAATTTAGGCATTGAGTCTGGCAGCGAAAGAGTCAGGAGCAAAGTCCTGAAACGGGCAGACAGTAACGAAGACTTGATTCGTACCTGCGATGAGGCACGCGAGTCTGGTTTGAGTATAAATGCCTACAACATGATCGGTCTCCCAGGTGAAACTCCTCAGGATTTCCGCGAAACACTGGAAATCAACCGCAGATGCCTCCCTGATAATAACTATTTGTCCATCTTTTACCCGTATCCTGGAACAGAGCTGCACCGGGTTTGTCTGGAAAGGGGCCTTCAGCTGAAGCGTGAAGAGGAAAGCTTGGAAAGATTCCGGCCGGTTTTAGGGCTGTCCGAATTTCCAGATAGGAAGGTCAATCATTATTTTAGATGGTTCGACTGGTATGTTTACAGAGGAAGGAGATCGTTATTGAAAATATTGTCCCATGCCTTCTTCCGGACTCTCGGTGCCTATCCTCGGCTGTTCCGCACCTTCCGGCTGTTCACCTCCCGCGGCCCCTTGGCCGCATTGAGACGGTGGATGAGGTAAACGGTTCGATGAAGCAGCGTATCGCCATCATTGTCTATCATTCGGTAGACAGAACGCCCGACATCTGCACGATCAGCCCCGATGCATTCCGCCGACAGATGGATTTTATCCGTGACCACTTTCCGATAATTCGACTTGATGAAATCAGGGAGGCCCTGGTCGATCAGGGCTCGACGATAAAAGTGATCATTACCTTTGATGATGCTTTCACCGACTTTTATGAGTGTGCCTATCCGATCCTGGATAAGTTTAAAATTCCCTCTACAGTATTTGTCGCCACAGGTTTTATCGGCGGATTCAATGATTGGGATGCCCCATTTCATAAATGCCGCAAAAAGTCAGTGATGAATGCCAACGAGCTGCGGGAATTGCACAAAACAAAGCTCGTGGAGTTTGGCTCGCATGGCATCGACCATCTGCCGATGAGCAGGCTCGAGGTCGATGAGATGAGGCGCCAGTTAGCGGGATCCAAGAGTATGCTTGAAGATTTGCTTTCAACCTCGATCACCATGTTTGCCTATCCCTATGGCCGATTAAGGGACATTTCCCCTTTAACAACCCAAATCTTGTCGAATACGGACTACAAGATTGGAGTCACCACCCGCTGGGGAACACGCCATTCAGTAAAGGACATTCTATGCCTTCGCCGTATTTATCTGCGAGAGATGGATAGTCAACGTATGATCAAATCAAAAATTGAGGGTCTTTTCGACTGGATTCCCCTGCTGAAGGAAAAAGTGATCTTCGGGATGCGAACTCTCAGGATGTAAAAAGCGATGGTTTCCGTAATTGTACCAAGCTATTATTCCCAAGCCACCATCGGTGAATGCCTCCGGTCATTGACAGCTCAAAGGAGCAAAGAGAGGTTTGAAATCCTGGTTGTCAATAGTTCTTTCGACGAGACCGATAAAATTGTGAGAGAACATTTCCCGACAGTTCGCCTTATTCAATTAGACAAGAGAGTCTTTGCCGGGACAGCCAGGAATATAGGAATTCAAAAAAGCAAAGGGGAGATAGTGGCCTTTGTCGATGCCGACTGTTCTCCTTCTCCTGATTGGTTAAGCAGAGTCGTCTCCTGGCATCGGAAAGGCTATAGAGTTGTGGGTGGTTCTATAGCTAATGGAAGTCAGGAAAACATCTTTAGTAGAGCTGAGTATCCATTGGAAATCATGGAGTTCTCTCCAAACAATTCAAAGAGAGAGGTCCAGTTTGTTTCAGCTGCTAACTGTTCATTCTCGAGAGAGGTGTTTACCAGACATGGTTTGTTTCCAGATATTCGCGCTGGAGAGGATTTAGTCCTCTGCCAGAGAATAGTCAAGCGGGGTGAAAAAATCATCTTTGATCCGGACTTAAAGGTTTTTCACAGAAACGACATTGGTTTCACAAGTTATGTTAAGAAGCAGATCATGCATGGCCAGTATTCTTATGAAGTGAGGCAGCTGGAGAAGATATCCGGCTCTTTTATAAATAATCCCTTCCTTCTACCCGTTTTAATCCCAATCCTCCCGCTCCTGAGAGCGGCGAGAGTCGTCTATCGTTCAGTGTACCTAAAAAATAAGCTCATTCTAGATATTTTGAGCACATTTCCTCTGTTTTTTTTGGGCTGTCTTATGTGGAGCCTTGGCTATGCCAAGGGATATGCCCGTCATGTACTGAGCTCGTTAGGATTGATCCAGGCTTAGATATGGTTTCTTTGGCAAAAGACATGAGAGAACCCATTCCTAAGGTATCCATTGTTATCCTCAATTGGAATCAAAAAGATATGACCTTGGGCTGTCTTCGGTCTTTGAAGAAAATAAGCTATCCCCATTATGAGATTATACTGGTGGATAACGGGTCGACAGATGATTCGGTATCTGCAGTAAGAAAAGAATTTCCTGAGATTGAGATTATAGAGAACAGCAGAAACTTAGGAGTGGCCGGAGGAAGGAATGTGGGCATCGAGCATGTCCAGCAGAAAGGCACAGATTATCTTCTTTTCTTGGATAACGATACAGTCGTGGACGAACATTTTATAACTGAAATGGTCAAAGTGGGGGAGGAAGATAGAGAAATAGGTATTCTAACAGGGAAAATTTATTTTTATTCAGAGCCAAACAGAATCTGGTGTGCCGGAGGCTCCTTGAGTCTGTACCGCCGGCACATCAGTGCTATCGGATACGATGAGGTGGACAGGGGACAATATGATGACCTAAAGGAGGTCGATCACGTGGCCGGCTGCTGCTTGATGATTAAGAAGAAGGTCATTGATGAAATAGGAATTCTTGATCAGAATTTTATTGAATATTTCACAGAAGATACGGATTGGTGTCTCAGGACAAAGAGAAGAGGGTACAAGATCATGTATGTCCCCAACGCAAAATTATGGCATCATGTCGTAAAAAAAACCTCTGTGAGTGAGAGATACTGGTATTTGCAAGGAAGAAACATGATGTGGTTGATGCGGAAACATGCTCGCTGGCACCACTGGATTGGCTTCAGCCTCTTCTTGGTGGCGGCTGCGGTGAGGGTTCTCTATCGCGAGATCAAAGCCGGGAATCTGAAACAAGTTCTGAGGATGGTCAAAGGATCTTTGGATGCATTTAAGATTAAAAAATAGGCTTTGTTTCAAATTCGCCTGCGGATAATGGGGATAAAGATAAAATAATGAGCACCGGCAGAACGATTTTGAAAAATATCAGCGCTCTGTTTGGCGCCCAGCTTATCACGGGCTTACTTACGCCCCTATTATTAATATACATTGCTCGCAAATTAGGAGATGAAGTATTTGGCAAATATTCCTATGTCCTGGCTCTGACGACCATCTTTTTGCTTATCTCAGAGTTTGGAATAAAGAGTGTTGCCATAAGAGATATTGCCCGAGACTCTTCGAAAATAGGGACATATTTGATAAATGTCGTTGTTTTGAAACTTTTATTTTCCGTCTTCTCTCTTTTTGTTCTGATTTTATTCGTCAATCTGATGAATCCTCCTCATGATACGACCCTGGCTGCCTATATTTTTGCTGGAGGCCTGTTCTTTCAATCCATGTCCTATGCGTTCAGGTGGATCTTCCATGCCCTCCAGATTATGGAGTATGAAGCATTGCATAGAGTACTGGAGCGAGCTCTGCTCCTGGTTATGAGTGTCGCGGTCATTTGGAAGGGATTTGGCCTGATTGCGCTGAGCTGGGTCTTTTTGGTCACCCAAGTCATCATTTTTATAATGAGCATATTCTTTGTAGCGAAAAAAATTGTCATCCCTCGACTTAAAGTCGACTTATCTTTCTGTAAATACGTAATCCAGACAGCTATATTCTTTGCCTTCTGTGAGGTTTTATGGATCATCTATTTCAAGATAGACCTGGTGATGCTTGCCAAACTCAAGGGAGAGACAGAAGTGGGCTGGTACAATGCTGCCTATGTGATTGTCAATTTTGTCACCCTCATTTCTATGCTATCCATGCAGGCCATTTTTCCGGCTTTGTCGGACTTTTATAATAGGGAGAGACATAGACTTAAAAAAACCATAGAGATATCATTGAGATATCTTCTTCTTATCGCCCTGGCCGCAGTCCCTGTTCTGTTCCTCTTTTCTGACAGAATCATAAATCTCATATACGGAAGTGGTTACTCCGATTCGATTAACGCTCTGAAAGTATTGATCTTTGTCATCATTTTTCTTTTCCCAGGTAATTTATTTGCCCATACTCTGGCCTCCTCGAATAGGCATAAAATGCTTTCTTTAATAAATTTTACCGGAGTGATCGTCAATATCGGATTAAACTTTATCCTCATTCCAAGATTCAGCTATATGGGTGCAGGAATAGCGACAATTATCACAGAAGTTATGTTGTGCTTCCTGCTTTACTATGCTGTTTTAAGGTTTATCAAGATCCAGGGATCGAAGATCATCTTGAGTCTGCTGCCGGGCTTGGTGGCCATGGTTTTGATCATCCATATGGCTTCTCCTTTCCCCTGGATTCCTGTCATTGTCTTTTCCCTTTTGGTATACTTCGTTTCGGCCTTCCTAACAGGATGTATAAAAAGGGAGGACCTTTCGCTGCTGTTTAGGATTATCAAGAAAGAAACACCTCTGTCTATCGAGGAGATGAAATGAGAATAGCTATTCTAGCCCCCCATGCTGGACATGTTGCCGGAGGGATAGAGACGACTGCCAAAGGGCTCAGGGATCACTTCTTGTCTGAAAATGACTGTGAAGTATTCAGCCTCACTAAGACTCCATGGACAACAAGAGTCCCAGGGTTTAGAGGGCCGCAGTCTGCGACTCTTGTGACAAGGTTGAGATTGAATTACCTGAATCATTTAATCCCTCGTATGTACATCATCAAGAATTATGCCCTTCCGGAATTTTCATACTCCTACAATCTTTTCCCGGTGCTTAAACGTTATAATCCTGACATTCTCATAAATTTAAATGTCTCGATAATTGCCCTTTTCTGCAAGCATTTCCGTTCTAGGTATCAAGTGCCATTCATAAATGTTGGGGAGGCCGGATGTATCTATATGGAAGTGAAAAGTGCTATGACCAGGCCAGATGCCTATGTGGCGCTCACCCCTGTGGCCAAAAGATATATAGAGAAAAGGGTACCTGGCCTGCACGTGGAAGTGATTCCCAATGGAGTTGACCTAAACCTCTTTTCGCCAGGAGGCCCAAGCCTGACGACGGATTATCTATTAGCCAAATCCGCAAATCCCAACTTGAGTCTCACTCGTCCTTTTGTCTTATCGAGTTCCAGGCTTGTCAGGGAAAAAAGGCTGGACCTTCTCATAAAGGCCGTCAGTCGACTGGAGACAGGAACATTGATCCTTGTTGGTGACGGTGCAGCCAGGAAAAAGCTGGTTGAACTGGGAGACAGACTTCTTAGAAATAGGATTGTCTTCACGGGCACGATGAGTCAGGAAAAGCTGGCCAAGCTGTATAGATTATGTGATGTCTTTTCTCTGCCCTCCCATAATGAAGCTTTTGGCAATGTCCTCGTAGAAGCCATGGCCTCTGGCTTGCCTGTAGTGGCCACACATGAGGAAGGATTTCAATGGATCGTGGGTGATGAGGGAGGAATCCTTGTCGACGTCACAGAGACCCAAGCTTATGCTCAGGCATTAAACAAGGCCTATGCAAGTGATTTTGGGGATGGGCCTGAAAGACAGGCCCAGAGATTTTCCTGGCAAGTGGTCATCAAAAAATACATGAAATTAATAGAGAGTATTTTAAGCAGGGATGAATAGCGAGTCTTCTGGATGCGGTAGAGCACTCAGCCAAAATTTTTGTGAATAAATTATGAATTCTCATAAATTAATAATTTCCTTTTTAAAAATATTATTATTTTTTCTCTTCTTTTGTTTGATAAGTCTTGTCATAGAAATGACTTTCTTCAACAAAGACTTTTTTTTTAGAGGGGCAGGTCGGACTGAGACCCCGTTTGATTACTACTGGATTCGTCATCTGGCCGTTTTTCTGGTGTTGGCCGTCACCTTTGTTATCCAGAAAAAGCAAATCCATTTCAAAAACGTAAAGCCCTATTCAGCGTTGTTTTTATTCCTCGTAAACATCGTTCCCGGAATATCCTTCTTGAGCAAATACTTTGTCCTTTTTCTGTCCTTCTTGTTATTCCTGTATATAAAATCTGATAAAAACATCTGGAGATTTAAACATTCGCTCCGTAAGAATTTATCCATAATCGTCTTTTTCTTTGTTTTATTTATCCTTTTGTTTCCTCTGCTCTTCAAAGAGGGTTATCTGTATGACCCGCTCTCGCTGTTCAGGAATCTGCCTGGATATCGATTATCCCCTGTTTCAGGATTGAGAGAGACGACAGGGGCAGCCAGTGATTTATTCGATGCTTTTCTGCCTGAATGGAGATACACCTATCAATCCATAAGGGAAGGCGTCTTTCCTCTTTGGCGGTACAACAAAGGATTGGGAGTATCGTTATACGGACAATCCTATCATCCCGAAAAGCTCATCTCATTCATAGTCAAGCCTTCTGAGGCTCTCACTCTCCGCGTCCTGCTTAAGTTATTCTTGAGTATGATGGGAATGTTTTTTCTGTTGCGTGCGATGAAGATCAAAGATGTATCATCCATTATAGGAGGGGTCGCTTATGCTCTTTCTGGTTTTATCATCGGCTGGCTGCATGGTCCTCAATCTTCTGTTGCTTATCACATCCCGTTTCTCTTCTTATTTCTGATTAAATTCCTTCAATCAAATCAAATAAAATTTCTGTTTTATTTTGCCATCTGGTGTGGGTTGGCTATTTACTCTGGTTTTCTGGCTGTAGCCGGGTATTCTTTTTATGCTGTTGGACTCTTTCTCGTTATATTCTTGTTGTTTAGCAGGCAGCGATGGATCAGAAAGATCAAAGCGATTCTTAAGATATCGCTGTTCTGGATCTTAGGCATGGTGACGGTCTCCTTTAGTTTTGTCCTGTTGTTTTATTCCGCCTTCATCAGCAAAAGTCTTGATATTACCTATCGTCAGGTGGGTCGAGTCTTTTTTCTCCCCCCTAAATATTTTATGAATATCCTCTTTCCTTCCTATCATGGTTGGGATATCTCTCCTGAGATCAGGCCCTACGTGAGCTCAGTCTTGTTACTCTTCTTAATATTAGGTCTTCTTCTCTTCAATCTGGGATTCAAAAGATTGAGAGGTCGGATAGACGGGAAGGAACAGTATTTCATTTCTTTTTTTCTTCTGCTCATCCCTTTTATCATGGCTATGTTTGGTCTTTTCCCTTTTTACCAGCTGAGTTGTAAGCTGCCTGTTTTGAATTCCTCCCCCCTTTCTCGACTTCAAAGCATGACGTGTTTTATCCTCGTTGTCCTTGGAGCTTTGGGGCTGGAGTCGTTCACTCTTTTTTATCACAAAATTAAAGGCTTTTATAAGAAAAGAAAATATCTCTTCTGGGCATTGACTGAAATATTATTCCTGGCAGCTGTTTTCATGGCCATAACATCCCTAATCTCGGAAAAAGAGAAAAGCCACCATGCCTTCTATCCTGTATTTATCTTATTATCCCTCGTCATCCTGGCCTTTCAATTATCCATTTTCTTAAAAAGGAAGGCCGTTTTCTTCCTTATCATCCTGCTTCCCTTGGTTACGGCTGAAACCGTGATTCAAAATCGGCGTTATGTCCCGGTCAATAAAAAAATCCATTTCATCACAGAAACAAAGGTTCCTGTTCTCGATTTTATTAAAAAAAATTCAAGAAAACATGAGGGAAGTTTATCCTTTGATGGGAATTTTAATATCGGAGGAACCCTAGGAAATTATGACCTCAGGGAAACCATCGTCCACGAATTCCACCCTCCTGACTACAGGGCTTTAATCGTCGATACGTTTACTGAGAAGTCTTTTGCCACCCCAACAGCCCCTTACTTGTTATCCTGGGAGACTGATTTTACCTCTTCTTTTATTCAGCTCATGGGAGTGAAATATCTCATATTCCGGTTTGAATTTGATGGACAGAATCTCCCTCCCTACTACAGACTCGTCTACGACAACCTCGATGGAAAGGTCTATGAAAATAGGCTGTACAGGAAGAGCAGGGGAATATTTTTCGGCAGGCCCAAGTTTTTTAGGCCAGAAGACAGAGAAGAAGTCATAGAGAGTATTAAATCCATGGATTACTCGAAATACGTCTATATCGAGGGCGATGGGGGAATGGATTTAATGTATTCAGACCCTATATCCTGTTCGGTCCGCATCATAGAATATACACCCAATAGAGTGATCTACAGGTATCAAGCCAGCAGCGACGGAATCCTCACTTTTTCCGAGGAATATGATAGGGGTTGGTCTGTTACGGTAGACGGGAGAAAGTCCGAGGTTCTGAAGACAAACCTGATATTTAGGGGCGTGGCCGTTAGAAAAGGAAAAGGTGAAATTATTTTCAGATACCATGTATCTAAAGTCTTTAAAATTTTAGTATGGATTGGATTGACTGCCTTGCTGACTCTGGTAGGCTTGTATTTATTTTCAGATAGAATTAGGAATAAAGCGAGAAAATAGACTCCTGGATATATGTCTGTCTTGAGCCTGACCAGACTGATATGGTATCCATGAAGATAATCCAAGAAAGCATACTCATAGATGATATTCTTAGGATTTTCTCATCCTTCATAGCATTCCCATCGACAAGGAAGACTCATTCGCGAGGCTAGCTGAATAACATTTTTTTTCTCGCAAAAAAATTCCAGAAAAAGACAAATCCAGTAGAGAATAATTTAGAAATTAAATAATGAAAGTCCGTTATCTCTGTGAAAAACCAGATAAAGAATTCGTTAATACCAACGCCGACTAGACCGATAATCGAGAATATCATCAATTCAACCCGGCAGTCTTGGATGCTTCTTTTGGCAAAGACCCAGAATATACTCAGAAGATAATTCGTTATAAGACCCAAGATAAATGCCAGAGCGGCTGATACCAGGTAATGGATTCTGAGGTATTCTGTAAAGAAAAAGAGAGAACCAATGTCCACGACATAAGCGAATGCCCCAACAAATGTGTATCTGAGAAGCTGGATAGAAGTCTGGTCGCTTTTCTCCAAGAGGAATGATTTAAGATTCACGCTCCTCCTCGATGATCTCATGATATTCTTCATCAATATTGATATCCCATACCGAATAACTCCCTCCCAAGATATTCCGGACGGTATAAAGAGCGCTGAGCATGGAGTGATCCTGATTGTTGTATCGATGCAGACCGTTACGCCCCATCGTGTGGAGATTCTCTAGTGTCGATAAATAGCCTCTTATTGACTCCAATCGTTCTTTGTATCCCTCATCATAGATCGGGTATGTCTTGGGTGATCTGATGACAGTTCCATCCAAGATTTGTTTTTGGGAGGCAAAATTGAGCCTTTCAATCTCTTCGATTCCGAGTCCGATCAATTCTTTATCCTCCATTCTCCAGATATCATCTGTATCGAAACAGAAATATTCCAGGCCAAGAGAGGTTGTTTGTGGGTTTGGCACCATGTCCGGACTCCAGTTTATATAGTTTTGGATGCGGGCGGCTTTAATATCAGGAGAGTGAATATAGATCCAATTGTCAGGGAAGATATCAGGTTTATCGATGATGAGGCCCACTGTAAAAAAATCTCTGTATCTTAGAGAGTTTGCAGCTTGTAGAATATGATGAGGTACAACCGGATGGATGGCTTTGACTAATTCCCTTAAGGGCATGGTAGATAAAAAGTAGTCCCCGGGGACCTCTTCGTTTGTTCCATTAGCCTGAACAATCATGGAGACTATTCTGTTCTGACGTCTGTTAAGTTGGGTGACGTTAGAGTTTAACCAGACAGCACCCCCATTTTTTTCGATGATATCCTTGGCTTTGTTCCACATCTGCCCCGGACCCTTCCGCGGATACTGAAATTCATCGATAAGAGTGGTTAGCTGGCTACCCTTTAAAAAGCCTAAGGAATTCAATATAGCTTTGCTCAAAGATAAGCCCTTAATTCTTTGGGCAGCCCAATCGGCTTGAATTTCTGTACAGGGGATCCCCCACACCTTTTCTGTATAGGTTTTGAAGAAAATATTGTAAAGCTTTTTTCCGAATTTGTTTGAGACCCACTGCTCGAAATTACTGACATTCTTATAGGGATGGACTTGTGAATATAGATAACTCAATATCACTCCCAGGGAAGTGATCAATCCTAGATTCGTCAATGCGTTCAGTGGCTTTAAAGGATAGTAAAAGAATTTGTTGTTATAATAGATGCGGGATAATCTTGGGCGTTTCAAGAATTCATCCCCTAATATTTCATTCCAGATTCCATTTATCTCTTCGTATTTAGTGAAAAAGCGATGTCCTCCGGTGTCGAATAAATAATTTTTGTAGTTTACGGTCTTGGAGATTCCGCCCACATCGGTATCTTTTTCAAACACTGATGCATGAAGATGATGCTTTGTGGCTTCGTAGGCTGCTGTTAAACCTGCTGGCCCGGCTCCTATGACAATGAGATCCATACTTAAAATTCCCTTACTGTGTAACTTCCCCAAAAAAAAACCGAATTATCATTACCGTGAAGCTAATCATTTTATTAATTTTTAAAAAAAAAGCAAAAGAAAGAATGATTAGTGAGCACCCCGTTTTCCGTGATGGCATTTAATTCGCGCATCGAGCCAACTCTTCTTTCTTTTGACCCCAATAGGTTTCCCATTCTCCGTTGAGTTTCAGCAGCCTCATCTGGAGCAGAGGGTCGACTCCATGCCGATACCAATTCATCCCCCTCTTCTTGAACCGCCTCGAGACCGTGATATCTGCGGTTTTTTCTACAGGATCTGATCCGAAGCCTTTGACCTTGGGAATGATTCTTATCCATTCAGCATTATTCATCACATATTCGGCCACCTTAAAGATCTTC